>Ga0209737_10000160_pt1 | contig 60423 bp, 47 predicted proteins | sample TergutCu122P3_FD_187284 | JGI IMG/M metagenome (GOLD analysis project Ga0209737, IMG submission 187284) | Cubitermes ugandensis P3 segment gut microbial communities from Kakamega Forest, Kenya - Cu122 P3 (SPAdes) (version 2) | ecosystem: Host-associated > Arthropoda: Insects > Digestive system... | reverse complement strand
GACCGAGTTGGACAAACCTCTGGTGTACCTGTTGTGGCGCCAGCCGCACCGCAGGGTAGCCAAGTTTGGATGAGATAAGTGCTGAAAGCATCTAAGTACGAAACTCACCTCAAGATGAGGCTTCATTAAAGGGTCGTTATAGACGATGACGTTGATAGGTCGCAGGTGTAAAGGCAGTAATGTCAAAGCCGAGCGATACTAATTACCCGATACTTGCCGTTTACTCGGGATTAGTTTAATGGTTTGATAGTTAATAGTTTGATGGTATTTATGTTGTTAAACTACGGAACTATAAAGCTATAGAACAATAAAACTCTTTTCTCTTCCGAATGAAATGTCAATGTCATACATCCTAACAGGATGCAGCGATATTGCGGTGATAACAGCGTTGGGGCGCACCTCTTCCCATTCCGAACAGAGAAGTTAAGCCCAACTGCGCCGATGGTACTGCCTGAAACAGGTGGGAGAGTAGGTCGTCGCCCAATAATTTAAAAGCCCCAAGTTATTTTTGGGGCTTTTTTTATTTATGATATTTTTCTTTCTGTCTTCATGTTTATATAATTATCAAAATTAATAAGAAAAACAGAGAGACATGAAGATCTTTTAAAGCAAATACTTGTGCATGAACAAAACCTTCTATTATTTCGCCTTTTTCAGTTTCGGTGAGCGCTTTGCTTTAGATTTATCCATTCTAAATAGAAAAATTATGCTTGTCGTTTCAGTGAATTTTTGTGCAATAACAATAGGAATTCTTCTAAAAATTGCTGATAATTTTCATCGTTTAACGCATTTTCTTCGTAAATTTCCACTACTTTTTTCCATTGATCCGGTTGCAACAAAGGGAGTGTATGCTTGGCTTTAATTGCTGCAATTTCGTCTACTACTTCCATGCGCTTGCTCAGCAATTTACTTAGTTGAATATCGATATTTTTTATTAAACTTCTTTGAATGAACAAAGCGTCATCGGCTATATTGTTAGAAGATGGAAATGTTATGCTTTCCAATAAATGAGCAAATTGCGAAGGCAAAAGTTGCTGATTCTTGTCAGACAGCGCTTGCTCAGGATTATGGTGCACTTCAGCCATTAGTCCGGAAAAACCGTGATTTATAGCGGCTTGTGCAACAATTTGTTGCAAAGAAACATTACCGGCAATATGAGAGATGTCGCATAAAATGGGAGTGTCGGGCTGTCTCATTCTCAGTGCCATAGGAATTTCCCAACAAGGCGCATTACGGTATACATTTTCATTTTCCACTGAAAATCCGCGATGTACCGCCATAATATTTTTGATGCCGACATTTTGGAAGCGTTTTATGGCGCCCACCCACAAATTAAGATCAGGATTTACCGGATTTTTTACGAGAACGGTAAGTGATGAATGTTGCACCGCATCTGCAATTTCTTGTACTAAAAACGGATTTACCGTACTTCTCGCACCAATCCAAACAGCATCAATATTATTTTCTAAACAGAGTCGCGCATGTTCGGCGGAAGCAATTTCCACACAAATTTTAAATCCGAACTGTTCTTTTATTTCTCGTAACCAAGCAAATGCCTCGCTCCCAACACCCTGAAAATCGTTAGGATTTGTTCTCGGTTTCCAAATTCCTACTCTGAAAAATTGAAAATCGAATAAATTGATGGGTGATGATGGTAGAGGCGTTGTGTGCAACGTCTTTATGTAATTTGCAATTCGCAATTCAAAAATCTCCTTCGCTGTAACAAAGAGTTGTTCCTTCGATTCCGCAGCACATGGACCGGCAATAAGGATTTTGGGATGATTTGGAATTTTGGCGTACATCGTGTTATTTTCGATAGGGACAAGGCGTGTTTTACGCCTACATTTTGCAGCGACAAAAAAACAAAAAATTGTGTTATTTTGCAAACAAAAAACACAATGAAAAAAATCATTCATTTTTTAGCTCTTATTTTTGTCGTTTTTCTATTGACAAGTTGTGGAAAGAAAGTTATTTTCGATGAAAAAGTTTATTTCCCGAATGCCAACTGGGCATTTGAAAACAAAGCAATAACTTTTAACGCTCACCTTACAGGATCGAAAAAACCACATTCAGTCGTTCTTGAGCTTGATATTGTCGGCACGCCAAATGTAGATATGTTTTATGCCACATTCAGTACTTTTTCTCCGAACGGAGGAAAAGCGATAAAATCTATCGTATTCAATTTTAAGAATCCGCAAGAACCTTTTATCAAAGGAGCTTCTGAAAATGAAAGAATCTACAGATTAGTGGTTTACCCAAAAAGATATTTCTCCGAAACAGGTGAATATACATTTGAAGTAAATCAGTTTTCGAATAAAGCTGATAATTATGGCATTCGTGCGTTGCGTCTGTACATTGAAAGGGTGAAAGAGGAGCGTTAAAAAAAGTTTGTACAAATCTAATCTATGCCCACCGACGAGCTGATCCTTCAGTTATTTTCTGATGAAAATACGCGCAATCGCGCCTTTGAAATGCTCGTTAAAAAGTATCAAAAGGAAGTATATCAAAATGTTCGACGAATAGTTGGGCTACACGATGATGCTAATGATGTATCGCAAAATGTTTTCATCAAAATTTGGCGCTATTTAGAAAACTTTCGTGGGGAATCGAGCTTAAAAACCTGGATTTTGAGAATTTGTACCAATGAGTCATTAACATTTATCGAAAAAAAGAAAAAATTACTTAATCTTGCCGACGATTCTTACACGGAATGGATGTTGCAAACCATTCCCGATGACAAATATCTATCTTCTGATAAAATTGTGCAATTAATACAACAAGCCATACTACACCTGCCTGAAAAGCAACGTATCGTTTTTTCATTACGCTATTATGAAGAGATGCCATACGGAGAGATGTCGAAAATACTAAATACCTCAGAAGGAGCGCTTAAAGCTTCTTACCATTTTGCAGTAAAAAAAATAGAAGATTTTTTGTTAAAATATTAAACCTAAATATATATAACATGTCTAAAGGCAACTTTAACGACAATCACTTCTCCATGGATACATTGCAAAAACATAAAGATAAACCTTTATTTGAAGTTCCGGAACATTACTTTGAACAATTGCAATGTGATGTAATTCATAAAGTTACAAAAGAAAAAGGTCGAGAAAAAACAACAAAAAAATGGATTTCTGCGATTTCTGTGGCTGCTTCATTTGTCCTTATTGTTATGTTTTCTACTTATCTTGTTATAAATAGAAATCCAAATGAACATTTTTATGTGTTTGAAGAAATTACAGAATCCGAAAACACAACTTCTATGCTAGACTCAAATCATTTAGCAGAAGCTACTGAGGTTGTAGCAAATGAGCTATCAGAAGTACAATCGAAAACCGAAATCTTGTCTTCAAAAACATCTTCAGTATCTAAAGAAACAATCGTATATCGTGCTGTGGATTTTTATATAGATGACTATGAAACAGATAGATTTTATGAAGTGATGTATGATTTGGATTTTTATTATGACTACTAATTAGTTTTAAATTATGAGATCATTAAATTTTATTTTCACTCTCTTTTTTTCATTTCTCATTTCTTTTTCATTTGCTCAGGAACAAGAAGACTGCCAATCTATTATGGCGATTAAGAAAAACTTTATTGAACGCAATCTGGTTTTATCCGATAATGAACGCGAAGCGTTTTGGAATCTTTATAATCCTTATTTAAAAGAAGAAGCGGAGATTTTTGAAGCTAGCCGGGCTTTGCTACAAAAAAACAATGTTGAACGCCGTAAAGGACGATTTGATTATACGAAGCTGACAGATAGGCAGTTATATGTATTGATGGAGGATAGAATTCATACTAAAGAAAAACTCATTCAATTGGAGAGAAAACTCTATGAACAATTAAAGAAAATTCTTCCTGCCAAAACGTTATATCAATTCTATCAAATTGAGGGACGTTTTAGAGCTGATATTAAAGAGGAAGCCAAAGGAGCGTGCACGCATGAGAAAAGATAAAAAAAACTCCTAACTTTGCCGCCTAATTTTTTGAACTATGTCTTTTCTTACCGAATATTCTTTGTGGTTAGTGCTCGTTTGTATTTTAATTGGTGCAGGTTACTCTTTTCTACTGTATTACAAAAATAAAAACATCGTATTTGAATCACGTGCTAGGTGGATGATGCTTATTTTTCGTGGTATAACCATCGCTTTAATTGCGTTTCTCTTATTAGCGCCCATGTTGCGTTTAACTGTTAAGCAAACAGAAAAACCAATTATTATTGTTGGCATTGACAACACAGAGTCCATTATTTCTACACCTGATTCCAGTTTTTATACTACCACTTTTAAAACAAACTATAAAAACTTTATCCAGCAACTACAAAAGCATTACGAGGTAGTGAATTATACTTTAGGAGAAAACGCAAAGTTAGTACGTGATGATATCGCATTAAATTTTAGTGAAAAGTCCACCAATTTAGCCCATTTATTTGAAGAGATAAACAATTATTACACAAATAGAAATGTGGGTGCAGTAGTGCTTTTTACCGATGGAATTTTTAATGAAGGCGCTAATCCGTTATACCTTGCAGAAAAACAAAAAGCGCCTGTTTATACTGTAGGAATGGGAAATCCGGAGGCGCAACCCGATCTGTTTATATCCAATATCGTTTATAACAGGCAAACTTTTCAAGGTAATCTTTTTCCGGTGGAAATTAAAGTGGCAGCTACACAATTAGCCGGAAAAACCACCATATTAACCGTTTCTGACGGCAGTCAGGATATTTTTACGAAGAATATTAGAATTTCTGGAAATCAATTTTTTGAAACGGTGCGTCTTACATTAACAGCGAAAGAAAAAGGCGTACATCGCTACCAAGTTTTTTTAACGCCGGTTGAAGATGAGATTTCTACAAAAAACAATACCGCCTCTTTTTATATAGAAGTAGTGGATCAACGTGAAAGAATTGCGATTATTTATAACGCACCACATCCTGATATTTCAGCAATTAAAAGTGCGCTTGAGATATCCGATCGCTACCAAATTGACCTTTTTTCTACGGATAAATTACCAACCAATATCGACAATTACGTATTATTTATTTTACATCAATTGCCTTCTAATCACCAGGCAGCAAATAATTTAGTAACAAAAATTCAAACTGCGGGCAATGCATGTTGGTACATTGTAGGAGAATCTACTAATTTGCCGGCATTCAATAGTTTAAACTTGGGATTGAATATCACACAGAATAAAAATTTGCGTAATGAAGCCATGCCGGCGTTTAATGATAATTTTGTTTCGTTTACTTTTTCTGAGGCAGCAAAGAGGATGTTAGCTAAATTTCCGCCGGTAAATACACCGTTTGGAGACTATAAATCTGCCATTTCTTCCAATATATTTTTGTATCAGAAAATCAACAATATAACAACTAATTATCCATTGTTTATTTTTAATGAGACGCACGGTGGAAGAGTGGGTATTCTTATTGGAACAGGAATATGGCAATGGAAGGTTTATAATCATTTATATGCCAATAATCACGATGTTTTTAATGAGATTGTAAATAAAACTGCGTTGTTTTTATCCGTAAAGGGCGATAAGAGTTTTTTCCGTGTGATGGTGAAAAGTGCGTATAATGAAAATGCACCGGTAGATATTACCGCCGAACTTTATAACGAGAGCTACGAACTGCAAAATGAACCGGAAGTGCAATTTCAATATACAGACAAAGATGGGAAAAAACATGAAATGCAGTTTTCAAAACAAAACAATGCTTATTTTTTATCGTTGGGTAAACTACCCGCTGGTACCTATTCATGGAGCGCTAATGTAAAATTCGGCGACAAATCTTATTCAAAATCAGGAGTTTTTACAGTGCAAGAAGTACAACTTGAAACATTGAATCTAGTAGCCAACCATTCTTTGTTGCAAAATATTTCCGAATCTACACATGGAAAATTTTATATGGCAAACGATTTTTCTGCCTTAGAAAATGATATCAGGAAAAATGAAAACATTAAAACCATTGCTTCATATAAGAAACACTACAGCCTATTTTTGAATTCCTGGTGGTATTTTATTGCCGTCATTCTCCTCTTTGGTGTTGAATGGTTTATGAGAAAGTGGGGCGGAGGATACTAATAAGGACAAGTCCGATATCTTTCAGATTTTGAAAAAATTGCCCAAAGGCTGGGTAGTTTATATAAGAAATAAAACTCCTTTATAACTCTACACTACAATGTTAATAATCTTCTTTGGTACAATAATCACTTTCTTCACCGGTTTGTCTTCCAACCATTTTTTCGTTTCTTCTAATTGAAGAATTTCGGATTCTATATCCACTAAGGGTTTATCTACCAGGAACTCTTTGAAAAAACGAGTTTTTCCATTGAATGAAACAGGATAATTAAAGGTATTTTCAACTAAATATTCAGGATTAAATACAGGATAGGTTGCAATAACCACAGAATTTTCATTACCCAATAAATGCCATAATTCTTCGCAAACATGCGGTGAATATGCTGAAAGTAAAACAACTAATGGTTCTAAAACTTTACGCTTGTTGCATTTTTTTTCGGCTAATTCATTTGCACAAATCATAAAAGCGCTTACGGCAGTGTTGAACGAAAATCGTTCATTATCGTTTTCTATTTTTTGAATGGTACGGTGCAAAATTTTGTACTCTTCGGGGGTCGGTTCGGCATTGCTTACATTCCATTCGTTATTTGTATTGTGAAATAGGCGCCAAAATTTGCGAATAAATCGCGATACACCTTCAATGCCATTGGTATCCCAAGGTTTTGCCAACTCAATCGGTCCTAGAAACATTTCATACATACGCAACGTATCTGCACCATATTTTTCTACCAAATCATCAGGATTTTGAACATTATAATATGATTTCGACATTTTTTCTACTTCCCAACCGCAAATATATTTTTCATTTTCCAAGATAAATTCAGCAGTAGCAAGTTCGGGTTGCCATTGCTTAAAAGATTCAATATCCAACACATCATTATGCACTATATTGATATCGACATGAAGCGGTGTAACTTCGTATTTGTCTTTTAATCCGAAAGATACAAACGTATTTGTGTTTTGAATACGATACACGAAGTTAGATCTTCCTTGTATCATTCCCTGATTAATTAATTTTTTGAATGGTTCGTCTTTGCAAGCTAAACCGATGTCATACAAGAATTTATTCCAAAAGCGAGCATAAATCAAATGCCCCGTAGCATGTTCGGAGCCGCCCACATACAAATCCACATTTTGCCAATACTGAACGGCTTCTTTTGAGAAAAATGCGGTGTCGTTATGCGGATCCATGTAGCGTAAATAGTATCCGCTCGAACCGGCAAATCCGGGCATGGTACTGGTTTCTAATTTAAATCCTTCTTTTGTTTGCCAGTTTTGGGCACGTGCCAATGGCGGCTCACCTGTTTCTGTAGGTAAATATTTATCCACTTCGGGAAGCAGTAACGGCAACGCTGAATCTGGTAACATATAAGGAATTTCGTTTTTGAAATATACCGGAAACGGCTCTCCCCAATAACGTTGGCGACTAAAAATGGCATCGCGCAAACGGTAATTAATCGTTCCATATCCAATTCCCATCTCTTTAATTTTCTCAATAACTGTTTGAGCGCCTTCTTTCGCAGTCATACCGGTAATAAAACCGGAATTAATACAAATTCCGTCTTTGGCTTCATAGGCTTCTTCGGAAATATCACCTCCGCTAATTACTTGTCTTATAGGCAATCCGAAATGTTTGGCAAACGCATAATCGCGGCTATCGTGCGCAGGAACAGACATAATAGCGCCGGTTCCATAGCCTGCCAGCACATACTCGGCAACGTAAACCGGAATCTCTTCGTCGGTAAACGGATTTACGGCATAAGCGCCCGTAAATATGCCTGATACTTTTTTTACATCGCCGGCACGCTCCACCTCAGAACGGTTTTTCGCCTTAACCACATATTCATCCATCTCTTTTTTTTGCTCAGGTGTGGTAATTTTTTCAATTAATTCATGTTCAGGGCAAAGCACCATGAATGTAACCCCAAAAATAGTATCGGGACGGGTGGTGAAAATTGGAATTTTGAATTTTGAATTTTGAATTTTAAAATCTACTGCTGCGCCTTCGCTTTTTCCTATCCAATTCTTTTGAATTTCTTTTAATGATTCGCTCCACTCTATGGTATTGAGTCCTTGCAATAAACGTTCAGCATAGGCAGAAACGCGTAAAATCCACTGTTTCATAAGTTTGCGTTCAACAGTGTAGCCGCCGCGCACGGAAAGCCCGTTTACCACTTCATCATTTGCGAGTACGGTACCTAATCCCGGACACCAATTAACCCAAGTATCTGCTAAATAAGCCAATCTGTAATTCAGCAGAATGGCTTGTTTTTCTTCTTCTGTTTTGGCATTCCATTCGTTGGCTGTAAAAGAAAGCTCTATTGTAGCTGCAGGGCGAATACGTGCTGTGCCTTCCGCAGCAAACACTTCTTCTAGTTCTGGAATAGGACGCGCTTGCTGTGCATCTTGGCAATAATAATGATTAAATAGCTGAATAAATGTCCATTGCGTCCATTTATAGTACGCCGGATCGCTTGTACGCACTTCCCGATTCCAATCGTATGAAAAACCGAGTTTATCTAATTGTTCTCGATAGCGCGCTATATTTTGCGCTGTTGTAATGGCGGGATGTTGTCCGGTTTGAATAGCATATTGCTCTGCAGGCAGCCCGAATGCGTCATAGCCCATGGGGTGGAGCACATTGAATCCTTTTTGCCGTTTGTATCGCGCATAAATGTCGGAAGCAATGTAGCCGAGCGGATGTCCCACGTGCAGCCCTGCTCCCGAAGGATACGGAAACATATCTAATACATAATATTTTGGTTTAGAGCGGTCTATTTCCGTTTTATACACATTTTTCTCACGCCAGTAATGCTGCCATTTTTTCTCAACTTCTCTAAAATTGTAGTCCATTTTTTTAAATCAATTTATTAAGCGGCAAAAATATAAAAACTTTCATTCAAAAATCAATTTATAGAAATTACTTTTCTAATAATCAATGTGTTAAAAAGTACGCAAAATTTGCAATTTATATCTCTAATTTGCATTTTTTCATTAAAATGATACAATTTTTCAATGAAAATGTATAAAAAATATTTTTTACCATTTATGAATAATTCCAAAAAATTCATGTTAATTTGCACCTTATATAAATATTTATACTAATGAGTATCGAAAATAAACTGTTTCAAGAGTTTCCGCCGGTTACAACCGAACAATGGGAAGAAGTAATTCACAAAGATCTAAAAGGAGCCGATTATCAAAAGAAGTTAATATGGCGTACCGATGAGGGTTTTCAAGTGCGCCCCTATTATCGCGCCGAAGATCTTGAAGCGTTAGATTATTTGGAAGCATTACCCAATCAGTTTCCCTACACAAGAGGCTTTAAGACAAAAGATAATAAATGGAATATTGTACAAGAAATTACCGAAAGAGATCCGAAAAAGGCAAATGAAATTGCCGTAAATGCACTAAATAAAGGTGCAGATGCTATCTCTTTTTGCACAAAAAGTGTAACCTCCTATCAAGATTTAGCATTGTTATTGCATGGTATTGATTTAGAAAAGAAATCGGTACAGTTTCGTTGCGCAGCATCATATATTGAATTAATAAAGTGGTTTGTTCAATATATTGAAGAACATAAATTAGATAAAGCAAAAATTGCCGGCGCTATTGATTTTGACGCCATTATCTATGCATTAAAAAAAGGAAATTTTTATAGAAATAAAGAAGCCGATTTACAAGAAGCAATAGAATTGCTTACCTTGACCTCAGAGCTCCCACATTTTAAAGTTATTAACGTAAATGGATTGGTAATGCACAATGCCGGCGCTACCATTGTTCAGGAATTGGGATATTCATTAGCAATTGCCAATGAATACGTAGCTTTCGCTACCGAAAAAGGCATTGATTCAGAAAAGGTGGCGTCTAAGATGCAATTCACGCTTTCCGTAGGTTCTAATTATTTTATGGAGATTGCCAAATTGAGAGCTATGCGTTTGTTGTGGACAACTTTAATCGAACAATATCATCCGGCGTGCGATTGTGCTTATCATATCACACTCAATACGATAGCTTCTTCGTGGAATAAGACGTTGTATGATCCGTATGTGAATATGTTGCGTTCTACTACAGAAGCGATGTCGGCAGCTTTAGGTGGTGCAGATTCTATTATGCTAAAACCATTTGATATGGCGTATAAACAAGAAGATGAATTTTCCAGCCGCATGAACAGAAACGTACAAACTATCTTAAAAGAAGAATCTTATTTTGACAAAGTGATTGATCCTGCGGCGGGTTCTTACTATATTGAAAATCTTACTAATTCTATCATTGAGTATGCTTGGAGTTTATTCCGAGAAACTGAAGCTGACGGAGGTTTTATAGCATTAATAGAAAACGGAAAAATTAGATCGGAAATTGAAAAAAGCGCACAAAAACGCGATATGGATATTGCTACACGGAAATACATTTTGTTGGGTACCAATCAATATCCGAATATCAATGAGTGTATGTTAGATAAAATTCAGACGACAAAAACATGCCATTCGGAAGGCTTAAAATCGTATCGCGGTGCGGCGGCATTTGAAGCGTTGCGTTTACAGACGGAGACGTGGGCGAAAAAACATCACCGTCCGAAAGTGTTTTTGCTTAAAGTAGGAAATTTGGCAATGCGTCAAGCAAGGGCTGGTTTTATCACTAACTTTTTCGGATGCGCCGGTTATGAGATTTTGGACAATGCCGGTTTTGCGAATGCTGAAGAAGGAGTAAAAGCTGCTCTGAATGCTACTCCGGACATTATCGTGTTATGCAGTTCAGATGAAGAGTACGCCACCTTAGGGGTTGAAATCGTGCGACAAATCAAGGAAAATACAAAAAAAATACCGGTTTTAATTGCTGGAAATCCAACAGAAATTATTGACACACTGAATGAAGCAGGTGTTGATGACTATATTCACGTAAAAAATAATGTACTTGAGAAGCTGAACGTATATAATAATTTATTATTTTTGCCGTGATTAAAAGGACTAACCGCTCTTTATTAAGAGCATTAGTATATTTTTATTTTATTTCTCTGTGTGGTGCCTGCCTGTATCTCCCCGATACGGCAGGTACTTTTTTATGCCTAACCGATTCGTATAACAGGGAAATAAAATTGGATAAACCGCCGGAAAAAATCATCTCACTTTCACCCGGAATTACCGAAATGTTGTTTCTATTTCATGCCGCAGATAAGTTAATAGGTATTTCAGATTATTGTAATTTTCCCGAAGAAACCATGTATATTAACAAAGTAGGAGGTTTGCAAAATATAAATATTGAGAAAATAGTTTCGTTACAGCCCGACGTGGTACTTATAGGTTCAATTATTCCCAAAAACGAAGTGGATAAACTGGAAAAAGCAGGGATTATTGTGATTGCTATTAAACAAGAAGAAAAATTAGAAGGAATATTGGATGCGCTAAAAATATTGGGGAAAATTGTGGATAACGAACAGGTGGCGGATTCCTTGGTGCGATATTATAGTGGAAAATTGGAGGAGTATAAGAATGATGTTGTAACTGCAAAGGAGATGCAAAGAACCGTTTATTATGTAGTAAGTTTTGGCGCCGGCGGAGATTTTACGGCACCTGCCAACACTCATATTAGTGAAATTATTCAATTGGCAGGAGGTATGAACATCGGTGATGCTTTGTCTACTTGGAATATTAGTCGTGAGTACTTATTTGCCCAAAATCCGGATTTTATTTTCGTACGCACAGAAGATTTGCAACATTTTGTGAAAACCTATCCTTACACATTGCTGAATGCTGTAAAAAAAAATCGTGTATATCCTATTGAATCAGGATGGATAGATGTGATTTCGCCGCGTAATTTTTTGGCGATTGAGGCAATCAGGGAAAAGATTAAGTTAAATGAACAACTTACATACAATTAAGCAGCGTGCGCCTCCCTATTTTTATATTTTTCGCTAGTAGTTCAATTAAATAGATAGTTAAGACCCCTAAAACGCAGTAAACAATAGCTATCACAAACTCCGTATTCATTTGCGGCAAATTCCATTCGAAACCTGTTATTACTTCTTTTTCGCCAAATATTTCAATAATTGATTTTTTCCAGGGCCACAATGTTCCTAACGAACCTAGAATAAATCCGGTTAGAAGAGCTATTGTTACATTGCGAAAGCGCTTTAAGAGCCACGATAGGAAATGAGAAAAAGGGATTAAACCGACAACTGCCCCGATAATAAACGGTATCAGTATGTCGAATCGTCTATAATTAATAGCTTCAATCATAATAAGATGGTAATTCCCCATCAATAGAAGAACAAAAGCGCCGCTTGTTCCGGGTAAAATCTTGCAGCATATTGCAATGGCTCCACAAAGCATCAGGTACCAAAAATTATCGTTTTCCGTGCCCGGAGTAGCAATCGAAATGTAAATGGCAATAATTGTTCCGGCTACAAAGAATGTAACATCTTGAATACGCCATTTTTTTATTGTTTTTCCGAGAAAGAAAACAGAAGCAAATACTAACCCAAAGAAATAAGCCCACATATAAACCTCATAATATTTAAAAAGGATTTCGAATAATTTGGCTAATGAAACAATGGCTACTAAATTTCCAAATACTACGTTGATGAGGAAAATTAAGTCGGTATGCCGTGCAAACATGCGGAAATTACCTTTCAATAACATTTTGAGTGCTGATATGTCAAATGACTTCAACGAATTGATCAGCCTTTCAAAAATACCCGTAATCATTGCGATTGTACCTCCCGAAACACCCGGAATTGCATTTACCGCACCCATTGCGAGCGATTTAACAAATACAATGAGTTGCTCTTTAGTCCATGTTTTGTTCATTTTGAATTTTGAATTTTGAAATCCGTCAGTTTCAACTGACGGCAAGATTAATCACTAATCATTTATCCATTCATAAACAGAAGAAATTCTTCATTATTTTTTGTTTTTTCCATTTTATCTTTAATAAACTCCATTGCTTCAATGGTATTCATGTCTGCGAGGTGATTGCGCAAAACCCAAACACGTTGTAGCGTTTCAGTTGGTTGGAGCAGGTCATCGCGTCGCGTGCTGGAAGCCACAATATCTACGGCAGGGTAAATGCGTTTATTGGAAAGACGCCTGTCTAACTGCAACTCCATATTTCCGGTACCTTTAAACTCCTCAAAAATCACTTCATCCATGCGCGATCCGGTTTCCGTTAAAGCAGTAGAAATAATAGTGAGCGAACCACCATTTTCAATATTCCGCGCTGCTCCAAAGAAGCGTTTTGGTTTTTGTAAGGCGTTGGCTTCTACACCACCGGAAAGCACTTTGCCTGAAGCCGGCGCCATAGTATTGAATGCGCGCGCCAGACGGGTAATAGAGTCCAATAAAATACACACATCATGTCCGCACTCTACCATTCGTTTTGCTTTTTCAAGAATAATATTGGCAATTTTTACGTGGCGCTCTGCCGGTTCGTCAAAGGTAGAAGAAACGACTTCGGCCCTCACGCTACGTTGCATATCGGTAACCTCTTCTGGACGTTCATCAATCAATAAAATAATAAGATAAATTTCAGGATGATTTGCAGAGATGGCATTAGCTATTTCTTTAAGTAATACGGTTTTACCTGTTTTTGGTTGCGCAACAATCAGCCCACGTTGCCCTTTCCCAATAGGCGCGAACAGATCAATAACACGTGTACAAATGTTGGATCCGGTGTGTCCGGTGAGTTTGATTTTTTCATCAGGAAACATTGGAGTTAAATAGTCAAAAGGCACACGATCGCGAATCTCTTCGGGTAACTTCCCATTAATACGCTCTATTTTTGTAAGCGGGAAAAACTTTTCCCCATTTTTAGGCGGACGAATTAAGCCTTGTATCGTGTCTCCATTTTTTAAGCCGAAAAATTTAATTTGCGACATCGAAACATACACATCGTCCGGAGAGGGCAAGTAATTATAGTCGGAGGAGCGTAAGAAACCGCATTGTTCATTGCTCATTTCCAACACACCTTCAGTCATAATACTTCCGTTAAACTCCGAATTGGCAACCAATTCCCACCATTCGTCTTGCAGTGATATGCCTTCCTCCTTCTCCTTCTCTTTCTCCTTCTCTTTCTCTTTCTCTTTCTCTTTCTCTTTCTCTTTCTTTTGAAAAGCAGGTGTCTGGGCTTCTTCTACTACCATTTCTTGTGGTTCGTCCAACCGGTATTCAGTAGTAGACACCGCTTCTTCCTCTTCCTCCTCCTCTTCAATGATTTCAGCATCTGACGAAGTACGATCTTCTTCTATATCTTCTGTAGGTTCATCATCCTCTAAGAAAGAATCATCACTCAGCATCAAGTCATTAATTAACGCAATGTCAATTTCTTTTTCAATGAGTTTTTCAGCAGACTGTTCTTCTATTTTTTCTTCCGGAAAAGAAAATGTTACCATAGGTGCTTTCACCGACTCTTGCGTTTTCTTTTTTCTTCCTCTTTTTTTCTTTGTGGCTGAAACGTCCCCATTCGTAATTTTAGTTTCATTGGAAGTCGCCATTGGCGTTTTTTCTACATAAGTAATACGTTTGCGTTTACGCTTACCATCTTCAGGATTTTCCATAAAAATAAATTATTTGAAACAAATAGAATTATGAAACTTGTTGTAAATACCTTGCGATCAATTTCGCTCCAGGCTTAAATTGTGCCGCGAAAATATACTTTTTTTCTTAATTAAAACGATGAATTAAAAAATGAAAAATGAATAATTATTTTGTTCTAAATAATACTGAAAAAAATCCATCATATATCTCAATGCCTAATTTATTTTCTATGAAATATAAAATCTGAAATGTGATTTAGTTGAAATAAAATAAATTTGCACCCACCAAAAATCAAAAATATGAAATGTGTTTTTACCTTGTTTCTCAGTGCTATTATATTCATTATCAATGCGCAATCCGGCTATCAAATTAGAATAAAAACAGAAAATATTCATGCAGATTCACTTTTTGTTAAAGCATATAATGTTAAAAGCAAAAAATTTGAAAACTTACATGCTTTGAGATTTAAAAATGACGTTACGATTAAAGACAAAATTCCTTTAATATCAGGAATTTACATTCTCGAAGCAGATTCTACAATACTTACCGAATTTCTGATTTCTGATGATAAAAATCAAAAATTTACCATTTCGTTTCATGATGATGGTATTAAAGTGGAAGGAAGCAAAGAGAATAGCGCCAATAGGGCGTACATGAAGCAAATGCTAGAGTTTAGCCGTCAAATAAGAGCATTGGACGATGAATTTAAACAAATGCAACAAAAGGGACTATCTAATAATATGATGCAAAATTTCGTAGATACGCTCACTAACAAGGCTGATAAAATTTTTACTGAAAAAAGGGCTTATCAAGAAAGAATGATTGCTGAAAATAAAGGACTTTTGTTGGCTTCCATTATTCAAAATTCACTAGATGTACCGCAACCACCCCGAGAATATTATCAAGACAGAATAAAACTACTCACATATTTGTCCGAACATCTTTTTGATACTTTTCCTTGGGAAGATGAACGTTTGTTAAATACGCCTGTTTTATACAATAAATTTAGAACACTTGCCCAACAGCTTCTTCAATTAGATGCAGCTTCCTCTATTCCAGTTGTTTTGAAGGTTCTGAATGAAAGTAAGAAAAATAGAAATATGTACTATGCTTTATTTGATTATTTGGAGCGTGAATTTGGCAATCATCGCTCACCCTATCGTGATGAATTGCTGTATATTACAATGTTAAAAGATATCTTAAGTACACCTGATTTAGAAGAAACACGTAAAATGCGTTATGAATACGAATTGAACCTCATTGACAAAAATCATGCAGGAGAACCGGCGCAAAATTTTAATATTTTGCTCAGTAACGGAGATACTATCAATTTGTATGCTATTGATGCTGAGTTTCTAATGCTTTATTTTCAACATCCGGACTGTTCTACTTGCGTTGAACTTCGTAATAAAATGAAAAATATGGAGATTCTTAATAATGTTCTGGCTTCTGGAAAATTAAAAATAGTAACTATCTATTTTGAAGACAATGAGAATTTGTGGCGTAATTACCTCAGAACACGCGCCTTTGAAAACTGGATGCATGGATGGGATTACGATCAACACATTACCAAAAAACGTCTCTACGATGTTCGCAACATACCGATGATAATGGTTTTGGATAAAGATAAGAAAGTGATTAAGAAAGATTTGCTTTCGAATGAAATTGAGGAGTGGTTAAAAGTTATAGTTGAGTAGCTCTTTCAAAAATTCCTGTGAGATAAGCAATTAACATTCCGTAGTTAGTAATTGGAATACCGGCGTCTAGGGCAGGCTTCAAACGGTTAAGTATCTGTTTTTTAGTAATCATGCACCCGCCGCATTGTATCACTAACGCATATTTTTCGATATTTTCTATAGGAGTTAGCCCGGGAACAAAATCAAAATGCAAAGTTTTACCGGTGTATTCGGTGAGCCATTTCGGGATTTTCACTCTACCAATATCTTCGCAAGAGCTGAGATGCGTGCAGGATTCCAAAATAAGCACAGAATTTCCATTTTTTAAATTTTCGACTTGTGGGGTGCCTTTCAAGTAGTTGTCGTAATCACCTTTAAATCTTGCAAATAAAATACTGAAGCTTGTTAATGGGATATGTGGTGGAATGAGTGGCGCTATCGTTTTAAATACCTGACTGTCAGCGACTACAAAACTGGGTTGTTGCAAAGGCAGTAAGGACAGAAAATTTTCTGCCCTTACTTTATCTTCTTTCATTACAACGGCAATCGCATTTTGATCTAAAATAGCGCGAATAGTTTGTACTTGCGGCAAAATTAACCTACCTTCCGGCGCTTCACTGTCAATAGGAGTGATAAGTAGTACCATATCATTTTCCTTTACAATGCCTTCCAATAATGAATGGATATGATATGCCGAAGTGGGAATTTTTAGTTTAATCGCATCTATCAATGCAGCAACTCCTTTTCCGGTTTTAGCACTCACGGAGATTATTGCTTCATTTTCGATGATAATATTCTCGATGTCAATAATATCAGATTTATTATTTACGATAATAAAAGGAGTATCTAACGCTTGAAGTTTTGTAATTAAATTTTTTTCGACTTCATCGAAGTAGTAATTTGTGAGTACGAGAATTGCTAAATCAATGTGTTTGAGCGTGTTTTCTGTTTTTTCTATTCGTTTTTTTCCTAACTCGCCTATATCGTCAAGTCCGGCGGTATCAATGAACACTACGGGTCCGATACCGGAAATCTCCATTGATTTTTTTACCGGATCGGTGGTGGTACCGGCAACATCGGAAACGATAGCAATTTCTTGATCGGTAAGTGCATTAATGAGTGCACTTTTTCCGTTATTGCGGCGGCCAAAAATGCCGATATGAGGATGTGAGTTATAGTTTTTCATTGTTATACAGAGTTTTACTTGTTACAGATATTTTTATAATCGCAAAATTCGCAGTTTTTTGTATCGCTAGTTTGAGAGAATGCAGTTTTTTCATCTAGAATAGCAGAAAAAAGTAGCTTTAAATGATGTCCAAATTCTTGTAAGATTTCATTCGTCAAAATTTTCTCTTTATCTATTTCAGCATAATGAATATAAGAATCATTTTGTTTGTACAGCTCTTGAAATGCAATAACTCCACATTGAATTTCAACAGTTTGAATTATTGAAGGATGGTTGCTGTTTTGATATAAATAGGCATAACACAGCAATTGAAAAAGTTGAGGAAAATTGGAAGTTGTGAAGATAGTTTGGAGTTCTTCCATTTTACATTGCAGTTTTTTTGCCTCTACTTTTCCTGTTTTGTAATCCAAAATAGTTATTTTATTGTCGCGCACCTCCACCCGATCTGCCTTTCCTGTAAAACATATTTTGCGATCTCCCACTTTCTCTTCGGTTATTAAAGAAACTTCTGTGCCAATAATTTGGAAGGATGAGTTTTCCCATTCGTTCCAAATAATTTTTATATAATCTAAAATACTTTTTTTAACAATTTGATATGCTAAAAACAATTTGCCATGATAAATATCTTCGTTTGCAATTTCCGGTTGTTTTTGAAATGCATAAGCTAACACATCATCAATATTTTTTGCAAATTCTGATAAAATTGTAGCAAATTGTGCACCTTTTTGCTGTAATTGAACAAAAACTTCATCTAAAACATTATGGATTACTGTACCGATTATTGCACTTTCATTACTTTTATCATAGCTCTTAGGAGCGGTTATTTTTTCAATATACTTCCAATAAAACTGTAAAGGGCATTGAATGTAAGTGCTTAATGATGTTGGAGAATATTTAAACCGGATGAGTTTTTCTATTATAGAGGCTGTTTTTGCAACATTAATCTTTATATTTTTTACAGGAAATGAAAATGGAATTTGGAATTGATGATTTGCAATATGAATACTTTCATGTAAATGTTGTTTTTTTATTTCAAATTCCAATTGCTCCATAAATCTGCTTTTCTCCGCTAACGTGTTTGTAGATTCGTTATCGTAAATGAGGAAAATATTTTCAGCGCGTTGTAATAGCCTAAAAAAATGGTATCCGAAAATGGCGTCTTTGCGTTGGTGTGTAGAAAGTTCAAAATGCCTTTTTACATCATACAGTAACAAAGAGGAGGTCGCTTTACCCTTGGGTAAAACACCCTCATTCATTGATAGCATAATTACATTTTTGAAATCAAGCATACGCGTTTCCAGTAGTCCCATAACTTGTAAGCCTTCATGGGCGTTTCCGGTAAAAGGCAGCGTGGCAGCGTTCAGTTTTTCTTGAAGGAAATATTCTACAATAGCAAAATTCAATTCTGTTGCACTGGAAAAAAACTTCTCTAAAAGTGCAGAAACTTCATCTACCAAGGGAGTTATGAATAAATAAGGGCTTTTATTACTTGAAAGAGCAGTCTCGTTTTCAATAGTTTGGAGCTTGCTCTTGAGAAATTGCAAAAACTCGAATCCTTGTGTTTTTAAATCAAAAACCGGCTTTTGTAATCTGTTATTTTGTTTTTCTGCATCAATATATTGCTGTAATTGTTGGGCAGCAAATGTAGCACGAACTGGATAGCCCATTGTAATGTTTGTGTTTTCAGAATTATAAGCATGCACGAAAGGTAAGAGCATCGTTTCATCGGCAAATATCAATACGGTATCATTTAAATTTCCCTGCTTTTGCTCAATTGTATTCAGTATTTCAATGGCTTGATAGATCTGCGCAGTACGTTTCGGAGTACCAATGTAAGAGATTTGCTTAGGAATATTTTTATAATCGTTTGATTTGGGAGTTTCCGGAATTCTTAATTTTTGTCGTATTTCTTCTATAAAAATGCCGTATTTTTCGTCATAAAAATGATCAATATCGAAATATATTTCCGCCTTTTTATGCACATAAAAATAGTGCAATATTTCTAACTCAGCAGGTGTTACGGCGTTAAAACCGGCGAAAATGTAACGGATAGTTTTATCACAAAGAGTTAAATTTGTGTCCTTTGTGTGTCCTTTGTGCTCTTTGTGGTAAAAAGAACTTGCCACATCCTTATAAATCATCCCTTCATACCCTACATTTTCAGCGCGTAAAGAGGAAGTGAAATCTAAGTATAAATCAGCAAGTTGATTATAAAAATGCAAATATTTTCGTTGCGTTTCAGTAAAATTTTCTTTTCCGAATGAAGTCTCTAATGTTTTTATTTCCGATAGATTTGAAAAAATGGTGGTGGCATCTGCCAAATGGAAATCAATTTCATTAATATCATTTAAAAAAAGTGGCGCCCATGCTAAAAAAGTGACAAAATCATCACTTTTTTCTAGATTTTTTTTCTTGTAAACTTCAAATAACCGCATTAGCAACTCATCATTTTCAATCTTTTTTAAAAAAGATAAACTTTCTATAAATTCGCTTACAGACAGTACATTGGGTGCAAAAATGGGCTTTGTAAAATGTGATGCCAATTCATGAAGTAACTTGCGTTTTGCTCGTTTATTAGGAACCACTACTACGGTACTTTCTAGCGGTATTTCACTGTTCTTAGCAATTTTTTCAGCAAGTTGGGTAAGAAATGAAGGCATAATAACCTATTTCTTAATTTGATTGGCAACTTCCTCCATGAGTTTTTTCAAAGTTTCCTCATCGGCTAAAAAATAATCTTTTAACAGATTAAAATTAGTGTCAAATTCAAAAACATATGGAACACCGGTAGGAAGATTTAACGAAACAATATCTTGATCTGAAATTCCTTTCAAGTGCTTGATAATCCCACGCAAACTGTTTCCATGTGCGGCAACCAGCACTTCTTTGTGGGTTTTAAGTTTTTCCTTAATATCGCTTTCCCAGTAAGGTACAATACGATCCACTGTATCAATAAGGGCTTCCGTTCCGGGCTTAGCTTCCTTTTCTTTAAGATATTGATAACGAGGATCATGTGCAGGATGACGCGGATCGTCCAACGGAATGGCAGGCGGTCTAACATCGTAGCTTCTTCGCCAGAGCAATACTTGTTCTTCACCGAACTTTTCTACCATCTCTACTTTATTCATGCCTTGCAAATCGCCGTAATGTTTTTCGTTTAAACGCCACGTTTTTTCTACCGGAATCCACATCAAGTCCATTTCTTCCAACACATAATTCAATGTTTTAATGGCGCGTTTCAAAAAAGAAGTGTAAGAATATCTGAAATCGAAACCTGCTTCTTTCAAGCGTTGTCCAGCTTCTATCCCTTCATTTACGCCGCGTTTGGTTAAATCTACATCAGTCCAACCGGTAAATAAATTTTCCTGATTCCAAGTGCTTTGTCCGTGACGAATCAAAACTAATTTGTACATAAGTCCTTATTTTAAGTGAATAAATTAAGGTGCAAAGATAAAAAAGATTAATTGCGTATGTATTCTAAATGCCCTGCACTAATCGCTTTTCCATAGCGCAAAAAGTGGCGTACCGATTCTTTTAAACTACAACAATCGCAAGGACAGCGCATTGCATCAAACATAAGCAAATAAGTCATAATGATATATGCCGCCATTTCTACCAAACGGCGTGCATGTAAATCAAGCATTTCATCACTATTCATATCTGAAACTAATTTTCGCGCATGTTCGTAGTGTGCTTTCATTGAATTCAGTTCAAATTTAATGTGTTCAAATTCTAGAGGAACTTCTACTTTTTCAAAAGTTTCAATAAGCGAAGAATAGGTTTCGTTGATTACTGCGCGAACGGCAGCCACTACTTGTAATTGTGATGTTCCTTCATAAATCGTGGTAATACGTGCGTCGCGGTACATGCGTTCTACCGGAAAATCTTTCATGTAGCCGGTCCCACCATGCACCTGTACGGCGTCGTAGCAAACTTGGTTGCAATATTCGCTTGACATCATTTTTAACATTGGCGTAAGCGCATCGGCTAATTTGTTATAATGTTTCATTTCAGCGCGTTCTTCCGGTGTTAAAGCGCGTTCTTTAGCTACTTCTTGCCATAACTTGTGAATGTCCACACAACGTGCGGTTTCATACAAGATGGCGCGTGAGGCATCAATTTTCGCCCGCATGTTGTATAGCATTTCATATACAGCCGGAAATTTGATAATCGCTTTCCCAAACTGTTCGCGTTCCTGTGCATATTTATATGCCTCACGATAAGCAGCTTCCGCAATACCCACCGATTGTGCGCCAACGCCTAGGCGTGCGCCGTTCATCAATGACATTACATATTTAATCAAACCCATCCTACGATCGCCTATCAACTTGGAAGGTGCATTTTTGAATACCAATTCGCATGTGGGTGAACCTTTGATACCCATTTTGTTTTCTATGCGACGAACAATCACGGCGTTATCTTTTTTATCATACACAAAATAAGATAATCCGCGGGCATCTTTGGTGCCTTCTTCTGAGCGTGCCAACACTAATTTAATCTCTGCGTCGCCATTGGTAATGAAACGTTTCACACCATTCAAGCGCCAGCAGTTGGCTTGTTCATCGAAAGTAGCTTTCAATTGCACGGCTTGTAAATCGGAACCTGCATCGGGTTCAGTCAAGTCCATAGAGCAGGTGGCTCCTTCGTTAATTCGTGGTAAGAATTCGCTTTTAATCTCTTCGGAAGCAAATTCGTGAATTGTTTCGGCGCAATCTTGCAAACCCCAAATATTGGCAAAGCCTCCATCAGCACGTGATACCAATTCCGCTGCTATCACATAGGGCACCATCGGAAAATTCAGGCCATTGTATTTATATGGCAACGACATTCCGAAAAGTTTGGCATCGGTAAGCGCTTTTATATTTTCTTGGGTACCTTTGGCATATACCACGCGTCCATTTTCCACGTGTGCACCTTCGTGATCCACACTTTCTGCGTTTGGCGCGATAATATCGCCGCAAATTTCCCCGATAATTTCCAATACTTTATCGTAAGAATCTATCGCATCTTCCAAATCCATCGGAGCAATAGACACTTCTTTGGCATATTGAAAATTATGTTCTTTCAATTTTACAATCTTCTCCATCAAAGGATGGGAGAGTTGTAGTTTCAAGGTTTCGTTGTCTGAGTAATAGTTCATTGTTTAGTGGTTAATGATTAATGGTTAATGGATTTAAAATGCTCATAGTGCGGCAACTTGATCTTCTATACATTATTATTTACTATGTTTTTTATAATATGCAATCATTTTCGGTAATACTTGAGTTAAATCGCCGGTAATGGCGTAATCGGCAATGGCGTAGAGAGGTGCATCCGGATCGGTGTTGATGGAGATGATTTTGGCAGCTTGATCCATTCCGGCGCGATGTTGCACGGCACCCGAAATACCGCAAGCAATATATAGTTTCGGACGTACGGTTATTCCGGTTTGCCCTACTTGGCGTTCGTGTTCGCTGTAGCCGGCATCTACTGCCGCTCGCGTAGCCGCTACTTCTGCGCCCAATACGGAAGCCAGGTCGTACAACAGCCCAAAGTTTTCTTTAGATCCAACACCGTAACCTCCTGATATTATTATATTTGCCGCCTTTAAATTCACTTTTTGCGCTTCAATATGACGATCTATAATTTCTACCACGAAATCTTCCGGTTTAAGATATTTTAACACGTCAATGGTTTTTACTTCTGCTGTTTTTTTCTGGGCTGCTTCTTCTAACTTCATTACGCCTTCGCGCACAGTTGCCATTTGCGGACGTGTTTCAGGATTGATAATAGTAGCGATAATATTTCCTCCAAATGCGGGACGAATTTGATAAAGCAAATCTTTATATTCCGTATTTGTTTTTGTTTCAGTATGATCACCAATTTCTAATGAGGTACAGTCGGCAGTTAATCCGCAACGAAGTGCGGAGGCAACGCGTGGCGCCAAATCACGCCCTACCGAAGTAGCGCCAAACAAGGCAATTTCCGGTTTTTCTTGTTCAAAAATAGCTTCTGCCAATTTAAAGTGAGGTAATGTGCGATAAGGAAATAGTTCCTTATTTTCTGCCAAATGAATGACATCTACACCAAAATCATTAATTCTATTTAATGTGGCGTCCGCTTTATCGGTAAAAACCAGAGCTTCTAGTTTTACGCCGAGACGTTCTGCCAATTTTCTTCCTTTGGATAACAACTCCAAAGAAACTTCAGCAATCTGTTTTTCTTCTGTTACCTCGCAGTATACGACTATGTTTTTCATGTTTATTATTTGTTTTTATTATTCATTTTTATATAAACTACTCCGCCTTTCGGGCATTCTTTCAAAATTTGAAAAAGACATTTCTCCCTTCTCCTTTCCGTACTTTAGCCAATCACCCTTGATTCCAGCAATTCTACCATCAATTGTTCTATATCTGGATCTGAAGAAGTTAGGGTTTTATTTTCTTTTTGTGCAAGTATAACATTGTCAATTTTTTTTACTTTTGTGGGAGAACCTGATAATCCAAGAAATTGCTCGTCGGCGCTTACAAAGTCAGCGTTCCATTCCTCAATCAATAAATAGGGTCTTTCATTGAGAAGATCTGTATAGTCGCGGTTTTCCTCCTGCATTTCGGAAGTTGTGCGGGCATGTTTATATTGCATTACGCGTTTGGCGTTGCGTGCGCGGCAAGCCGGAGCTGAGCCGTGTACGGTAATCAATGCCGGAAGTGTGGTTTTTACGGTTTCTACGCCGCGTTCCAATCTGCGTTTTACTACAATATTTTTATCACTAACTTCAACAAGTTTTTCGGCGTAGGTAATTTGCGGAAGTGCCAATTTTTCAGCAGTTTGAGGTCCAACTTGCGCCGTATCACCGTCAATTGCTTGTAGTCCGCAAAAAATAAGGTCGGGCTGCCATTGTTTAACTGCTTGAGAGATAGCATATGAGGTTGCTAATGTATCAGAACCTGCAAACTTCCGGTCGGTAAGTAAAAAACCTTTATCGGCGCCACGATATATGGATTCACGGATGATTTCGGCAGCACGTGAAGGACCCATCGTTATTATATATACTTCTGCATTTTCTAAACGATCTTTAGCTTCTAATGCCATCTCCAAGGCACACAGATCATCAGGATTGAAAATAGCAGGAAGCGCTGCACGATTTACAGTACCGTCGGCTTTCATAGCATCTTTTCCCACATTTCGCGTGTCGGGAACTTGTTTCGCAAGGACTACAATTTTCATCATTTAAGTTTTTTTAATATTATTGAAATTGAAATTTACGCAATACATTTTCTATATACGATTTTGAAACCGGTATGGAAGGTAATGAATCATCTGATAATTCAATTATTCCACCTTCTTTGTCTTTTTTATATAGCTTAACTTTTTCAAAATTAACGATGTAAGAACGATGACAACGCACTAAATTATCATTCTTATTTTGCTCCAATACCGTTTTTAATGATGAACGCATCAAATATTTTTCTAATTTCCCTTGGTTGGAATAAAATATCGTAATATAATTAGTATCCGATTCGATATAAAAAAGAGCATCCATTTGAATAGAAAAACAAACAGTTCCCTTATCGTCTTTAAAAACAACTAATTCTGCTTTTTTGACGGGAATTTGTTTCTTTTTTCTAGTAATATACTTCTCGCCTTTGATAGCTTTTTTCCGTTTTTTGGAATAAGGACTGTTTTTAAAATTCCAAAAATAAAAATAGGCAAGAATGTTCGAAAACAGTTGCTTCATTAAGTTTTTTTAACGGTTGCAAAAATATAGAATTTAATACAAGCTAAGATTGTAGTTCGTTTATAACTATTGTCGAAGTTGAGTTTGCTTACATACTATTTTTGTTTTTAATATGTTAGTTTTCACATAAATACAATCTTTTTTCACATGGCTTTGTAGATACAGAATATGACTATTCACTTTTAAAGCAAAAAGGATGAGAGGTCAAAAAATCAAAACTTCGCCCCGCATATTTGTTTTTCACCCCAATTTTAACGTTTCCTAATAATTTTAATAACAAAATAAATCTTTCTCTCTGAAACTCTGTATTCTTCCGTGCCCCCTGTGCTGAAAAATGAATATAACAAACTTTTTTCAATCAGTATTAACTCAGCATAAAGATACAAAAAGCATAAAGCTACACATGAGAATTAGTATATATTTTTGTTCTTTCCCCGACAAATTTACAAAAAAGATATACTTTTGCCTACAAATAGTTTCCTTATGAAATATCTTGCTTTTTTTTCAAGTCTTGCCCTTTTGCTTACTGCTTGTTTTTCAAAAAATAAAAATTATGACGCTTCTGGCATGTTTGAAGCTACCGAAGTGATTGTTTCGGCAGAAGCAACAGGTAAAATATTGTCATTGAACATTACAGAAGGTCAGAAAGTAGAAGCTTATCAAATACTTGGTCTTATTGATACTACGCAACTTTATTTACAAAAAATACAACTTTTACAAAGCAAAAATCAGGTAAATACTCGCAAACAAAATGTTGATACTCAACTAGCTTCTTTGAAGGAACAGTTAGCCTATCAACAACGTGAAAAAACGCGCATTGAAAAATTGATTGTTGCAAAAGCCGGAAATACCAAACAGCTAGATGACATCAATGCACAAATCGCCATTATTCAAAGACAGATTGCTGCCGCTAAAGAAAACTTGGAAAAAAACAATCAAGGTGTCTCGGATAATACAGGTTTAGTAGCGACACAAATTGCCGCTATAAATGACCAGCTTTCAAAAGCGCATATAAAAAGTCCCATTTCTGGAACTATTTTAGTGAAATATGCCCAAGCTGGCGAAGTTACTGCTATGGGCAGACCTCTGTTTAAAGTAGCTGACTTAGAGCATGTTTATTTACGTGCTTATATTACTTCCGCGCAGTTAACACAAATAGAACTAGGACAGCAAGTAAAAGTATTTTCCGATTTCGGGGAGAAGGAACGTCGCGAATATGACGGCATCATTACATGGATTTCTTCTGAAGCTGAATTTACTCCCAAAACTATTCAAACCAAAGATGAACGCGCTAATTTGGTATATGCCATTAAAATTTTGGTGAAAAACGACGGCTACTTAAAAATTGGAATGTATGGGGATGTGAAGTTAGCGGTTAATGGTTAAATAATTCGCGTAAATCTGTTTAGTCCGTATCTCATCTGTGTGCAAAAATAAACTATCAAGAAATGCTCTCAATCCTTGTAAAAAACTTATCTAAGACATATTATATTCAAAAATTCGTGCCACCGCCGGTGCGAATTTACCGGAAGATTTGTGGAATAAAACCGAAATTAGAAGGTGTTCAGGCTTTAAAAAATATCAATTTTGAAGTAAATAGAGGAGAGATTTTTGGTATTATCGGTCCGGATGGCGCTGGAAAAACCACATTGTTTCGCATTTTAACGACGTTGATTTTGCCGGATAATATACAACAACCCGTACGGACACAAAATTTTGCGCTTCAACCCACCGTATTGGTTGAAAATTACGACGTTATTACGGACTTCCAAAAAATTCGTAATATTGTGGGGTATATGCCGGGAAAATTCTCTTTGTATATGGATTTAACCGTGGAAGAGAATCTCAACTTTTTTGCCACTTTGTTTAATACCTCTATTGAAGAAAACTATCACCTCATTAAGGATATTTATCAACAAATTGAACCATTTAAAGATAGAAAAGCAGGGGCGCTTTCGGGAGGGATGAAACAAAAATTGGCATTGAGTTGTGCTCTGATTCATAAACCGAGAGTGTTGTTTTTAGATGAACCCACCACCGGTGTTGATCCCGTATCGCGTAAAGAATTTTGGGAAATGTTACGCCGTTTAAAAGAACAGGAAATTACCATTTTAGTCTCTACACCCTACATGGATGAAGCAAGCCTGTGCGACAGAATTGCGTTAATTAACAAAGGTGAGTTTATTAGTATTGATACGCCGCAAAATATTATTGCAGGCTTTACCGATCCTCTCTATTCGATTGAAGGAGATGATATGTATCAGATGCTCTTAGCATTGCGCAAAAATCCGATTGTGAAGACGTGTTTTGCATTTGGGGATACGCTGCATGTGACGATGAATGACGCAATTTGTGGGGATGGAAAATTTTCCATCCCCATGGCGGAAATTGAAAACTATTTGGTGCAACATGGTTTCCACAACGTTACCATCAAAAAAATAAAACCCAACATAGAAGATTGTTACATGAATTTAGCGCGTTAAATGTCTCTCATTAACACATTTCTTGATTATCTTCAGTTCGAAAAACGTGCTTCGGAGCATACGGTAATTTCGTATCGTAATGATTTAGAGCAATTTTTGAACTATGCTCAACAGGCATTTTCCGATCTGGATTGGAAAGAGGTAGATGCGGCTATTATTCGCACATGGCTTATTACTTTGATGGAAGAAAAAATCTCTCCGCGTTCTATTAACCGGAAAATGAGTGCATTAAAATCGTTTTATAGATACCAGATTAAAATGGGTGTTTTTAAAGCTAATCCAATGTTGCAAGTGCATGTGCCCAAAATGCGTCAACGTTTACCACAGTTTGTGGAAGAAAAGGATATGGAAAAACTGTTTACGGCAGATTTGTTTGCCGTAAATTTTGAAGGTTGGCGCGACCGAACCGTACTGGAACTTTTTTATGCTACCGGCATGCGACTTTCCGAACTGAGGATGCTCACTTTTTCTGATATTGATTTGTACAATAATCAAGTAAAGGTATTGGGAAAAAGGAATAAAGAACGCATTATTCCTTTTGGACATACTTTCCAACATGTTTTTAACAAATATTTTGAGCTATATATTGAAAATTTTGGTATCCCTGCACAAAATAATTTCGTGTTTGTAAACGTTAAGAGGAAGCAGTTAGCGCCTAAAAATATCTATGCTATCGTGCGCAAGTATTTGGATATGATTACTACTATTGAGAAAAGAAGTCCTCACGTTATTCGCCATACTTTTGCGACGCATTTGCTTAATCGTGGCGCAGACCTCAATACTATTAAAGAATTATTGGGACACAGCAGTTTAGCTGCTACTCAAGTATATACCCACAATTCCATTGAAAAGCTGAAATCAATTTATCAACAAGCTCATCCCCGAGCATAAAAAAAGGAGGTTTTATGAACATTACAATCAATTCGGTACATTTTAAAGCAGATCAAAAATTGGAAAGTTTCATTTTCGAAAAACTGGAAAAAGCAGCCAAAATTCACGATGGAATTATTGGTTTTGATGTTACTTTGAAATTGGAAAATACGGATAAACCGGAAAATAAAATGGTGGAAATTCGGGCAAAAATTCGTGGAAATGATGCGATTGCCAGCAAAATAGCGAAAACATTTGAAGAAGCCGCCGATGATGTGATTGATGCTTTGAAAAAACAGCTGGTTAAAGCTAAGGATAAATTACGGGGAAACTAAATAGTGGTTAGTGATTAGTGGTTGATGTAGAGACGTGGCATGCCACGTCTCATTATATAATATGCCTTTAATATTTAAAAAACAAATTTCTCAAAACGTTTCTATTGCCGTTTGGAAAATTACGGAAACGGAGGGGTATTTTTTTAATTCTTTACATTTACTTCCTGAAGATGAAGCGCAAATTAAAAAGATTAAATTACAAAAAGTTCGCCTGCAAAAGTTAGCATGTCGGGCGACGCTTGCTGAGCTGTTCGGCAGCAATGAAATTGGCATCACTTATGCAAAAACCGGACAACCACAATTGAAAGATCATTATATTTCGTTTTCTCATACTAGAGATACGGTGGCTGTAGCTTTGGCAAAAAGTCCTGTGGGAATTGATATTGAGGAGCTTTCTCCTCGAATTTTGCCGCTTTATTCTCGTTTTATGAGCAAAAAAGAGATTGCTGGTTGCGATAGTAACAATTTGAAAGAACTCTATTATTTCTGGTGTGCGAAAGAAGCTATGTATAAATGGTTTGCTATGGGAGACATAGATTTTATTGAAGATTTACAAGTAATTAAAAATGAAAATAAAGGTATTGTTCGCAAAAAGCATACACTTCAATTAACAGATTTTAATATTAATAATCTGCTAATTGTGGTGTGTGTTTAAATAGTACAAATGTGTCTAAAAAATTTTTTAGCGCGCAAGTGACACAGATTTAACAGATAAATGCAAATTCTATTTGTTAATAAAAAAAATGGATATTTGCCCTTATTTTAGAGAGTACCATATTATAATGAAAAAACCGCTTAAAATTCTTTTGTATATTATTTCACTAATAATAATAGTGCTTGCCTTATCTAAGAGTTTTAAGCAATATTATGGCTGTAGATTAGATGGCGATATTGCCGAATCTGTTTTACCATACCCGGACATTCAAAAAACATTTGATGACCCTACCGGAATAAAAACGATTATTAATAACGACAGCCATTTGGGACCCAACAGGTTTTTTTCACATTACTTTTTGCATAAAACTTTTAGAGAAATCCCTTTTTTATTACAAAATTTTTACGATCCGATTGAAAGTGTTTACTATACGTCTGCTATTTCAAAGTTACTAATGCAAATATTAATTTTATTTTTATTAACTACTATTATTCTTGGGAGTTTTAATATATTTTCATTGAAATTTATTGTTACATTTCTTATTTTAATTCCCTTTATTCCGACAAACGGCACGCATTTATCCCACGAAATCGGACTAATTGACAGATCAGTTACGTATAGCTTCTTTTATGCAATACCGCTGATTTTTTTGCTATTATACTATCTTCCACTCTTTTTTGAATTTTTGCATAATAAAAAAATCAAAATGAACTGGATTTTGATCATTTTATGGGCAATTTTTGCCATAATTGCTTGTTTTAGTGGTCCGATAATTCCACCAACCATATTAATTGCAAATTTTATATTATTGTTTTATCTTTTTATCAAAAATTGGAAAGAAAATACAAATCGACCATTTTTTGAAAAAGTTGTTAAAGCGCTCAAATTAATTACAGTACGAAATTATTTGTTTTTATTACCCATAAGTTTATTGGCATTATATTCCACTTTTTTGGGAACGTATAATATGGCCTACTCGGGGGTTCAATTACCTTTAAAAGATTTGTATTTAATTCTACCGAGAGGAGTTTTGAATTCATTGGCAACTATATCATATTTGATGATTTTGTTATTGCTTATTTCTCATTATTTAATTGTATTCTATAAATATAGAAATGATCTGCAAGCTAAAAAAATATTTGATCTATATCGTTTTTTAATTATCTTTTCAATTATTTACATACTAATATTGCCTTTTGGCGGGTATCGTCCATACAGGCCATTAATTTTAAGATACGATACTATAATTCCGATAACAGTACTTTCAATAATTACCATTTATTATACTTTTTTATTCATAGTGAAACAATTTAAAACTGAGACGTGGAAATATTGGTTAAAAACAACGTATTTTGTGATGTTTTTTGCAATTCTTGTCATTTTTGCAGCTAAGAATAAAACAAAGACTTATAATTCTTGTGAAAAATTATCTCTTTACACCATTGCAAACTCAAAAGAAGAGATTGTTATTTTAGACAACGAATGTGCCGTGGTTGGCTGGGAACCAATATATTCTCCGGAAGAATCGAAGCCTTACGCAGAGCTATTATATTTTTGGAATATCACCGATGAGGTCAAACTTTATTATAATCTGCCAAAATCAAATGAAAAATGAAAATATAAGTATTATTTTGACGGACTTAATCGTTAATAAATGAAGTATTAAAAAAATATGAGAACAATCCTAAACAATAAGCATATACATTCTGATTACATACCACAATTATTTTTAGGATTCTTGTTTTTGTTAACCATATTTCTAACTTTTTCGCCGTTTTTTAAAATTGGTTTAACAAATTGCGATGACATAGAATATTATTTGCGTAGTTTAATGGGAAAAACCGATTCGGATATGTATGCTCAGCACGCCGGACGTTTTTATTTCTTGATTACAAAACCATTATATCATCTGGCTTACATGTTTGATAACTTTTACCTTACAAAAGTGATCCAATATGGATTTTTATTATTATCTTTCATTTTGTTTGCTGTCGTAATCAAAAAAATATTTAAACACACTAATTTTGCCTTGTCGGTATTTTTGCTTTTGCTTGTTTTTCTGACAGTTACGCCTAACTATAATATAGCAATTATAGCATATCCGTTTTATTTTACTTTTAGTTTTTCTATTTTTCTACTTTCGCTTTTAGCACTGATAAAATATTACGAAACAAACAAATATAAATATCTCATTCTTTCTGTTATTTTATCTGCTGTTACTTTGTTATTTTATGAAAACTATATGACATTTGTTCTGTTCGTCATTTTGTTTATTCTTGCAAAAAACAGTTACGAACAAGGCATAACATTTTTAAAAAACAAAAAAACATACAAAGAAGCGTTGCCGTTTATTTTTATATGTATCGTGTACATTGTCGTTTATTACCTGTATCGTATATCAGTTCAAACGGAAAACGGATTTTACGTAGGCTCTACTTTTGCAGAAAATTTTAGCATTTCCAACTTTTTTAATGCTATTTCAAGTTTTAATGGAGTAGCTATGCCTACATATGTTTATCATCATAAACAAAGTAGTATTGAAGCTAATTCCTTATTGGTAGCGGGGCATCAATATAATTTTTTGTACATTCTTAAAAACTCTCAGCCTGCATCCATTGTAAATGCTCTTATACAATGTTTTTTATTTGGTTTTTTATTTAGTGAAATGAAACCAAGCATTTCATGGAAAAAAATCGGAGCAGGTATTTTAATAATTCTTGTTTTTGCATTTGCCGTACATGCCATAGTAGCGTTATCTGAAAAATACAATGCTGAGTTTTACCGGATGGATGGTTACGTAACAACATACTATTCATATTTTTGTATTACAGCTCTTATTATGTTCTTTGCTTACGCATGTTTAAAAGCAAGCTATGAAAATAAATATGTAAAAACAGTAGTCATAGCTGCTTTCACTTTATTCTTTTTCTACATTTCCATAATAATTAATTATAGCAACGATCATTTAAGTAGAGATTGGCAACTAAGCCGTGGCAAACATCTCATGATGGAAAAAGTAATACTGGAAGGTCTTTTTGATGACATCTCTGAGAATGCCATTATTTATATGGGTAATTATAATCAAACATTTTCTACATTCGGACATGATATCTATGCTTCTCATCCGAACTTTTGGACAGATTATATTACTACAAAAACTCAGAAGCAGCTAAACGTTCATATTAATTTTGAAAATTTTAGGAACAGTGTGCAAACAGATTTCTTACAAGAAATCTATTATATCACCAAATATGAAGCCCGGAAAAGTTCGGATATTCTGTTGATTTTGTCGAGAGTAAACAGTAGTTCCATAAATTTTGAAGATGAAGAAAGCGCATTAGTTACTGCCGTTACAAATGAAGCAAAAGTGTATTATTATTCGGCAAATAAAGAATTTATCTTTTTGTTTGTGATTCCGCAATGTTCTCAAGAATCAACAATAACGATTCATAACACAACATTAAACGCCTCTTGCGGAATTAATGTCCTACGAATTGTGAATGAAAACAAGAAAAAGGCAATTACTTCATTTACTTTGAAATCGGATGATCCGTTTTCTGTAAAAGATTTTGCAATATCCAATATTGGATCTTTAAGTGAAGAAGTATTATACCTACATAAATAATAATAGATAGTTGTTAATTTAAAATTAAGTATACCATTAATATGTCTCCAAAAATCTCTATCATCGTTTCGGTTTATAATGAAGAAAATTCATTGCCGTTGTTTTACAAAGAATTAGAGCAAGAACTACAACAAGTAAATGTGGATTTGGAAATTATTTTTGTCAATGATGGAAGTAGAGATCAGAGTTTAAGCATTTTAAAAGAACTCTCTGCGCAAAATTCAACAATAAAAGTGATAAACTTTTCGCGTAATTTTGGGCATGAAGCTGCAATGATTGCCGGAATAGACCATTGTACCGGTGATATTGCCATTTGTATGGATGCGGATTTACAACATCCTCCAAAATATATTGCAGAAATGCTTAGGAAATGGCAAGAAGGCAACGATATTGTGTTAATGGTGCGCAATGATCGCAAAGACGGTGGTTTTTTCAGAGACATTACCTCGAAAATGTTTTATGGTATAACAAACAAATTGTTGAATGCTAAGTTGGAGCCTAATGCTTCCGATTTTTTTATGATTTCGCGAAGGATCATTAATCTTCTGAAAAGTGATTACCGTGAACGCACACGTTTTGTGAGAGGCTTTATTCAAATTATAGGTTTCAATAAAGCAACAATAGAGTATGTGGCGCCACCCAGGGTAGCCGGCGAAAGCAAATATTCGTTCTTTAAACTTTTAACACTCTCATTTTCAGCAATTTCAACGCTTTCAAAAGTGCCGTTAAAATTAGGATTGTGGTGCGGATTTTTATCCGGGTTATTAAGCATTATTGTAGCTATTTATTCATTAGTGATGTGGAGCATCGAAAAACCGATTCCCGGATATACTACATTGATTATCTTTTTAAGTTTTATGTTTTGCATCAATTTTATTGTAATTGGTATTATTGGAGAATATATCGGACATTTATTTGATGAGGCTAAAAACAGACCTATCTATTTAATAGAAAATATTTTTGAAACGAATGATAACAACTAAATAACTAATATTTTATGATAAAAAACATTGTTTTTAAATCTTTACTTACCGTATGCTTTGTTTTTGCTTTCTCATGTCAAAATACAATCGAACAGAAAAAAGAAAAACCCGATTTATCAAATACTGATTTTATTTATTTGAAAGACAAATATTTCGAGCTGAGAAATGAACGTTTTTTCCCAATAATGTTAAATTATTGCGTTTCTTTTAGAAATATTGACAACAGCTTAGTAGTTTCTCCATATATCAATTATGAAAAATATGGAGAATTTGAATATCATACTAAAGAAGAAACCGAAAAACAACTCAGGGCCCATTTTCAATTGATTAAAGAAATAGGATTTAATACATTACGAGTAACATTCGATCGAGGGTCCGAAAAATATGGAAGATTTTATTATTCTGATTTTTCAATTGATGACGATTACGAAAAAATACTTGCCGGATTTGAAGATTTTATGAACATTGCCACCGAAAAAGGGTTACGAGTAATGTTTTTGTTCAGACCTCCATTTACTAAATCATTAGAAAATTTTACCATAAAAGTTTTGGAAAGATTTAATACAAACCCTACGATTTTTGCTTATGATTTTTTTAATGAACCGTTATATTTTGATCCAGAGCCAAAAAGGAGTAAGGAATCCGCAAGAAATGTTCAGTTAAGATGGAGAGAAATGATGAATGAATATGCTCCAAATCAATTGTTTACAATAGGGTTTGCAGAGCCGATAGAAGTTTTTAGATGGGATCCGGAAATTTCACTTGTTGATTTTGTTTGTATTCATACTTATCATCCGTTAAGGGTAAAAAGCGAACTTTATTGGTACAGTAAATATATAAATAAACCTTTGATGATTGGAGAAATAGCGTTGCCTGCCGATGGAGACTCTATTCCTTATTCCGATCAGGCAAATTTTGCCGAAGTAATAAGTCAATATGCAATAGATTGCGGAATTGCCGGTTTTGGCTGGTGGGACTTTCAAGAAGATTTAGCCCAAGCAAACTCTTCTTTTGAAGCTGCATATGCAGGAATATTAAATAACGATGGGATAACCAAAACATTAGACGGGAATTATACAATAATAGGAACAGTAAAACCCGTTGCCGAAAAAATAAAAAAGATTTCAGAATATCAATCAAAAAACAAAAAAGAAAGACCAATAAATTATTACAACAATTTGGGATACAATAACTTTGTAATAAAAGGAAAAGTTATAGATAAAAAAACGAAAACCCCAATTGAAGGAGCGGTAGTAAGAGGTTGGACAAAGTGGTGGAATATTGGTTGGAATACCTACACCGATGAAAATGGAAATTTTACCTTGTACAGCAATGAGCCGTTTGTACATTTTTCAATTTCGGCGCCGGGTTTTTCTTTGGCATTTTTTGATAAAAAGTTGAATTATAAAAAAATAACAAATGAGAATTTCGATATAAATAACTTGCCGAATAGAGAATTGGAATATCATAGCATCTGCTACAAACCATTTTTAAAAGAAAACGCCAATTCTGTTTTCGACTTTGAACCGACAAGATTTAATCAGGCGAAATTTGAAGCGGAAATGGGAACAATAAAACTTGTAAATATCTTAAAAAAGCGCCATAAAAATTACAAATAATCTTTGCTATGAGAATAAAAGGTAGGAATCTATATAGTATTATCGCCATTTTTTTAATTTTTGGAATTTATATATGGCAAATTACGAACATACATCAATATTCAAAGCCAAAATCAGTAATTGCGCATGATGTTAGGTCTTATTATGCCTATTTGCCTGCTATTTTTGTTGAAAAAGATTATAAGTTGAAATCTATAGGTCCGGATAAGGATGGTGATTGGATGTATTGGGCTGAAAGAATTTCTAGCGGCGAACGTGTTATAAAAACATCCATGGGAGTGGCTATTATGTACTCACCTTTTTTCTTTATTGCCCATTACTATGCGGAAAAACTGGGGTATGAAGCCAATGGATTTACCACTCCTTACGCTTTTGCTCTTATTTTTAGTGGTATTTTTTACCTTTTCATTGGGTTTATTTTCCTTCGATTGCTACTGCTTAAATATTTTAAAGATAAAATAGTTGCAATAACTTTACTCATTCTCGGGCTAGCAACCAATCTGCACTGGTATGCTTATGCAGAAGCCCCAATGTCTCATGGATATAGCTTTGCTTTATTTTGTGTTTTTTTATATTTAATTGAAAAATGGCAAGAAAAACAAGGGTGGGGCATTAGTATTTTTATGGGATTAATAATAGGATTAATTGCATTAATACGTCCCACAAATGGAATTATCGTTATTCTATTCCTTTTTTATAACATTACTAATTTGAAAGATATTCGAACTCGGGTACAATTATTTTTAAAAAATTATTGGAAAATAATTATGATGATACTATGTGCCTTTATTGTTTGGCTACCACAACTATTATACTGGAAATCTGTTACCGGAGATTGGTTATATTATTCCTACGGAGGTGAACGATTCTTTTTCAACAATCCTAAAATATTGTCCGTATTATTTGGATTTAGAAAAGGTTGGCTCATTTACACGCCGGTGATGTTATTTGCACTTATTGGAGTAGGAATGTTGTGGAAAACCAATAAAAAATATTTTTATCCTGTTGTGTTATTCTTAATTGTCAACATATATATTGTTTCTTCTTGGTGGTGTTGGTGGTATGGCGGATCTTTCGGTATGCGGGCATTGGTAGAAAGTTATGCAATACTTGCTATTCCTTTAGCTACTTTTTTAACATGGTTGGTTAGGCAAAAGCTACGAATAAAAATTCCATTATGTATAATCGTAGCTATAATTACGTTATTATCAATATTTCATACTATTCAATATCACTATGAGGCAATTCATTGGGGAAATATGACAAAAGAAGCTTATTTTAATTCGTTTTTACGTGTAAAACCAAGCGAAGAGTTTAATTCATTATTAGTTGAACCCGATTGGGAATCGGCTTGGGAGGGGAAAAAAGAAAGGAGAAATAATTAACTATGCAAATATTCAATAATCATTCTATTGCAGTTGTTATTCCATGTTATAAGGTAGAAAAACAAATTCAAAAAGTTGTTAGTGAAATTCCGGATTATATAACTTCCATTATTTTAGTTAATGATGTTTCACCTGATAAGACTGGTGAAATTCTTGATAAATTAGCGTTAGAAAATTCAAAAATTACGGTTCTACATCATTGTAAAAATCAAGGAGTTGGCGGAGCTATGATTTCCGGATTCCAAGAAGCTCTTAAGCAAAATCAAGAAGTTGTTATCAAAATTGATGGCGATGGACAAATGGATGTTTCATACTTTAATAGCATGCTAAAAGCTGTTTTTGAAGGAAAATATGATTTTGTGAAAGGGAATCGTTTTTTTGATCAAAAAATGCTACGAAAGATGCCTGCAATTAGACGTATTGGAAATATTGGAATGGGCTTCTTAATTAAAATGGCTTCGGGATACTGGAATATTTTTGATCCAACAAATGGTTTTTTTTGTATCCATGCTTCTATACTAAGAAAAATTGATTTTAATCGTATCTCAAAACGCTTTTTCTTTGAAAGTTCACTTTTAATCGAATTATATTACACAGGGGCAAAAATTAAAGATATTGCTATGCCTGCCATTTATGCCGAAGAAAAATCCAATCTTTCTATTTGGAACACTCTTTTTACCTTTCCACCCAAATTGTTCAAATCTTTTTTAAGACGTATTTGGCTTCGGTATTTTATCTATGACTTTAATATTGGATCTTTATACATATTTTTTGGCATTCCGTTATTTTTCTTCGGATTAATATTCGGTATCATAAAATGGATTCATTATGCCGGTTTACAAACTGCTGCTCCGACGGGAACCATTATGATTGCCGTTTTATCCTTGGTTTTGGGATTTCAAATGGTACTTGCTGCTATTCAATACGATATCACTGCAGATAATCCTTTTACAATTGAAAAAAAGAATAAAGATTATCTGGAAGAATGATTATAGCAAGTATGAAAGAAATAATCGAATTGTAACTATATGAGAATTATCAAAATATTAAAACCATACCTTATTTTAGTGGTATTATTCATTATCCTTGGTTATTTTTTTAAAACTATTGAAACATTTTCATTTTTTAAAACACAAGATACCGTATCTTTTTTAACAATATTTCGATCTTATTTTAACATCACTGTAGTTTTTTGCCTTTTTTCGCTCATTATTTTGCCTTTTTATTTGCTTGTTGCTTTGCTGAACCAAAAAGTCGCACAAATTTTAACATCAATTTTATTTGCCGTATTGATTTCATTAGAAATAGGGTTATATATTTATTATCAACAAGCGGGTGTTTTGATGGGAAGAGAATTAGTGATAAGACCTCTTACCGAAACCTTAATTACCATAAGAAACTCATCTAATATTTTTTTAAATTCCGTTCTAATTGCTATTGTACTCGCTTATTTTATCGCTTTACCTTTCGTGTTTAAAAAAGTGAGAATCTTTAATGATTATCGTTCTTCAACAATGGCTATTATTATAATTGGAATATTATCGACATGTACATTGTTTTATCAAAGAAATGAAAATCAAATAGTAAATAACTTCTTGGAATCTAAATCGTTCTTCTTTTTCTCTGCATTAAAAAACTATTCAATTGATAAAACCGAACTGGATTTTTTAATTTTTGATGAAGCAGGAAGCTTTGGAAGAATACAAAAAAATGAGGAAATATTAAAAGAGTACATTGCATTATACAATAAAACTGCTGAAGATTTAGACTACCCAATGGAGCGCTCGTCTACTGAAATTCCGAATGTGCTTTCACCCTATTTTAAAAGCTCTGAAAAACAACCCAATATCGTTATCATAATGGTTGAGTCTCTAGGAAATTACCTTATGGGTGAAAAAGGGGAAAATATCAGTTTTATGCCTTATTTGGATTCATTAGCAAATAGTGGATTATATTGGAAAAATTGTTTGAGTACTACATCAAGAACTTATGGTGTTATTCCTTCTGTTACTGGTTCCGTTCCGCATGGAATAAAAGGATTTCAATTTGGAATCATGCCTAGGCATCATTCATTGTTTTCCATATTAAAAAATAATGACTATATAACAAACTTTTTCTACGGCGGGGATACGAATTTTGATAATATGTTGGATTTTTTAGTTATTCAGAATATTGATCGTATTGATAATTTTATGCCTCAAATGAAAACTTTTAGAAAGGAAAAACAAGCCAATTGGTGGGGAATCCATGATCAGGTTTTGTTTGATAAAAGTTTAGAATATTTGAAAACACTTCCAAGCGAGAAACCAAAACTAAATGTATATTTAACTGTAACTACGCACGATCCGTTTAATAATAGAGAAGATAAAAAATTAAAAGAATATTATACTCCTAAAGTAGAAAAAATTTTCTCTAAATTGAATAAAGAACAGCGAAACTATTTTTTACCCATAAAAGATAAGATAGCAGGATTTATGTATTTAGATGATTGTGTTAGAAACTTCATTAATGATTATTCTAAGCGGCAGGATTTTGAAAACACGATATTTATTATTACCGGTGATCACTCCGTGGGTATATACAAAAACTACTTATCATATTATTCGGTACCATTAATAATATGGTCGCCATTACTAAAAACATCAAAAAAATTCCCTAATATTGTTTCGCATTTGGCAATTACACCATCTATAGTATCTTTATTACAGAATAACTATAATGTAAATGTTCCTGATAAACTTTCATGGTGTAGCGCCGGATTGGATACCGCTTCTGTTTTTAATCCGTCTGAAAAATTTTTATTTTTAAATTATAATAGAGTGGTGGATGCTATGGTTTATAATGAATATCTTTTTGAAGATCAAAGATTGTATAAAATTAACGAAGATTTGGATTTGGAGTACATCCATGACCCAAAACTCGTGGAGCAGATCTATTCGAAATTTAAAACATTAAAATATGTGAATAATTATGTTTATCATAATAATAGGTTAATTAAAGCCGGCAATAATTCTGATAGCGGATATAGAGTAATTAAGGTATTTGAAAATAAAAATACCCTAATATGCAAAACACCCGATACGATTCCATCTATAAGCGGGATAGATATTTTTGATATTTTGCCTGCTCAAAGAATTAAAGGCAAGTACAATAAAATAAAGATCAAGCTAAAGGCAAATATTGTAATTAACGATCCTTTGCTTCAAGACCAACATATGATGTTGAATTTTGTTTGTACAGGAAAAAATTACAGATATGCTTCTAAGGAGCACATCGTAAAATATATTGCAGATGATAATATTATATGTAATAAAGAATACGTTTTGTCTATTGAAAAAGAAATTGATGTAAGAAATCTGAAAAATTTTTCCGTGCATATTTATGTGAGTACAAACGAGTGGGACGAGAATTGGAAACGAGATAAAAAAATAACTTTGTCAAATATGAATGTAGTCATTTTGGGTAAGTAAAAGTATCAAACTATTATGGTTTTTAGTAGTATTCTTTTTGTCCTCTTTTTTTTACCGGTATTTATACTTGCTTACTATTTGACTCCAAAAAAGCTAAAAAACGTGGTTGTACTGGTGTCAAGCATTGTTTTTTACAGTTGGGGAGCTCCCAAATTTATTTTTGTAATACTGGGAACTACTTTCCTTGATTTCTATTTGGTAAGATGGATGGCACAGATGAAAAAACCACTTTACCGTAGGCTAATGCTTGCATTTTCGGTTTCTATTAATCTAGGGTTGCTTTGCTATTTCAAATACTCTAACTTCTTTATTGAAAACGTAAATGCCATATTGTCGTTAACCGGGAGTGAACATCATATTCATTGGACGAAGTTAGTATTGCCCATCGGAATTTCATTCTATACATTTGAAACAATTACCTACGTAGTTGATGTTTACCGGAAAGTACATAAACCATTAGATAATTTTTGGAGTTATCAACTCTATATTATCTTGTTCCCTAAGTTAATAGCAGGACCTATTGTTCGCTATCATGACTTAGCTGACCAGATTGACGATCGCTCTCAAAATGAAACCATTGACAACATTCTTATCGGCTTTTATCGCTTTGCAATAGGACTTGCAAAGAAAGTGCTCATTGCCAATCAAATGGGTTTATATGCTGACGATATTTTTGCGTTGAGTTATGCCGATTTGGGAACTTATACGGCATGGATGGGAATTTTAGCCTATACTTTCCAAATTTATTTCGACTTTGCGGGTTATTCGGATATGGCGATAGGAATAGCTAAAATGATTGGCTTTAGATTTCCCGAGAATTTCAATAATCCTTACGTTTCGCAAAGTATCACCGAATTTTGGCGTCGCTGGCATATCACACTTGGCGCATGGATGCGCAACTACCTTTATATTCCACTGGGAGGTAATCGTGTAAAAACCAAACGCAGGCTTTATTTTAATTTGTGGCTGGTATTTTTAGCTTCGGGATTATGGCATGGCGCTTCATGGAGTTTTATATTTTGGGGAGCATATCATGGACTCTTTTTAGTAATGGAAAGAGGGTTTTTGTTAAAAGTATATGAAAAAATTGGAAGAATGCCCAGTATGCTCATTACATTCTTTTTTGTGATGATTGGTTGGGTGTTTTTTAGAATAGAACATATAGCAGATGCTTTTGTTTATCTGAAAAGATTGTTTATTTTTGAAAGAGGAATAACTTCAAGTTTAATGGATTCCGAATTCTATTTTTATTTAATAGTGGCTGTTATTTTTTCATTTATCACCTGCTTGAAGATCGGACTAAAATGGCAAAATGCTATTTTCTTCGATAACTATACTAATAAGAGACATATAACGGTTTTTGTTTTAACGCTAATTTTACTTGTTTTATCTATTGGCTCTATTGCTGCTTTAGGATTTAACCCTTTTATTTACTTTAGATTTTAAACCATGCAAAATAGAAAAAAACTAATACCCGCCATACTTTTGATTATATTGACCTCTTTATTTGCATTGCACTTTATACAATATCAGTTTAAGTGGATTAAAGTAAAGCCTTTGGATGGTTACTATATAGATGCCGAAAAAATTAAATTCTCTTGGAAAAATTGGTTTTCAGGATCTTATAGAGAAGCAGAAGATGAATATTTGAATGACCACTTTGGTTTTAGAAGTTTTTTTATTCGTATAAATCATCAGTTACGCTTTAGTTTGTTTAATAAAGTAAAAACAGCATGGGTAATTGTTGGGAAAAGTAATTATTTGTATGAACATAATTATATTAAGGCTGTATATGGCACCGATTTTATTGGACATGACAGTATTGCAACACGAATGTATAAATTTAGGGCGCTTCAAGATGCATTAGATCATTTAGGAAAGAAAATAATAATCGTATTTGCTTCGGGGAAAGGCTCATTCTATCCCGAATATATTCCGGATAATTATTATGATGAAAGAGGCATAACAAATATTGAAGTTTATCGACATTATATTGAAAAGTGGAAAATCAATTGCATTGACTTCAATCAATATTTTATTGATCTTAAAGAAAAATCACCTTACTCTCTTTATCCGCAATATGGTATCCATTGGAGTCATTACAGCACGTGTCTCGCTACCGATTCGATAGTACGTTATATTGAGAAACTCTGTGATATTGAGATGCCTCGTATTTACTGGGAAAAAATTAACTTAGATTGGCCGCAAAAAGGGGATAATGATATTTCTGAGGCGATGAATTTGCTTTTTCCACCGCGATCTTTCAAGATGGCTTATCCGGAAATAAAATTTGAATCTGATTCAGGAAAAACAAAACCGTCACTTTTAGTGGTTGCCGATAGTTTTTATCGAGGTATTTTTGATTTAGAATTGGACAATTTATTTTCGCACCATCGCTTTTGGTATTATAACAAAGAGATTTACCCTGAATGTTTTCATAGCTGGCTGACTACTGATGATATAAATGTTCAAGAAGAGATTTTAAAATATGACATTATTATCATTCTTGGCACAGATGCCACTTTGCCAGATTTTGGATGGGGATTTATTGAAAATGGTTATAATTTATTCTGTTCTCAAAAATAAACAAAACATGATTAATTAACTTTATAACAATGAAACATTTATTAAAACAAAATCGAACTTCTAAAATCATTGGTTTTTTCATAGCAACAATCTTAATGATCATAATTTTTTCTTGCGAAAAAGAGCATAATTGTGAAGGAGAATGCTACAAAACTAACTATTGGGAACACTTTATTGCCCATGCCGGCGGAGCCATTGACGGAATAAACTATACCAATTGTCTTGAAGCATTAAACTTGTCGTACAGCAAAGGTTGTAAATTGTTTGAACTTGACTTGTCGCTTACTACCGATGGAAAAATTGTTGCGTCACATGGTGCACCCGGAATTACAGAAGCAGAGTTTATGGATCGACTTATTGCAGGAAAATATACTCCATTGAATATGGAAGCCATAAATGATTGGTTTAGAAACCATCCGGATGCCATTTTAATTACTGATAAAATAAACGATCCGCAAAGAATTTATGACGAATTTTTATTTCGAGACAGATTAATAATGGAATTGTTTACGTGGGCAGCAGTTGATAAAGCTATTAAATTGGGGATAAAGCCAATGGTTTCCGAAAATTTAATATTTGGCTCTTCAAAAAAAGCTATGGAAATGGGAATACCAGCATTGGATTATGGTAAAAATTCGAATATTGAAAAAATTTTAGAAGATAAAAAAATAAAATACATCTGTATGAGCCGTATTCATGGAATTCCCGGAAATGAAAAACTACTTAAACGATTGAAAGCAAAAGGAATTAAAAATTATGTTTTTCATTTAGAGAATCCGATAAACGGACAACCTGCAGAGCAATATGTTTGGGATAATGAAATGGATTATTGCTATGGCATGTATGCCAATGATTTGGATTTATTAGTTTCTTTGCTCAAAAATCAATAATCGAAAAAAAATATGCAACACTCAATAATTTCCTTAGAATCAATTGTAGATTTATTTCCGGATAATTTTTCCGAAGCACAAATTGCGAAGGCGAAAACCTTGTTTTACAAAAAAATGGCGGTAAAAATGCACGCTTTCTACGGCGGAAAAATGCAAACGATTCCTAAAGCGCCTATTTATGGATTTAATTGGTTTAATGTGTGGTACACACCCGGTGTTTCCGCAATTTCTACCGCTATAAGAGATGATAACGCCGCTTCGTTTGAATTGAGTAACCGTAAAAACTTGGTGGCTGTAGTGAGCGATAGTACACGTGTGTTGGGCGATGGCGACTGTACTCCTCCGGGCGGACTCGGTGTAATGGAAGGGAAGGCAATGTTAATGAAATATTTAGGCGGCGTAGATGCTATCGCGCTTTGTATTGACAGTAAAGATGAAACCGGCGAACCCAATGCCGACAAAATCATTGAGTTTGTAAAACGGGCGCAGTACAGTTTTGGCGCCATTAACCTGGAAGATATTTCTCAACCCAACTGTTTTAAAGTATTGGATACACTTCGCGAGGAGTGCGATATTCCGGTATGGCATGATGACGCGCAAGGCACAGCCTGCGTTACTTTAGCCGGAATTATCAACGCTTTGAAACTGACAGGTAAGAAAATGTCGGAAGTTAAGGTTGTGCTGTACGGTGCAGGCGCTTCTAATACAAGTATTGCACGTTTAATGATTGCCGATGGCGCTGATCCGAACAAAATCATTATGTTCGACAGTCGTTCTACGTTGCACAAAAATAATATACGTTATAAAGAAAATCCATTGTTTTATCGTCAGTGGGAGTTGTGTCAAATTACTAACCCTGAGTGTATTACTACGCCTGAAGAAGCCTTTAAGGGCGCTGATTTAGTAGTAGCGCTTTCCAAACCGGGTCCTGATACGATTAAGTCGGAGTGGATTAAGCTTATGGCAGAAAAACCGATTGTATTTGTATGCGCTAATCCGGTACCGGAAATCTATCCGTATCAGGCAAAAGAAGCGGGCGCATACATCGTAGCTACGGGCAGAGGCGATTTCCCCAATCAGGTGAACAACTCCGTGTGCTTTCCTTCCATCCTAAAAGGTACATTATTGGTTTCCGCATGCAAAATTACCGATGGCATGGCAATTCGGGCAGCGCACTCCATTGCCGAATTTGCTGAAAAACGCGGTATTCATATCGAAAATATTATGCCCAACATGTTAGAATGGGAACTCTACCCCAAAGTGGCTGCGGATGTAGCAATGCAAGCGATTAAAGAGGGAGTGGCGCTAAAAAATCTTACTTGGGATCAAGTATACGAAATAGCTAAGTGCGATATTCGCGAAGCGCAGGAACTCACCGCCTTGCTGCAAGAAAAAAAATATATTGAACCTATAGATGAAAACATGATTTTTGAAGTAATAAAAGAAGTGGTGGAAGAGGTAAAAAATTAAAACATTTCAAATATTGATCGCATATTAAAAATTATCAAAATAAATAGCTTATGAAAAGAAAACAACTTTGGTATGGTATATTTGCTGTGCTTTTTATTATGTCATCTTGTAAAAATAAAGAAGAGCACAAGATATATTCATTTAAAACAATGTGTAATTTCGATTTCATCTCCGACACTCTACTCCTGAATATGGATTTGCAGGATGTGGTTTATAGAGGTATCGAAATTCCTTCACAGGCGCAAGCCCCTAACGGATTTGAGTTTCAATTCGAATTTCCCGATTATAAAAAAGGAAACTATTTTTATAAGATATATTATCAAAATGAATCTTATAAATTTGACGAATCAGATCCTTTAGCTCATGAAAATTTTTATGGAAGCTGGGAAGACACCGATATAGAATTTAAGCCCATTACTTCTGAAAAAATAGTGGATTACATTCGCATTGTAGGCAATCCGCGCAATGAAAAGATTTATTTTGGTGCGTCTTTAAATGATTTTGAGATTACGGATGAAAAAATTGACGGTCTGATAAATACGATACGTAACAGTCCTGAATGGTTTGCCGGCATTAAGGAAAAAGCGGAACAAAATAAACACTCCGTAGAAACACAATTATATTTAGATGCGCTTTGGATGATTGACTACAGCCGTGATGAAGGTAACGAGAATCATCGCTGGAAAAGAAATCCTCGCACCGGATGTTATAGCTTTTTATTGGTTATTTGCGATGAAAAAGCGCTCTCAAAAATACCTGATTATATTAAAAATATTGCACTGAAGCATCCTGAAGTAGATCAATTTGTTAATCCTTATACTTATTTTTCCGCAAATAAGGAAAAGAATATCATTGTGCAAAAAAGTGATCAAGTATTACGTACTCGGGCGGTATTAACTCCGGAATACGGCGTATATGTAGATCCGATTTCTTTATTCGACAGAATTGAAATTTCAAGAGAAAACCAACTGTGCAATGACACGCACGAACTGTTTGAACGTGCTTTGTTTGAGCAATTTTTCCATAATATTAACAGAGATTATGTGCTTCACAACATCCCTGTTATTGACGATGTTTATGGAGATAATTATACACAAGAAGATTACGATAGAAATGCTAAAAAATATGATAATCAAAGAATAAAAGACCATCCTTACATTAGCGACAACCCGTGTAAAACAGTAAATGTGTTTGGTGATTACATTCAACTTGTAAATCCGGGGAACGACGGAAAAGGGAAACCACGTAAAGAGAACGTTGGCGTAAAAACACGTGTTGGACTTACTTATGGGAAATATATCGGCAAAATTAAATTCCCGAAAATTTTAAATAATCATAACGTTTCCAACGGACTCACAAACGCGTTTTGGCTCATTTATGAAAGCGACAAACCCTGGAATGCGCGCCGTAAGTCTTCAAGTGGTTATGTGTTAAAAAATTACAATTATGAGAGTGGGGTTGAACCTGAAAAATATCCCAATATCAATTACTCTGAAATTGATATTGAAATTGTGAAAACTTCACGCAAATGGCCCCATCAAAAAAATAATGTAAACGAAAGGAACAGTAGTGATGTAATGTTTTGTTGTACCAATTGGGATATGTCGTCTTCTGATCCGAAAAATTACGGTACGGAAAACACAATTCAATACGGTAATCAAAAATTTTATTCCTATCGTTGGCACAAATATTATAATGCTACTACTATTAGAACTCCTATTTCGAATGATGAACTTTTTGGCTCTGATTATTATTACTATGAAATTGAGTGGAAACCCAATGAAATTATTTGGCGTGCAGGTCCGTCATTAGACAAAATGAAAGTAATGGGCTATATGAACAGTACGTTTACTTCTATTCCCAATAATCAAATGCGCGCCATTGTTACCCAAGAGTATCATTACGGCGAATGGTGGCCCCCCATTGTTTGGGATCAAAAAAACATCCCCTATCCGAAAAACGATATCATAGGGAAAGTATATGAAATTATTGTGGAGTAAAATGAAAACAAAGTTTTTCTTTTTGTTAACCATCCTTACAATCTGTATAGCTCTTCTTTCAGCATGTGAAGAAGATAAAATTCCTGTATTACATTTGGTACAGCTATGTGATCCGCAGTTAGGTTTTGGGCTGGAAGGCTTTGAGGCCGATGTTGCAAATTTAGAAAAAGCAGTAATACGAATCAACAAATTGAATCCGGATATGGTATTAATTACAGGCGACATGATTCATAATGCTTCTCCACACGCGATTTTAATTTTTAAAGATATTGTGGCGCAAATAAATATGCCGATATTGCTAACTCCGGGTAATCATGACTTATGCTGGACTGATACACTTAAGATTCTAGAGCATTATCGCGCTAATTTTGGTAAAGATTATCTCTCAGTTGATTGTAAAGAATTCTGTATTATTTCGGCCAATTCAATATTTTGGAAGCTTGAAGGAAATAAACTACAAGACGAGAAAGCCTCCCATGAACAATGGTTGTTAAGTTCTTTGCGAACGGCTAAAAGTAAAGGACAGCCTGTGGTGATACTAACCCATATATCTCCTTTTTGTTCGAATGTAGATGAGGATGACGGCTATAGGAATATCCCAAAAACAAAACGAAAAAAACTTCTCAATCTTTTTAATGAATATGGCGTCTCTTTTTGGCTTGCCGGACATACACATATCACTTTACAACGCAATTACGGATCTATCAAAATCCTGAATGGTGAAACAATTTCCCGGAACTTAGATGGTCGTCCGTTAGGATTCCGATTGTTGACAATTTATTCAGATAATAGTTTTGGTTGGGAGTTTATTCCATTGAATTAATAGAAACTAACCTAACTTGTGAAAAAATCATGTTTATTTGCCAAAGAATTAATTTACACGGAAAAAATGAAATGAATTTTTGTTATTAATAACCAATAATTTACAATAAAAATGAAATTAGACATTCTTCTTGGGTTACAATGGGGAGACGAAGGTAAAGGCAAAGTGGTAGATGTGCTTACCCCGCATTACGATGTTATTGCACGCTTTCAAGGTGGTCCCAATGCAGGGCACAGCCTTGAATTTAATGGTATGAAACACGTGTTGCATATCATTCCATCCGGAATTTTTCATTCGGATAAAATTAATATCATCGGCAATGGCGTAGTAATTGACCCTGTTGCTTTTCAAAAAGAGATTGAATCGTTAGAAAAAATGGGTTTTCATCCTACAAAAAATCTTTTTATTTCTAAAAAGGCGCATATTATTTTACCTACTCACAGGTGGATAGATGCGATGTTGGAAGAGCAAAAAGGAAAAGAAAAGATAGGTTCTACTTTAAAAGGAATTGGTCCCACCTATACTGATAAAATAGCACGTAACGGTTTTCGGATATGTGATATCACTTCGCCTGAATTTTTAGATAAATTTGCCGTTATTTATAAAAAACACACCGACTTACTGATTAAAAACTCTTATCAACCGCAAGATGACATCACAGCAGTTTTTACCGAATGGTTTAATTCTTTACAAACTATTTTACGTTTCAAATTGATAGATAGCGAGTATGAGGTTAACGATTATATAAAAGAAGGGAAAAAAGTGTTGGCAGAAGGCGCGCAAGGTACGCTATTAGATATTGATTTCGGTTCTTATCCGTTTGTAACCTCATCGAGTACGGTGGCGGCGGGTGCTTGCACCGGATTAGGCGTAGCGCCGAACCAAACCGGACGCGTAATAGGCATTGTAAAAGCCTATTGTACTCGTGTGGGAAGCGGGCCATTTCCTACCGAATTATTTGACGAAACCGGTGAACAACTCCGCAAGCAAGGCAATGAATTTGGCTCTACTACCGGACGCTCCCGCCGATGCGGTTGGCTTGATTTAGTAACGCTTAAATACGCGATCATGATCAATGGTGTTACAGAAATTGTACTCACAAAAGCCGATGTCATGGATAACTTCGATATCATTAAAATTTGTACCGAATACCAAATAGGAAAAGAAACCACCGATCGCTTCCCTGCTGAAACCAATGCCGAAATAAAGCCTGTGTATAAAGAATTTAAAGGATGGAAACAAGATCTTTCTATAGAGAAGAATTATGACAATTTACCGCAGACCTTTAAAGAATACGTGGCTTTTATTGAAAAAGAAACCGGAGTACCTGTTAGTATCATATCCACAGGTCCCGATAGAAATCAAACCGTAATCAGATCGTAATGAAAAGAAACAATTTGCTTATTTTTAGTATAATACTTCTATTGATATGCTTATTGGCATCTTGTGTATCTTCTAAAAAAACGTATAAACATAAACCACATCCAAGATATAATAATGTTAGAGGTTGTGGATGCCCGGGAAGGTGATTTCTTCTAACTTAAACGAGATTTTTTATACCTTTCCACATGAAAATCAAAATTTTAACAGACTAACTTATATGAAATTAGAATGTATCGGCGCTTCCGGTGGCGAGGTAACGGGGAGCAAGTTTTTATTAACGACAAAGGAAAATAAGAAAATCTTAATTGATTGTGGAATGTTTCAGGGCAAAGGATTGGAAACCGATGCCATGAACCGAGATTTGGGTTTTACTCCGGCAGATATAGATTTTATTATTCTTTCGCACGCACATATTGACCACTCAGGATTAATACCTTATGTTCATAAAAACGGTTTTGAGGGAAAAGTGTTTTGTACCCCGGCAACGCGAGATTTATGTGCCATTATGCTTCCCGACTCGGGAAAGATTCAAGAAGCCGATACCAAACAATTCAATAAAAAACGTGCATTACAAAAATTACCTCCCGTAGAACCACTTTATACCATGCAAGATGCGGCAATTTGTATGGGACATTTTATTAGTATCCCTTATAATCTGCCTTTTTCTGTCACGCCTACTTTTTCGTTTGAGTTTTACGACTCCGGGCATATACTTGGCGGCGCTTCCATTTACATTTCGTTTGTTGAAAACGATGAAACAAGAACATTGCTTTACACCGGCGATGTGGGACGTTATAATAAACGGATCTTGCCTGATCCCGGTATCTTGCCCCAAGCGGATTATATTATGTGTGAATCCACGTATGGAAATCGCCTGCATGAATCTATTGAAGATGCGGAGCAAAAGCTGATGCTGGTAGTTTTAGATGCTTGCGCCAAAAGAAAAGGCAAGCTCATCATCCCTTCGTTTGCTATTGGAAGAACACAAGAGATTGTGTACGCGTTGCATCGCTTAAAGAATGCCGGAAACTTACCTCATATTGATATTTTTGTGGATAGTCCGTTAGCTACTTCCGCTACCGATATTTTTAGACTGCACGCCGATAACTTTAATGAAGAGATGCGGCAATTCATACTTTCACACCCTGATCCTTTTGGATTTGAAAATTTGCACTATGTCAAAACAATAGATGATTCAAAAAGATTAAATACTTATAACAAACCCTGTATCATCATATCCGCTTCAGGGATGATGGAAGCAGGGCGCGTAAAACATCATTTGGCGAATAATATTAGCAATCCACGTACCACCATTCTTAATATAAATTATTGTGCACCAACTACCCTAGGTGCAAAAATTATGCGTGGAGACAAAGAAGTTTCTATTTTTGGAGTAAAATATAAAGTACGTGCACAGCTAGAGAGTATCCAATCTTATTCCGGTCATGGCGACTACAACGAATTGTTACATTACTTAAATACCCAAAATCCTGAAACCGTAAAGAAGTTTTTTATCGTTCATGGTGAAAATGATGCGCGTGCCGCGTTTGCCAATCATGTTGCTGATGTTGGATTCCAAAATATTGTTATGCCGAAGGGTAGGGAAGTATTTGAGATTTAGGGGCTAGTCCTAAAAACCGTATATCTCAACAATAAATAACCAATCAACAAAATCACCCCTGCCAATAAAAACGGAAAGAAAGCATCCGCTTTGTTTTCAAAAATGGTTTCGTTGAGAATGGTCTTCTCCATTTTGTCAATCTCTGTGTAAATCTCTTTTAATTTATCGTTGTTGGTGGCGCGAAAATATTTGCCACCGGTCTCATATGCAATGGTTTGCATGAGGCGTTCATCAATTTCGGTGTCCATCATTATATTTCCGTAAGGAGTAGGAAAAGGGGCTTGCCCGGTAGTTCCAACGCCAATTGTATAAACTTTAATTCCCATGTTTTTAGCAATTTCGGCTGCCGAATATGGGTCTATATAACCGCTGTTATTCACACCATCAGAGAGCAGGATAATAATTTTGCTTTTAGCTTCGCTTTCGCGTAAACGGTTAATAGCAGTGCCTAAGCCGTCGCCAATAGCGGTGCCGTCTTCAATAATATCGAATCTTACTTTTTCCAATAATCCGAGTAGCGTGTTATGATCGCTGGTAACGGGGCATTGCGTATAAGCTTCACCGGCATACACTACCAACCCGATTCTGTCGGTGGGTCTTCCTAAAATAAACTCTTTGGCTACTGTTTTACATGCTTCCAAGCGATTAGGACGAAAATCCATCGCTTTCATAGAACCCGATACGTCTAACGCGAGTACGATGTCTACTCCTTCCACTTCCACGTTGTTTAGCCGGAAAGCAGTTTGAGGTTTTGCCAAAGCTACAATAAAAGAAATATAAGCAAACGCAAGCAAGCATGCCGGAAGCCAACGAAGACGCACTTTCCACGTTTTGCGTATTTTTTCAAATGCAACCGTAGTAGGCACTGTGAAAGCAGCTTGCATCTTTTTGCGAAAAAAATATTGCCATGCTGCCACAGGAATAATTAACAATAACAGCAAAAAGTAGTATGGATTTGCAAATTCGATTCCCTGAAAAAATAAAGCTATGTTGTTTATCATATCGTCTAATCATTAACCATTAATCCATTAACCGTTATATCCACTGTTCGCTCCACAAACTCTTTACAATCTTTAAATGCCATATCGTGGTCGGTGGGGAGTGGCGTGTATTTAGCAAATTTTACCAGATCGGCAACAGAGAAGGCTTGTTGGAGTTTTTTCAAAACTTCTTCGTGAATTTCCGTATTCTTCAACGCGTCTAAAATTTCGGAAGACACCATTTCCATTGCTCCAACATCCCACTGGTCGTCAATGTATTTCCTTATAATATCAGTCAATTCGGTGTAGTATTCTTTTGTTTTGCCTTGCTCCCAAAGTTTCTTTTGGCGCAGCTTTTCCAATTCTTTTAATGCAGCGATATGTGGTTTAATTTTAGGTTTTGGTTTAACTACCGGCTGTGGCTTTTGAGCGCGTTTCTTTTTAAGATATCGCCAAATAGCGTAAACAATTAACCCGATGACCAGCCATCCCACCAAAATAAATAAAGCATATTCTTTTACATACATCCAAAATTCATGAAATGAAAAAGGAATTTTTGCAATGCTTTTAATATCTTTTATGCCGGCGGTGGTATCCACAGCTATGGTAGAGACTTCGAAAAACAGCGGATTGGTTTGCGTCACAATTTGCGAATCCATACCAAATACGGGAATCGCCGGAAAGGCATAACTTCCCGAATCAAAAGCGGTTATTGTTATTGTTTGTTTTAAAATATAATGATTGCTGTGAACGATTGTATCAATTTTAGAATTGGCAATCCAATAGAAAGGAGCTTCTGCTTCTTTCAATATTTTGTCGTTAAGTTGCGGAATAAATATGGAGCTACCTTTAGGCGCCGTAACTTCCAAATGCACATTCAAATGATCACCGATGAGAATGTGTGTGGAATCTAATTTTGCTTTTGCCGAATACTCCTGTGCAACCACAAAGGCACAAAGCCAAAAACTTACAATGAAAAAAAAGAATCGTCTATAAAACATAATGCTAAATTCTTATGCATTTCAACAACGTAATCTTAACGACAAAATTATTTTATTCTAAAAAAATCTCTAAACTTTAAATCAAAATAATCCCCTTTAAATCTTGAAGAGGCGCCCGAAGAGCGAAGTGGTTTAATATGAAAATTAAAATAATCCTATTTTTGCACAATTAATTTCATATCAATGAAAATTCATTTTATTGCTATAGGCGGAAGCGCAATGCATAATTTGGCATTGGCGCTCCATAATAAAGGATACCTAGTTACCGGTTCTGACGATGTAATTTTTGATCCTGCTAAAAGTCGCTTGGATAAAGCTGGGCTTTTACCTTGCGAAATCGGGTGGTTTCCGGAAAAAATTACTGCGGATTTAAATACCGTTATTTTGGGAATGCACGCCCGTGAAGACAATCCCGAGCTATTGAAAGCGAAAGAATTGGGAATTAAAATCTATTCCTATCCGGAATTTTTATACGAACAAAGCAAAAATAAAACACGCATTGTAGTAGGAGGAAGTCACGGAAAAACAACAATTACTGCCATGATTCTTCATGTACTGCAACATCTGAATATCAACTGCGATTACATGGTGGGCGCCCAATTGGAAGGCTTTGATGTTATGGTGAAACTTTCCGACGAAGCCGGAATTATGGTTATTGAAGGTGACGAATATTTGACTTCACCCATAGACAGACGTCCGAAATTCCATGTGTATCAACCTGATATTGGAATAATTAGTGGTATTGCATGGGATCATATCAATGTTTTTCCCACGTTTGCATTTTACGTAGATCAATTTAAAATCTTTGCAGAGATGATTCCCGAAGTCGGGCATTATATCTATTGTAAAGATGACATTGTATTGCAAGAAATGAGCGAAACGGCAAACATTTGCGCTACTAAGGTTGGGTATGGCGTGCATCCGTATTATATAGTGAATGGCATTACTTTTTTAAAAACCTCCTTTGGAGAGATTCCCTTACAAATTTTTGGAAAACATAATCTTACCAATATTAATGCCGCGCGTTTGGCATGTAATGCTATTCAGGTTTCTGATGAACAGTTTTATTATGCTATTCAAACATTTAAGGGCGCAAGCAACCGTTTGGAATTGTTGCGCAAAAATGAAACATGTGCTATATTTAAAGATTTTGCACATTCGCCTTCCAAATTGAAAGCCACGGTAGAAGCATTGAAAGAGCAGTTTCCGCATCGTAAACTCGTTGTCTGTATGGAATTGCATACATTCAGCAGTTTAACGGAGAATTTTTTAGAGCAATATGCCGGCGCCATGGATCATGCCGATATGGGAATTATTTTCTTTAGTCCCGAAACCGTTGCCCATAAAAAACTCCCGCCCATCACTTCGAAAATGATTTTCAATGCATTTCAACGCAGCGATTTAGAAATTTATCATAATGCAAAACAATTGGAAGAAAGAATATTAGCAATGAGCGACATCAATGCGGTTTTTGCATTTATGTCTTCCGGAAATTTTGGAGGGTTAAATTTGCAGCAACTTGCGGATAGGCTTCTATAAATATTTTTGATTAAGGTAAAGTTAGAACAGCTGCTAAGAAAGATAATTCAAGAGGAGTTGAAAAAAGTATAACTCACACGTGCAAAAACTTTTTGCACGCAGATGACACAGATTTAACAGTTGTTTATCGTTTATTTTTCATCATAAATCACCGCCAAGACCGTTGTTCCTACTACATATAGCGTATTTCTGTCAATATTTGAGATATTGTCTTGCAACGTATGCCAAGCCGGAAAAAAGCCGGTGCCTGTGGTATGGTCTTGATGAATGATATTAATCATTGGGATTCTTGCAATTTTATTTACATATAAATGGTCATCGGTAATGGGATTGCCGGGGAAATTTAAAAAATAGTCTCTGAATCCTAGTTGATAGGCTTTACTCCAAACCTTAGCTACGATTTTTGAAGCATAGTGCATGGATATGCCTTCTTGTAGGAATTTGGCGTTAGGGGCGCCTACCATATCTAATAAAATTCCATAATCTGCTTTGTAGTTGGCAACATGCGGGTTTCTTGCCCAATGTTGCGCTCCCAAGCACCACCAGTCGCCTGTTTCTGGTTCTCCCATTCGTGGTCCCCAATCTTCGGCATCAAAGAAAATAATATCTACGCCAATTTCAGGATTTTTCTCTTTTAACTGTCGCGCAACTTCCAATAAAACTCCTACGCCGCTTGCTCCATCGTTTGCACCGTCAATAGGTATGTTTCTGTTTGCAGGGTTAGGATCATTGTCGGCAAAAGGTCTTGAATCCCAATGTGCAGCCAACAAAACCCGCCGCTGTTTTTCAGGAAAAAAGGAACCGATAATGTTTTTACCATTTATCTTGGTACCGTCGAAAGTATGTGTGGTAAAAGGTTGCACGATTACAACATCGCAATATTCTTCTAATTTATTTTGTAAAAATTGAGCGCATTTCCTGTGTGCTTCCGTATTAGGCACGCGCGGTCCGAAATCGGTTTGCGCTTTTACAAAATAAAAAGCCGAATCAGGATCAAAATTTGGAGCAGTAATAAAAATTTGTTCTTTATGTTTTATGTTTTTATTTTTCTTTTTATTTGAATCACTACAAGAAATGGAGAAAAACATGAATACAATAGCCGGAATAAGAAGTTTTTTCATAATTAAAATATCATAATAAAACGTTAATTTTCTTCTAACGCTTTAATTCCGGGAAGTTCAATCCCTTCTAAATATTCGAGCATGGCGCCGCCACCGGTGCTGATATAGGAAACCTCTTTCGACAATCCGAATTTTCCAAGCGCTGCAATAGAATCGCCTCCGCCAATTAAAGAGTAGGCGCCATTTTTGGTAGCTTCTACCACGGCTTCTGCCACGGCTTTGGTTCCGTCTGCAAATTTATCAAATTCAAAAACGCCCACCGGTCCGTTCCATAAAATGGTTTTGGAACCCAAGATTATTTCTCTAAATAACTCACGGGTACTAACGCCGGCATCCATTCCCTCCCAACCGTTTGGAATGTTTTGATCTTTGGTAAGCAGCATATTGGCATCTTCCGCAAATTTATCGGCACAAACATAATCAACCGGCAAATAAAAGTTAATGCCTTTTCTTTTGGCTTGCTCTAAAATTTCCGTGGCTACAGGCACCATTTCTTCTTCAAATAAAGAACTTCCGTGGGTAAACCCTAAAGCAGAGGTAAAAGTGTAGCTCATTCCACCGCCTACAATTAAGTTATCCACTTTTTCCATCAAGTTCTTTAAAATATTGATTTTGGTAGAAACTTTTGCGCCTCCGATAATGGCGGTAAAAGGCGATTTTTTTTCTTCCAGTACTTTTTTCAGGCTTTGCACCTCGCCGTAGAGCAAATAGCCGGCATAGGCTTTTCCGGGAAATAGCCGTGCAATAGTAGCCGTAGAAGCATGCTCGCGGTGTGCCGTACCAAAAGCGTCGTTTACATAAATATCGCCTAATTTGGCAATGGCTTTTGCAAACTCCAAATTGCCTTCTTCCTCTTCTTTATGAAAACGGAGATTTTCCAACAACGCTACATCGCCGGGATGAAGTTGGTTTATTTTATCTTCAATATCCGAATCTAACACATCGCCGAGAAAGACTACCGGTTTTCCTAACGTTTCACAAACGGCGCTTAGGATGTGCCTTAGAGAAAATGTATCGTTTACTTCTCCTTTAGGCCTTCCTAAATGTGACATTAATATAGCAATGCCGCCATCGTTCGTAATTTTATTTACCGTTTCCAACGTGCGTTTTATGCGTGTAACGCTGGTTGGTTGCAATTGTTCGTTTTGGGGTACGTTATAATCAACGCGTACCAATACTTTTTTACCGGCTAAGGGAGCTTGATCAATGGATTTCATAATGGATACTTTTATTTCGGGCAAAAGTATATGAATTTTTTAAATAAAAGTAAAATAAACCAATGTATCACAGTCATTAAATATGTGGTGGTAATTAATGATACAAATTTGAAGATTTTCCCGTCATTATTCGTCCATAATTTCTATAGGAACCCACTGTGCATATAAAATCATATCCGAAGTTATCGTGATAATCTGTTTATTGATAAATCCTTTGCCATGTCCATTCGGAGAAGTGTTCCAACCTGTAAATTCGTATCCTTCACAAACAAAAACATTAGGTTCAAGCGCTTGAGGCTCTCCCGCTTCAAACGGTTGCGACTCCATTTCACCGATACCGCCATTAGCATTAAAAATTACGGTAAACTCGCCGCTTGCCGGCGCCCACTGTGCATATAACACGAAATGTTCCGATACTATAACCATTTCTTGGTCTTTATAAACTATACCGGTTCCATCAGGTACAGTATTCCAGTCTTTAAAAATGTGTCCTCTATTTGTAAAAGAGTTCGCCATAAGAGGCTGGGCAATTTTTTGTGTGAAATTTTGCGTAACGATGGCGCCTTTACCACCGTTGGGGTTAAAAGTTACCACAAAATCATCTTTCTTACAGCCTGTTAAAAATAGTATACAAGCAAATAATGTAACAAAAAGGAGATGGATTTTTTTCATATTTTTTTATTCGGCGGCAAAGTTATAAAATTCCTTATATACTCCTCTGCGTATTCTCTGTGGTTTTTTATGAAACAAAAAGTTGCACAGAATTGCACAGAGAAGACACAAAGTCGATAATTTTGTACATTCGCATTTCAAAATAAAATGACAAAGAAATATGCAAATTATTATTAATCAAAGCTGTACCTGCTGTTCAAAATGCGTAAAAGTATGCCCGGGAAAAGTATTTTACCAAGAAACTCCAAAATCTGAAATTGTAGTATCAATGCCTGAAATGTGTATTGCATGCGGGCATTGTGTAGCGGTTTGTCCGGAAAATGCCGTGCAACACTCCGAATTTCCCGAATCCAAAGTACACCCTATTGATTATGGACTTTATCCAACCCCCGAGCAGATGCTGCTGCTGATTCGGGCGAGACGCTCCAACCGCGTTATGACCGATATGGATATCCCTCAAGACTCTTTAAACCAGATTATTGAAGCAGCCTATCGCGCACCTACCGCAAGCAACTTGCAGCAAGTACGTGTACTGTTAATTACCGATAAAAATACGTTGCACAAAATCAGTAGTTTTACTATCTCTGCTTTCAATTCTGTTGTAAAGCTAGTAGACAATATGTTGGGGCGATTTATTTTTAAAAAGCTTATGCCCGATACCTACAAATATCTTCCTGCATTCAGGAAAATGAAAGTAGAATTTGAAAAAGGCAACGATTTTATTTTGAGAGATTCCACCGCGCTATTATTAATATGTACACCCGAAAATTTGCGTTTTGGATGTGAAGACGCCAATTTAGCCTATCAAAATGCCTCGCTTATGGCAGAATGTTTGGGCGTAAATCAGTTTTACACCGGATTTGTTCTTTCAGGGGCAAAAATGAAAAAAGGGAAATTAGAGAAATTGTTGGGCATTGAAGGTAAAATTCAAGCAGGTATGGCGTTAGGGATGCCGGGATTTCGGTATTTGAAGTATGTGGATCGGAAAAATTGATATAATGCAAACGCATCATCTGCGTGCTCTTATTTTCAAACAATTATCCCCCCGCCCATTACATCATCTCCATCATAAAAAACAGCGGATTGCCCGGGAGTTACGGCAGAAACGGGAGAGTCAAAATCGCAACGCAATCTGTTTTTCTCTTGGGTAATGGTTGCCATTGTTCCGGTGTCTTTATAACGAATGCGAACCAGCGCACGGCAGTTTTCGGGAAGTGTTTCGTATTTTGCAATGTTATAATCTGTTACAAATAATGTTTGAGACAACAGTTCTTTTTTCTCGCCTAAAATTACTCTATTATTTTTGGGATCTAAATGTGTTACATAAATAGGATGCCCCACTGCCACTTCTAATCCTTTCCGCTGTCCGATGGTATAAAAGGGATATCCGCGATGTTTTCCCAACCATTTTCCGTTTTTATCGCAAATAACACCTCCCCGCAGAATCTCGCACGCTTCAGGGCGCTGCATTTGCAAAAAGCTCCGGTAATCGCCGTTCGGGATAAAGCAAACATCGTAACTCTCTCTCTGTTCAGCAATTGAAATAATTCCAAAAGACCGGGCAAGTGTTTTTACTTCTTCTTTAGTAAACTCACCCAAGGGAAAAAGGCAATGCGATAATTGCTTCTGCGACATTTTCCACAATACATACGATTGATCTTTCGTAACATCTTTTCCACGAGAAACAAAATATCTACCATTTTCATTTTTCACACAAAGATAATGACCGGTAGCCACTTTTTCACAGCCCAATTTTTCAGCATAGTGAAATAATGTTCCGAATTTCATGGTGGGATTGCACAGCACACACGGATTAGGGGTTCGTCCGGCAAAGTATTCATCTGCAAAATTTTGAATAATAGAATCTGCAAACTCTTCTTGAATATCCACGACATGATGTTCAATATTTAATCTCTCTGCAAGTTTTTGTGCAGCTTCAATAAAATCATTATCCGGTTTTATACCTGCTTTACCTTGATATGTTTTTTCGTAGCTCCACATTCTCAGCGTTACTCCAACAACTTCATAACCGGCTTGTTGCAAAAGAAATGCCGCTACGGAGCTATCCACGCCGCCGCTCATAGCTAGTAACACTTTCGGTTTTTGATTAAGATTTTCTTGCATTAATTCAAACTGTTATATTTAATCATTTGGATATCAAATGAAAAAGCCCACTTTTTGCCTATGTGGGTAACAAACGAGCATCAAAACAGCATTTTTTTACTACTTTGGCGGGCTTTTATGGTGGTTAATTAGCTACTCATTTTTTTGCTGCCATGGCTCGGCAAAGATAGATTATTTTTCACTTTCCAAAGAAGGCGCTCTACGAGCGCGGGATGCCCGGTAAAAAAGCAAGTTCTTTGCTAAAAATATCAATGCTTTACTACTTTTCTCATAATCATCCCTTTTTCCGTGGTTATCCGCACAAAATACACGCCGGATGGTAAGTGTGAGATATTTAATGAATGTTGTTGGGATGATTGGGATGTTGAAGA
>Ga0209737_10000159_pt1 | contig 60800 bp, 67 predicted proteins | sample TergutCu122P3_FD_187284 | JGI IMG/M metagenome (GOLD analysis project Ga0209737, IMG submission 187284) | Cubitermes ugandensis P3 segment gut microbial communities from Kakamega Forest, Kenya - Cu122 P3 (SPAdes) (version 2) | ecosystem: Host-associated > Arthropoda: Insects > Digestive system... | reverse complement strand
TGTCTTTTCTGATTAAATTGATGTATTGTCCGCTATTCGTTGGTTTGGTTATGACTATATTGCCCTGATACCTTTCATCCGGATTACAACCTTCGGGAGATATTGACATTCTTCCTTTTATGTTTTGAGTGCCGGTATTATGTAAAACTTTAGTCCACACTCCTTCTCCATTTATATTTGTACTTCTAAAGTACATAGTTGGAGATGAATTATTCCGTATAGCTATCTGTCCTCCATACCGACAATTGGGATCATTACTTGCATGCCCCATATGTAATCCCCAAAACCAACCGGAATTTTCCGGAGCTGTAATCTCATTGTTGGAGTCATAGAATCCACTTTGCCATAAATTATTCCAATTGGTAGTTGTAGTAGGCCACTTTATCAACAGCCTTTCTGTCTGAGTTGTTCCTGCTACATTCAGTTTATACGCCAAAGATGCTGCTGTTCCTATTCCCAAATTGGCAGTTGCAGGATTTAATGTTGCTACGTTCGTTCCAAGCGCCCAAGACGCAGTTTGTGCATTTAAACTCATTGATAATGCTGCGAAACAAAAGATCGCAAGTGATGTTTTTAGAGTTCTCATTTTTTTAAGTGGTTAAAATTATTTGTTTTTATGAAATTTCATGCAAACATAAATACTTAGTTGCAATAAGTACTTAGCTATAACTAAGCAAATTTTTTTCAAAAAATAGTTGATTTGAGAAGTATAAAACTTCTTGAATGAAAACCCCAATCGAAGTATATGTGATTGACCAAGTTCGACGTATGAGACGCAAAGAACGCGTTTCTCAGGCAATGCTGGCTTATGGGATTGGGGTTACAAAAGGCTTTATCGGTCAGGTAGAAAGTTCAAAGTATGCCACAAAGTATAATCTGAATCACTTAAATGAATTAGCGAAGTATTTTAATTGCAGTCTTGCTGATTTTTTTCCGAAAGAGCCATTGTAGATTTCTTTAAAAGTTTTTATTATTCGCAGTAATTATTTCGACATCAAATAAATTTGATTTTAAAAAATCGGTATCATCAGTTACTATTTTCCATTTATTTGTATGGGCAAGTGTTAAATAGTAGCTGTCATTAAAATCGCTATTTCCAAATTCTGAAAAAACATGGTTGCAATCTATTGAATTAAAATTATCGGAAGATCGCTCTGTGTTCTTGAGAATAGATGGTATTACTGATTTAATTGCCAAAACAGTATCCTGATAATCACCGCTTTGAACGAAATCTCTTTTGTAATTATTTTTCCCTATGTTTTCGGATTTCTTTTTCCAATGGTCAAATTCAAGCCTCAACCACGCATTGCAAAATTCAGATAAAACCAACGCATTAATCCAAATACAAGATTTTACACTACAAATTGACTTAAAAAACGAGGAATATTTCTGTTGTTTTTCTTTTTGATAGTTAGCTATCGGGCAAAATAAATACATCCAAACATTATTGTCAAAGAAAAAAACATCGGAAGCAGTGGGTTGATAAGATGATATGTTATGAATTTTGCTCATGCCCCATTACCTCCTTTACCGATTTGTGAAAATCGTCAGGATTTGCAAAATATTCTTTTGCCCTTTTTATTGCTTTGGTAAATAGATGTTTATCCTCGTCTTTCACATTTTCAAGTTTCAGATATTGGTTCAGTTCTTCACTCGAATACTTGCTGTAAAGCTGCCCGATACAAGCATTCAAAAAAGCAGTAATAATAAGGTTAATATTTTGAAAATCAAGAACAACAACAAGACCCCGAGCGACAGCAAGATCTATTTTTTTATAGATAGCATCGCCATCTTCGACACTTATGGCAGCATCACCGCCTACCTCATCAAAAATCCGAATAATTATTTTATCTGTTTTCACATTACAAATATACATCAAAAAATAATATCTTCTGTTTTTTCTTTCTTTAAATAACGTGAGTTCGATATAAAAAAAAGCTGTGTTTTAGCCCGAAGGGCTTGATTTTCATAACCATAGGTAAGCGAAGCGTAGCCTGCGGCAAGGCTGAACTGCAACTCTCTGCCTGAAAGGCAGAACAGAACAAAACAGTGCAAGTAAGTACTGCCTTTCAGGCAGAGGTCGCTACGCCATTTGTCTCCGTAGGCTACGCTTCGCTTACCTACGGTTATGAAAATCAGGCTTTTCAAGCCTTTTTTATATCGAACTCACGTTAAATAGTAAAAAGATTTGTCGTCTAAGTTAAATTCAGTGTTAACGATTGTTCCGGGAAAAGGTTTTGCTAATTCACTTATATTCCTGTTTTCAGACAGTTGTCAATATCCGTTACTCGAAACAATTTGTATTCTCCCCCTTGTTATAGCGAACAAAATTACCCCGATTTTACCACTTTTATGGGTAAAATCGGGGTGATTATAATATAATAAATATTGCCAGCTTTTTAGACAGCCTTATTTTTCAGGTTGATATTTACCGCATCCTAACAAATGCTTGAGAAATTTTTTCTCCAAATAATTCAAGAGACATTACAAGTTTGTCATCAGCAGAAGTTTCGAGTATAAAAACAATGGACTCCCCTCCGGCTGTAACCGTTAACAGATACTGATCGCCTTCTTTCTTCCAAGTTGCTTGGTGTTCGCTATTTTGATTTTTACAAGCATCAAAATCAATAGCCGTTCCGTCTTCTTTAATTTCCATCCAACCGTCAAAAGCGCACTCTTCGTTTTCTTGCAAATCTTCCAAAGACATAGTGCTCTTGTCTAATTGCCATTTGCCGACAACTTTATCATTACCAGCATTTTCTGTTGTGTTGGCAGCTTTGTTTCCACCGCCACAAGACACACACAATGCCATAATTACGGCGAATGACCAAAAACTAATTATTCTATTCATACTGAATCATTTAATTTATTTAACAAATCGTTTATACGCTTGGCTCCAAACTACTGCACCTTCAACACTTACAGAAATTGTAAGATAATTTTCGGTTAACAAATCAATAGAATAAATGGCTTCAGGAGTTCCATCATCAAATTTAATCGTCAACCTCTTTCCTTCTTTTTTCCAAATCCCATCGGTTATTTTATTTTCTTTGCAGACATCCAATGCTCTGTACTTTCCGTTGCCTAAAAACTCTCTGTAACTATCGTATTCACAAGGAGATAGTGCTGACTGAAAAGCCGGATCCAACTGCCATCTACCTTCAATTTGCGGCTCAATTTCTTTTTTATCATCTTTCTTGCTGCAAGAAGCAAAACCTGCGATCAAGGCTACAATCACAACCAATGACCAAAATTTTAATCCATTTTTCATAACAAAAAAATTATTTAGTTAATAAAATATTTATTTATTCACGCGGAATTTTTCATTCCCGTTTTTAAGAAAATCTACAATTTGATTAGCGGCGGCAAGACCTGCATTGATATTCGCCTCTGCTGTTTGTGCACCCATTTTACCCGGTGTAGAGAAGTAACGAGCGGCGAATTTTCCCGATAATTCTGCATGGTTAGCAGGCATTACATCAGACATATATTTGAAATCGGCGCGATCTTCCATCAATTTGACTAATTCAGCTTCGTTGATTACCTCTTTGCGGGCGGTGTTTATCAACATTGCGCCTTTCGGCATTTTCGACAATAAAGCGTAGTTGATGGAATTTTTCGTTTCAGCTGTTGCCGGTATATGTAACGATATAAATTGACAAGTTGCGTAAAGTTCTTCGGCTGAATTTAGCACTTTTACGCCATCTTTTTCAATCACTTCTGCCGGACAGAAAGGATCAAATGCGTAAATTTCCATTCCGAAACCTTTGGCGATGCGGGCTACATTGCGTCCCACGTTTCCGTAGGCGTGGATTCCCAATTTCTTTCCGAATAATTCGGATCCTGAAGTACCGTTGAACATATTACGGACACCGTACACCATCATACCCAGCGCGAGTTCGGCAACGGCATTGGCGTTTTGTCCCGGCGTGTTCATCACGCAAACACCGGCGGAAGTGGCAGCAGCCAAATCAACGTTATCGTATCCGGCACCGGCGCGAACCACAATTTTCAGGTTCTTGGCGGCGCTCAACACTTCGGCATCAATGATGTCGCTACGGATGATGATGGCATTCGCATCTGCCACAGCGTCCAATAACTGTTGTTTCTCCGTATATTTTTCTAACAATGCCAATTCAAAACCGGCACCTTCAACGATTTTTCTAATACCGTCAACCGCAATTTTTGCGAATGGCTTATCGGTTGCAACTAAAATCTTCATACTCAAAATATTTAAAATAAAAACCTTTAAGGTTATCTCAAAAGTCAAAAATACGCTCCGTCATTGCGGGCTTGACCCGCAACCTCCTAACAATCAATGCCGTTTTTTAGGGGATTGCGGGTCAAGCCCGCAATGACGAACGTTGAAGTTATGCGTTATTCTTCTCAAATTCAGCCATACAATCAACCAATGCCTGTACGCTTTCGATTGGCAAGGCGTTGTAAGTCGATGCGCGGAAACCTCCTACCGAACGGTGACCTTTGATGCCGACCATTCCTTTGGAAGTGGCAAATTTCATAAAATCAGCCTCCAAATCTTTGTATTTTTCCTGCATTACAAAACAGATATTCATACGCGAACGGTCTTCTTTGTTGGCAGTTCCGACAAACATTTTGCTATTGTCAATGGCGTTGTAAAGCAAGTTGGCTTTTTCGATGTTTCTCTTTTCGATTGCTTTTACGCCGCCTTGTTCTTTTATCCATCTCAATGTCAAAAGTGAAGTATAGATAGGCAACACCGGCGGGGTATTAAACATCGAACCTTCTTTGATGTGTGTGCGGTAATCCAACATTGTCGGGATATAACGAGATACTTTTCCACACAATTCATCTTTGATAATCACGAAAGCAACACCGGCAGGTCCGAGGTTTTTTTGCGCACCTCCGTAGATCATTCCATATTTGGAAACGTCAATCGGACGAGAGAATATATCGGACGACATATCGGCGATCACCGGAACAGGCGAATCAAGATCTTTCAACAATTCGGTTCCGTAAATCGTGTTATTGGTTGTGATGTGGAAATAATCCGCATCAGCCGGAATGGTAAAATCTTTCGGAATGAAAGTGTAATTTGCATCAGCCGAAGAGGCAACTTCCACTACTTCGCCGAAACCTTTTGCCTCTTTTTGCGCTTTTTTAGCCCAAACGCCGGTATTCAGGTAAGCAGCTTTTTTTTCTAAAAAATTGAAAGGAATCATACAAAACTCCAAACTTGCGCCACCACCAAGGAAAATCACCGAATATCCTTCCGGAATGTTTAACAACTCTTTAAACAAAGCAACCGCTTCGTCCATAACCGGTTGGAAATTTTTGGCACGATGGCTAATTTCCAAAATGGATAAACCATCACCTTCAAAATTCAACACTGCTTGTGCTGTTTTTTCAATCACTTCTCTCGGTAAGATAGATGGTCCCGCATTGAAATTATGCTTTTTCATTGTATCTGAAATATTATATTAGAAATTGTTTTTTGTTCGTTTGAAAATGATTTCTTCTATTTTTTTAGAAAAAAGATGTGGCAAAGGTAATATATTTTTCATAACCTTGAAAATAAAATTTCTTTTTTTTGTTAACAAAATGCAGTTTTTTTGCATTCAAATAGTGTTTTTGTTTCGACAAAAAGAACAAAATGATATATTTTGCAATTATTTTTTGTCTTTTTGTTTTTTTTCTCTCTTGGAAAGCAAAAATGACTAACAATTTGCTCTTAAAACATCTTTTTTGTCTTTTTTTTGTTAGCGGCGCAAACAAGTACCTCTGCCACAAGTAAATCAAAAGGTGTCGTTATTTTGATATTTTCCCGATTTCCCTCGGTTAGCCGGATTGGATGACCGTACTTTTCGACTACACTCGCGTCATCGGTAAAAGAGGGAGAAAATGCTTGCAGATAAGCATTCTTCAAAATGCCGGTTTTGAAAACCTGTGGTGTTTGAACCATTTTCAATTTCGTCCGGTCTAATGCATCGCTTCCGGTATCGGTCAGTTGGCGCACAGAATCAACTGCATCAATTGCCGGAACAGCCGAACCGAACTTCTCTGCACAACCGAATGCTTCGAAAATCGTTTGTTGACTGACAAAAGGGCGAACCCCATCGTGTATGGCGACTAACGAATCTATAGCTGTATCCGGAACCAGCATCAAACCATTTTTCACGGAATGAAAGCGCGTTTCTCCTCCATCGGCAATGGTATGGGATAATGTAAATTCATACTCACGACAAAGCGAATGCCAATATTCCTGCTGCGAAACAGGAAGAACCAATATCAATTCAATGTCGTTATCGTAGCGAAAGAAAGCCTCCAAGGTAAGCATCAACAACGGTTTTCCATTGATAGGAATAAATTGTTTCGGCTGCTCGGCATTCATCCGGAGACCTTTTCCTCCGGCAACTATGATTGCGTATTTTTTCATTTTTGTTGAAGCCTCTCCCCCAACCCCTCTCCACAAGAGAGGGAAAAAAGAGGAGCGTATTTTATTGTTTGTTCAGTTATTAGAATGTCCTTCTTGTTTAGTCACCCCTCTCTTGTGGAGAGGGGTTGGGGGAGAGGCTACAAAATCCATTTTCACATCCCACTCCCGACAAGGAATCGCCTCGACCAACTGACAAGGAAAACAAATCCCGATTTTCGTGCCGGAAATTTTCGGGAGCAATCGGTCATAATACCCTTTCCCTCGTCCCAGCCTGTTTTGATTGCAGTCGAAAGCTACACCGGGGACAAGCGTCATATCCACTTTATCCCATTCTGTGAATCGTTTTCCTTGCGGCTCCTTGATTCCAAAAGCGCCGGTTTTCAGCGTTTCATCGCCTTCGTAATGTCTTAATTCCAACTCATCGCCATTGATCACCGGTAAGAGTAGCGTTTTTTGTTTATGCCATTTTTCTAAAAAATCGTGCGTAAAAACCTCATCGGGAAGCGACCAAAAAAGCAAGATGTTTTTTGCTTTTTTAAATTCGGGCAACTGCTCTATTTCGCGAAGAATCGCGCCGGACAGACATCGCTTTTCTTCGTGATTTAATCCGGCAATCCGCTCCTTTATCTCCCTTCTGAGTGCACGTTTCATTCGGCAGCCTGGTTATAATTTAATAAATTTCAATACTTCTGTCCGGTCGGGATAGACAATATGCAGAAAGAAAATTCCCCTTTCGCAGAATGAATTTGTCTGCAATGTGTATGAAGCGTGTCCGTGTAAGTCATTTTCCACGAACAAAATCCTGCCGGAGGGGTCTGATAACCGGAGCTGCACCGGATAGTTCGCTTCTGCAAAACGAACCGTCAACTCATTTTGGGTCGGATTCGGAAAAATTTCCGTTTTTGCCAATCTACTGCCACTGCCATAAACCTGTTCGGTTGAGTTTGAACCCGAAGGACGCACAACCGCATTTACCATAAGCGATGCCGGACGATCGAATAACGGATTCTCGAAAAAAGGCTTCCACTGCGCGCCATCTTTAAACCAAGCGGTGTTTAAGTCCCCCGCTTTTCTATCTGTCGTATAATATAGCGCAAAAGTGTCTGCCGGCATTGCGGGCAATTTGAACACCACGAAAAAGGAGGTATCCACATCAATGGTTTTCGCGAATCGGACATAATTTTCCTTTTGTCGGAAATAAGCAAGAGTTTTTTCTTCAAAACCGGTTCCGGTTTGATATTGGGTGTTCGTGATTTTTATCTCTTGCCGGTGTAAAAGATTTCCGGGGGTTGCATTTCCGCTGTAAACTTCAACGAAAATAGGTGCAGAAGCAGCATACAATCCCTTTTGCGGAAGGAAATAAACACCGTATAATTGGCTGCGTTCGGAGAAAGAAAATCTTTCGGCAAATTCAGAAATATTCAATCGGTTGTGTCCTGCGGCGTATCCGTCCGGTGAAGAAGTTGCAGTCAGTTCTTCGCCTTCTTTCCAATTAGTGAGGCGGATACAAGGATTTTCATATTGCTCTCTTCCATCCCAAAACTGCGGATTTTTATTGGCGGGGTCTAACCATGGTTTCAGGCTTTCGTTTGCATTACCGTTTGCATTCCACGCCATACTGAACCGGTAAAAAAAATCGTTATTAGGCGATACACAAATTGAATTCCCTCCGGATAGACTTCCGATAAGCCGGTTTTCGGCATCAAACAATCCGGAACCGGAAGAACCTGCTTCCGTTACCCCTTGTTCCCAATGTCTTACTAACCAATGGCTATTGCGATAGAAGAGTTCGGGCATAAAATCATTGGTAAAAGGGACATGCTCATCAATGGATATTTTTTTCAAATTTCCTTGCGGATGATGAAAGGCATATACCGGAGCAGAAACTGTTTCCAAAAGATTCCACCCTGCACAATAAACGCGATAATCAACCGGAGGCGCTTCGTTCAATTTCAACAACAACATATCCCGTTGTTTCAGCGCAGCCTGTACGGTAGAACCCGCCACACTCATCTCCATTGTCCCCTGAACGCCCGAAAAACAGTTAGGCGTTTCGTAATTAAAGAAGAAAACGCTCCTTTCTGCCTTTGCCTGAATTATATTATTCCTGTTGTCATACAAGCAGTGTGCAGCCGAAAGGATGTATGGCGTGCCGTCCTGTGCAGTATTATTAACCACATTTCCGGAACAATATGTGCTACCGTCTACAACAATCAAACAGGCGCTGCGCCGCTGTTGAGAGCGGATGTCGTTACACGTGGCATTTACTTCACAAGGTTGCAGCGGTTTTCCTTGACCGGGCAGCAGACGTAATCCTTTGTAATCGTGATTAACCTCTCCGATTTTCAATTTTCCTTTAAACGGGGTATTCGCCGGCTCGCTGTACTCTACGATAATTTCATCGCCGTCTATCGGAGCAACCGGTAAAATACCGCTTGGTTGATTGTTTTTTTCGGTAAAAGCGCCCAAAATCATATTCCGGTCAGGCGAATAAACAAATACTTTTGCTCCGGGAGGCAGTGCAAATTCCGCAAAAAGAATGTTCAGCGAAAACGCCTCTTTGGAACGAATTCCCACTCTCCACACCTTTGTTCCATCATCAAGAATGGTCAACACGCCTGCATTGTCCGGCGCAATCGAAACGTGAAACTTATAGGCAAAACGAATTCCGCCTACCCGGTTGCCCGAAAGTGAATCTTCGCGTAATAATTCTTCTTTATCAAACGAAGGCATCTCAACAAAAGGAATCTGAAAAGATGATGATACGGAAGAATTTCTCAGTTTTTTATTCTCTGTCAGTTGTTCGGGAAAAGGGAGTCCGCCCTGACTGATCTGTGCATACGCCGCAATACTTCCAACCCAAAGTGCGAAGTGCAGAACGATTTTACGAATATTTATTTTGCTCATAATTGGAAAAATGTAATGGTTTTATAAGAACATTTTTTATTTAATGATGGTTCGCAAAGGTATAAAAATATTCTTAACTCTCTAAATATTTTGCAATCCTTAGGTAAATGCACGAGACGAGAGTGTCTAAAAAGTCAAAAACACGCTTCGTCATTGCGGGCTTGACCCGCAATCTCCTAATAATCAACATCGTTTTTTAGGGGATTCCGCGTCAAGCACGGAATGACGGACTTTTTAGACAGCCCCATTACAAATCTATTTGTCCGTCCTCAAATACTTTCGGATGGAGAAAAAATGTCAGTTCAAGTTGTCGGATATATTATTTATCAAATTTTCTCCGTTATATAACGTAATAAAGAAAGAAAAATCGCAGATGATTAAACTGACGAATATAAACAAAACATACTACAACGGTTCGCCGCTGCACGTGTTGAAAGGCATTGATTTAGAAATTGAGAAAGGCGAAATGGTTTCCATTATGGGAGCCTCAGGTTCGGGAAAATCAACTTTATTGAATATCTTGGGCATTTTGGACACTTACGATACGGGCGAATATTACCTGAATAATCTCTTAATACGCAACCTGAACGAAACCAAAGCTGCCGAATTGCGCAACCGGATGATTGGTTTTATTTTTCAATCCTTTAATTTGATTTCTTTTAAAAATGCGATGGAAAACGTTGCGTTGCCGCTTTATTACCAAGGCGTTTCGCGTAAAAAAAGAAACCAAATCGCATTGGAATATTTAGACCGCTTGGGGTTGAAAGACCATTGGACACACTTACCGAACGAACTTTCGGGCGGACAAAAACAACGTGTAGCTATCGCCCGTGCCTTAATCAGTCAGCCGCAAATCATCTTGGCAGACGAACCCACCGGAGCCTTGGACAGTGTCACTTCCGAAGAAGTAATCCAAATCTTAAAAGAGGTTAACCGGCAACAAGAAATGACCATGATTATCGTTACCCACGAACGTGCCGTAGCCGAAGCGACGAATAAAATTATCCATATTAAAGATGGACTGATTGAGGAAACGGAACTTATAACACCGTAGGTGTTTCCTTTACATAACCCCCAGATTTATCTGGGGGAGGCAGAAGCGAGGTATCTTTTTTACCCCAGATAAATCTGGGGGTTATGCAAAGGAAACTCTTAACAGAGTTTCAAACAGACTAACATAATAACTCACTAATGTTCGAATTAGACAACTGGATAGAAATTTTCACCACCCTCAGAAAAAACAAACTGCGTACTTTTCTGACGGGGTTTTCCGTGGCATGGGGCATCTTTATGCTTATTATCCTGTTGGCATCGGGCAAAGGATTGCAAAATGCGATCATGGAGGGTTTCGGCAATCAGGCAACAAATTTTGTATCCATGTGGGCGCAACCTACCTCCATGCCTTATAAAGGAAATCCCAAAGACAGAAAAATCAAACTCGACCAAAATGATTTTGAGTTAGTGGCGAAAATGCCGGAGGTGGAAAATATTTCAATGTCGCTCGCATACGACCTTATGGCAAGTTATAATTTCGGTTCAAGTATGTGTTATTTTGAGGGAACAACTCCCATGCGCGAGATAAACGAAGGTATGAAAATTATCAACGGACGTTTTATCAACGATTTAGACTTAAAAGAACAACGCAAAGTAATTGTAATCAACAAACGAATGCGTGATATTTTTTTCAAAAACGAAGACCCTATCGGGAAACAAATAGAGGCAAACAAGTTGATTTTCACCGTAGTAGGAGTGTATTTTTTAACAGAATGGGATAATTTCCGAAGTCGGGCATTTTTTCCTTTTTCTACCGCTCAGACAATTTTTGAGAAAGGCAGAGGTATCAAAGAGATTCAATTCACGCTGCAAGGAGTAGATACAGAGGCAGCTCTTGATAAATTTACCTCAGACGTTCGCACGCAAATGGCTGCCGTACACCAATTTAACCCTGAAGACAAACGAGCTATCCGGTTTTGGAGCGTCATAGAAGGCTATATGCAAATCATGGGGCTATTTGCCGCCATCAATCTCTTTATACTCATCATCGGCACTGGAACGCTTATTGCGGGTGTGGTAGGAGTAAGCAATATTATGTTGATCTCGGTGCGCGAGCGGACACGCGAATTTGGTATCCGTAAAGCATTGGGAGCCACTCCGTTTTCAATCATTCAATCGGTGCTGATGGAGTCGGTGCTGATTACCTCTATTTTTGGATATATCGGTATGGTATTGGGGGTTGGATTGAGCGAGTTAGTGAGCTTTTTGATAGAACAATCAAGCGTGCCAGGCGAGCGCGTCATCTTTAAAAATCCGGAGGTGAGCCTGTCGGTTGCCGTGGGTGCAACCGTGGTTATGGTCATCGCGGGAGTGATTGCAGGCTATTTCCCTGCACGAAAAGCGGTAAAAATAACAGCAGTAGAGGCAATGAGGGCAGAGTAAGATGATGATTGATTTAGACAGATTTCAAGAAATATGGGAGACGATAACCCGAAATAAAGTCAGAAGTTTTCTGACCGGTTTCGGCGTGTTTTGGGGTATATTTATGTTGATGATTATGCTTGGTTCGGGGCAAGGCTTTGAAAACCAATCCATGAAATGGCTTGAAAACTCCGAAACCAACGCCACGATTATTTGGACCGACCAAACGAGCGAACCATATAAAGGTTTCAAAAAGGGCAGGCAATGGAATATACGCAACCGCGACATTCTTGCTGCGCGCGAAAATATCCCCGAACTCGAAGTAATCGCTCCGGTGATTTGGGGTGCGCGAAATGGCGACAATGTTGTGAAAGACGAAAAAGCAGGCTCTTACAACATAGTTGGTTTTTACCCCGATTATGTCAGAATACAAAAGCAACCCATGAAGTTCGGACGATTTATCAACGAGATGGACATTCGCAACCGGCGAAAAGTGTGCGTTATCGGTCTGGACGTATATCAGAATCTGTTCAATGGCGAAGGAAATCCGCTGGGTGGTTATATTCGCATAAACGGGGTTTATTATCAAGTGGTTGGGGTTACAAGTTCGACCTATAGTGCGTTCGATGGTCGAGCTACGGAACAAATCTCATTGCCGTTTACCACCTTACAGCAGGTCGGCAATATGGGCGACGTTGTACATATTATCCGAGCCACGGCAAAAGCCGGTGTTGATGTAAACATTCTCGAAAAGAAAATAAAGGAAATTTTGCGCGCGCAAAACAGCCTTTCGCCAACTGATACGCAGGCAATAGGCTCTTTTAATGTGGCAGAAGCGGTCAGTCGAAACAAAGCTGTATTTTTGGGAATTCGCGCCTTGATTTGGATTGTCGGTATCGGCACATTGCTTGCCGGAGTCGTCGGTATCAGCAATATTATGATGGTTACGGTCAAAGAGCGGACGCGTGAAATCGGTGTCAGGCGCGCATTGGGAGCTACCCCGAAAGTCATTTTGAAGCAAATACTTTCTGAAAGTTTGTTGCTGACGGCTATTGCGGGGATTTTCGGGCTGTGTCTCGGTGTCGTTGCTGTGTCAGTGGCAAGTTTGGTATTTGAATTTATGTTGGATGCCATTATTCCATTTGGAGCGGCGGTGTTTTCGTTGATTATATTGTTGCTCAGCGGCTTACTGGCAGGAGCGATTCCGGCTTGGCGGGCGTTGCAGATTAAGGCGATTGATGCGATTAGAGATGAATAAAAGGAGCCCCACCCCAACCCTCCCCTCAAGGGGAGGGAGAGGCTAAAGCTGGAAGAGCATTCTAATAATGAGAATTTGAACAAATAATAACAATACGCTCCTCTTTCTCCCCTCTCTTGTGGAGAGGGGTTGGGGGAGAGGCTTTTTAAAAATTAGATAAAATGAAGAAAATTGGTAGGATTATACTGTTTGTCCTTTTGGGCGGCGTGGTGGTTGGAACTTTTTGGTTTCTGTGGAATAAATCCCGTCCGCAGGTTACGGAGTATGAAGTAATTATTCCGGAAAAAGGTACAATTGAAAATCGAACGGTAGCCACCGGAAAAGTGGAGCCGCGCGATGAAATTTTGATTAAACCGCAAATTTCGGGTATTGTCTCTGCTGTATTAAAAGAGGCAGGACAGAAAGTAAAATTCGGTGATGTGATAGCTACCATCAAAGTAATTCCGGAAATGGCGCAACTCAATGCCGTAGAATCGCGCGTGCGTGTTGCCGAAATCAATTTAAAACAGTTGGAAACCGAATATGCCCGTCAGCAGCGGTTGATTGAAAGCGGCGTGATCTCGAAAGAGGAGTTTGATGCCACCGAAACCGCTTTCAAGAAGGCAAAAGAAGAATTGACCAATGCCATAGATGCGTTGGATATTGTCAAAGAGGGTGTTTCCAAAAAATATGCAGGTATGAGCAATACACAAATTCGCTCTACCATTTCGGGCATGATTTTGGACGTTCCCATCAAAGTCGGAAACTCTGTGATACAAGCAAATACATTTAACGACGGTACCACGATTGCTTCTATTGCCAATATGAACGACCTTATTTTCAGAGGAACGATTGACGAAACCGAAGTTGGAAAGATAAAAACGGGAATGCCTATCAAACTCACCGTAGGCGCACTCAATAGCACAACCTTCGATGCTGTGTTGGAATATATCGCACCCAAAGGAACGGAGTTGAACGGAGCCGTGTTGTTTGAAATCAAAGCAGCAGTTACTGTTCCCGATACCGTTTTTATACGCGCCGGATACAGCGCCAACGCCGAGATTGTCTTGGCAAAAGCGGACAGTGTGCTGACTATTCCCGAAAGCTCGGTCGAATTTAGCAATGATTCTGCCTTTGTTCATATCTTGAAAAAAGAGACACCACAGGAGTTTGAACGCAAAAATGTAACCATCGGCTTGTCAGACGGGATTAAAATTGAAATAAAAGAGGGGTTGACGGCGGAGGATAAAATTAGGGGGAAGGTAAAATAAAGAGATTGAACCGGTTAAGGAGATAATTGAATTTTACCGAAAAAAATTGTACATTTGTGGGATTGAACTAATAAAAAATGACAAAATGGATACGAGTGTTTTAAAAAAAGACAAAAACACAGGCGAAATTTATTTAGCCAATGCGGACAAATACTATGCCCAACAGCGTTCTATATATGGTAATTATGTAGAATTTGAACGTGAATACGTCAAACGCTTTTTAGCCACTACATCACCTGTCATACAAGCAAAATTCCCTACCTTGTGCGCACACTAACGCTAATAGCCGGTACAAATGGAGCGGGAAAGACGCAATTTTTCCCCTATTTTATGGAACGCGGTTTTCTATCGGCGGTTCCCGTCAATATTGACGGACTGGAAAAGTATATAGATAATGCCAAATTACCAAACGATTTTTTTCGTTACGAAAATGCGCGTCGAAAAGAAATAGACCGAATATTTACAGACAGTTGTCGCTATGCTATTCATCAAAACCTCGATTTTTCCTACGAATGTAATTTACGCAGAGACCAATTAAAAAATGTTGCACTTTTCGACAATGCAGGCTATCGTTTAAACTTGATTTTCATTTGGTTGGATAATGAAGAAATTTCCACTCAGAGAGTACAAAAACGAGTTGAAGAAGGAGGGCATTTCGTTGGAAAAGAAAGCATTAGACACAATTATCGAGAGGGATTAACCAATTTGGACATCTCGTATCAAGATTGGAATGAAGTCTATGTATTTGACAACAGTGCTGATATAGCTACTAATCCTCACCAAATATTCACATTGTTACTGCATATAAAAGCAGGTAAATTTGAATATGTATCCAAACAGTTTCTTCTTAAAGAAAAAATAACAGAGAAACTCCCCAATATTTACAAGGCTATTCTTGCGCAAGAAATTGAAGTGAAAAAGGGGGTGACAGCGGAAGAAAAAATTAGAGGGAAAGTTGTTAGTCCGAAATAATTTTTCCAAAAACCGTCATTGCGGGCTTGACCCGCAACCCCCTAAGAAATATTCAGATTGTCGGAAGATTGCGGGTCAAGCCCGCAATGACGTGACGAACTCTATCAAACTTTACTTATTAATATAAAAACAGATGAAACTTACAATTAAAATAGTTGCTTTTTTATTATTGTTTATCAGCAATACAGCAAGTGCCCAAGAGCAAAAAAAATGGACATTGGAAGAATGTATTCAACACGCCGTAACGCATAACATCGACATCAAAAAAATGGCGTTGCAAAAGGAAAACGCGGCGGTAGAGTTAAACACGGCAAAAATGAGCCGCCTGCCCAATTTGAACGCCGGTGCCGGACAGTATTGGAATTTTGGTCGTTCAAACAACACCCCATCGGGAATTTATGAGAATCAAACCATCTCAAATACAAATGTTTACGTTTCAAGTAGTACGCAGCTTTTCACCGGTTTCAAAATCTGTAATCAAATTGAGCAAAACAAGTTGCAATTGGAAGCCGTAACGTATAACTTGGAAAAGGCAAAAGAAGATTTATCGCTGAATGTTGCCGCCCTGTTTTTACAAGTACTGTTCAACAAAGAAATTTTGAAAGTCAATGAAGAACAATTGTCGCTGTCTCAATCACAGATAAAAAAGACGGAGATATTAGTCGAAGTAGGGAAAGTTCCTCAATCACAGTTGCTTGATATGAAAGCGCAGATTGCCAAAGCGGAAGTTTCCGTCATCGAAGCGCAAAATGCCATGCAACTTTCATTGCTTGATTTGATGCAAAATTTGGAACTTGAACATAGCGCGTTTTTCGATATTGTAATCCCCGAAACAAGAAATGTGATTGATGAAAACAGGAGCAGCATTGCTTCGTTTGAAAATATATACAATTTTGCCGTAACTTCCAAACCGCAAATTAAAGCGCAAGAATCCGTTGTACAAAGTTTGGGAAAGGCACTAAAAATAGCGAAATCCGGTTATTACCCATCGCTCTTTTTGGAACTGGGATATGGCAACAACTACTTTTACAACTACTATTATAATTACGCTTCAAATAAGAGCGCTCCGTTTGTTGACCAAATCAAAAACAACGGTGGCAAATACATCGGCTTGAATTTGAACATACCGATTTTCAACCGGTTCGCAGTGCGAAATCAAGTGCAAATCGCGCACCTCAACATACAAGACCAACAATTGACATTGGAAAACACGAAGAAACAATTATTCAAAGAAATTCAAACCGCCCACGCAAACGCCACAGCCGCGCAGGCAAAATACAGCGCCGCGCAAAAAGCGGCTGAGGCTTCGCAAGAATCATTTAAATACGCACAAGAACGATACGAAATCGGAAAATCAACCGTGTTTGAATTTAACGAGGCTCAAACACGGCTGACACAAAGTTTATCCGAACAAATACGGGCAAAATACGATTATCTGTTTAGTACGAAAATTTTGGATTTTTACAATGGGATGCCGATAAGACTGTAAAACATTTAGTAATATTCGGTTATAATTTCATCGCTTTCACTAATATTTTATGTATTTTTGTAATCAAAAAACTTTCAGATTATGGTTCAAAACACTACTATTTTTTCAGTCGTAGAGCAACTGTCTCAATACGATACTTTCGAACAGATATATCATCGTCACCGACGAGGGGAACCGTTTCCTTCGTCCGATGCCTTGCATCAGATAGTCAACATTGCGCGTTCGGTATTATTTCCCGGATATTTCGGAAATTCCTCAGTGGATATGGAAACTATCCATTATCACACCGGGGTAAATTTGGAGAAATTGGCGGAAATTTTGTACGAGCAGGTGCTCTCCGGAATCTGTTTCGGCGAGTGTGAAAAGGACACTAACCTAAGCGAAAAGCAGAAAAAAGCGTGCGAAATAACTCATACGTTTATTTCCCGACTCCCTCGGATGCGGCAAATACTTATTACTGACGTTGAGGCAGCTTACAACGGAGACCCGGCTGCAAAAAGTTTCGCGGAAATCATTTTATGTTATCCTGCCGTCAAAGCCATTTCCAACTACCGCATTGCTCACGAGTTGCTGACGCTTGGCGTGCCGTTAATTCCGCGTATGATTAGTGAAATGGCTCATTCGGAGACCGGTATCGATATTCACCCGGGAGCTACAATCGGCAGTTATTTTACCATTGACCACGGCACGGGCGTTGTAATCGGCGAAACAACGATTATCGGCGATCACGTCAAACTTTATCAAGGCGTAACCTTGGGGGCAAAAAGTTTTGAATTGGATGAGTTTGGCAATCCGGTCAAAAATATCCCTCGACATCCGATTATTGAAAATAAGGTGGTTATCTATTCCAACGCCACCATTCTCGGACGAATCACAATCGGCGAAGGCGCAGTTATCGGCGGAAACGTTTGGGTAACGAACAATGTTGATAAGGGGGCGAAGATTGTGCAACGGTGATTGGATTTTATCTAGTGTCGTGTCAATTTTATGTTCAAAGTTTAAGGTTCAAAGTTCAAATCGCAACCTTAAACTTTGAACCTTGAACTTTTGAACCTTTTATTTTTTTACACGTTACATAATTTGAAATTTCGATGGAATTGATTTATCGATAATTTTGGAATTAAATAAAAAAATATATATTTGTACCAAATTCGGTACAAATAAAAATCTAAGAATATGGCAGTAGTACAAGTTACATCAAGAGAGTTTCGAGATAATCAAGCAGCTTTGTTTGGACTTGCAGATAAAGGAGAAAAAGTGATTATCCGCAGGAGGAAGAAACCATCGTACATACTGACAGCTGTCAGTGATGAAGATTTCTTTCTATCACCGGAAGCCGAAGCAAGATTAGAATTATCGCGCGAACAATACAAAATGGGAGAAGTAACCGTATGCAAAACTGCGGAAGAAGCTATCAGACACCTTGAAATGCTATGAGTTATAAGATTGAATTTACAAAGGAAGCGGATAAAATCATAGCAAAATACAAGAAATCAAATCCGATAGCATTTAAGAAATTGTCCCGTTTTATGCCTGAATTGGCAGAACACCCGCGTACAGGAACAGGGCATCCGGAACCTCTGACATCAGGTAATGATGTAACCTATTCAAGAAGAATATCAGCTAACGACCGCCTAATTTACGACATCTACGATGAAAAAGTAATAGTTTTGATACTTTCGGTAGAAGGTCATTACAGTGATAAATAATTAGAAGATATGGAAGTCATACACTTAAAAGAAACCAACTCCACTAACAGTTACATCCATCAACTTCTCACCGAAAAAAAAGAGCCGGAAGAAGGAACTCTTGTCTGGACAGGATTTCAGACAGCAGGGCGTGGGCAAAATCAAAACAAATGGGAATCGGAACGAGACGCAAATTTGACATTCAGTTTGTTGCTGTCGCCCAACTTTATCCCCGCAACCGAGCAGTTTCTTTTGTCGCAAGTTGCAGCATTGGGAGTGGTTGATTTTCTTTCTTCCTTTTGCGGATTGACGGATTTGTCGATTAAATGGTCTAATGATATTTATTGGCGCGACAAGAAAATTTGCGGAATGTTGATTGAAAACCTGCTTTCCGGTTATTCTATATCTCACACAATTTTGGGGATAGGAATCAATGTAAATCAAACCGTGTTCAAGGACGGTGCGCCCAATCCCGTTTCCGTCAAGCAAATTAACGGGAAAAGTTATGATTTGAATTTGGCAATAATAGCCGTCAGAGAGGCGATTTTAAGTCGGTATATGCAGCTTTTACGCGATGAAAAAGAACAAATTCGGAAAGATTATTTCAATTGTCTCTATCGTGGGAAAGGTTATTTCAACTACAAAGACCAATCGGGCAAATTTTCAGCTCGTATCAAAGATATTCGCGACAACGGGCTTCTTGTATTGGAAACCACAAACGGTGAAGAGCGCGTTTATGCTTTCAAAGAAGTTTCGTTTGTCTTGTGATTAACTAACTCCCAATGAAGCACAGCGGATTGAGAGTTAGTTATATAATCCATCCTTCCGAATTTGCTTTACAGCACCTTAAAGATAACTGCTTCTGCTTTTTTTATTCAAACATACTCTTAAACCGTGAGAAAAAATTACGTTTCGCCGTAGCATTCGGTTTGAAGTTTTCCGAATCTTCTAATTTGGAAATAATATTTCGTTCTTCTTTGGAAAGATTTTCCGGAATGTATACGCCTACGTTTACCAATAAATCCCCTGTACCATAACTATTTACGCTTGGCAAGCCTTTCCCTTTCAAGCGCAATACTTTTCCGGGCTGTGTACCGGGGTCAATTTTTACCTTCGCTTTTCCGTCAACGGTCGGTATTTCGATTGTACCTCCGTTGATAGCGGTAGGGACAGTCAGCAGGGCATTGAAAATCAAGTCATTTTCATCTCTAATAAGTTCCGGATGCGGCTCTTCTTCGATAACGACCAATAAGTCGCCATTCACGCCTCCCCGACGGGCGGCGTTTCCTTTTCCTCGTATCGGAATGGTCATTCCTTCCATTACTCCGGCAGGGATGTTGATAGAGATTACTTCCTCTTCCGAACGAATACCTTCGCCGTTACACTCCGAACATTTTTTGTTGATTATCTTTCCGTCTCCACTACACGTTGGACAAACGGATTGCGTCTGCATCTGTCCGAGAATGGTATTTTGTAACCGTGTAACCACACCGGTTCCGTTGCAAGTGACACAGTTAGAATAGCCATCACCCTCCGCACCCGTGCCGCTGCATTTTTTGCAGGAAACGGATTTACGTACTTTGATTTTTTTCTCGGCGCCGGTGGCTATTTCTTTCAGTGTTAGTTTGACGCGAACGCGAAGGTCGGCACCTCGGCGTACACGTTTCTCGCCACCACCACGTCTTCCGCCGCCAAAGCCGCTGAAACCGCTGAAATGACCACCACCAAAGTGACCTCCGAAAATATCGCCAAACTGCGAGAATATATCTTCCATAGACATTCCACCGCCGTTAAAGCCTCCACCACTTGCGGCACTGCTCCCTACGCCGGCATGTCCGAATTGGTCATAACGCTGTTTCTTTTCAGGGTTGCTCAGTACTTCGTAAGCCTCGGCTGCTTCCTTGAATTTTTCTTCCGCCACTTTGTCATCCGGATTTTTATCCGGGTGGTATTGAATTGCTTTTTGCCGATATGCTTTCTTTATTTCTTCCGCACTCGCCGTCTTTGCCACACCAAGCACTTCGTAAAAATCTTTTTTTGCCATACTTATTTTTAAATTAAGAAATGAAGAATTAAGAATGAAGAATTTTTGCCATTCCCCACCCTTAATTCTTCATTTTTCACTCTTCATTCTTCATTTATTCTCCGATTACTACTTTTGAGAAACGTATTACTTTGTCGTGAAGGGTGTATCCTTTTTGAATTACCTCGACTACTTTTCCTTTCAACTTTTCTGCCGGTGCGGGAATGGTGGTGACTGCCTCGTGAAATTCGGTGTCGAAATCCTTTCCTTCCGCATCAATGACTTTCACGCCTTTTTGATTTAAGAAAGAGATGAATTTGGAATAAATCAAGTCGACTCCCTCTCTGAATGTTTTCAAATCAATGTTCTGCTGCGTCTCATCCATTACCTTCAACGCTCTTTCAAAATCATCGACCAACGGAAGGACATCGATAAGGACATTTTCGCCTGCCGATTTAATCAGTTCGGATTTTTCTCTTAGTGTCCGTTTCCGGTAATTATCAAATTCGGCAAATAATCTCACATAGTCATCTTCCAACGTTTTACACTTTCGCTCCAAATCAGCCACTTTGTCAGCATCCGACCGCAATTCATCGGCTGCCATTTCGGTTATACCTATCATCTCTTCTTCGTTGATAACCTCATCATTATCAATCATTTCCTCTCTTTGCTGTTTCTCTTTATTTTCCATATAGCCTGTATGCTTTTTTTATATTTACTTTTTCAAAACTATACCTTTACTTGTTTGCAAATTCTTTGCCACAGAATAAAATAACTTCTTTTTGTCATATTTTAATAATTTATACTGCAATTATGACAGAAAGATTGAGTAATGAAAGTGCAAATGTACGGATAATATATAACAAATTTTACTATTAGATTGTTGAGTTCAATCCAAAATCTCATTTTTCATCTTACTTTAACGGCAAATTAAGAAAAATTCGTACTTTTGTTTTCAAAAAAAAGAAAGGAATGTACAACACGATTATTGTCCGAATAATAGACTTGATAAGTTCGCCTCGCGCCACGTGGGTACGCATCGAAGAGGAGAACAAGCGGAATAAAGACATCCAGAATAAATTTTTCTACCCGCTCGTGGCTATGGTTACATTGGCAACCATCGTGGGGGCATTTTGGGGTTCCGGCGAATTTGCATTGGATTTGATGTTGAAAAAGACAATTATTGTCTTGACATCTAATTTTGCCGGTTATTTTATGTCGGTTATCGTGTTGAATGAGATCATTTCTTCAAGCCTGTTCGATATGGAAAAACAATATGCGGCTTGTGTCCGGTTGGTGGCTTATTCTTCGTCTATTTTATTGTGTATCAACACCATTGTTGCGATTGTTCCCGATTGGTTTATTCTACGGATAGGTTATTTTTACACAGCTTTTGTAATATGGACAGGTTCCGACGTTCTTTTCGACGGATTGGAAGAGAACCGAAAAGGCATTTTTACGGTTATTTGCTTTATTTTGCTGTACCTATCGCCTTTTTTGATTGAGAAATTGATGTATTTGATGATGAAGTAAATAGAGTAAACGAGTAATAAGTAGACAAGTAAACGAGAACAAACAACAATCTCGCGCCGTTTACTTACTACTCGTCTACTAAAAAAAACAAATATGGAAAAAATAAAAAGCGATATAATTATAAAAAATAAAAGAGCAACTTTCGATTTTGAGTTGCTCAGTACCTACACGGCGGGTATTGTGTTGGTGGGAACAGAAATAAAATCCATCCGTCAAGGAAAAGCAAGTTTGGTGGATACTTTTTGCTTTTTCGCAAACGATGAACTGTGGGTAAAAAACATGAATATTTCGGAATATTTTTACGGTTCATACAACAATCATTCGCCAAGAAGAGACCGGAAATTATTGCTCAATCGAAAAGAGTTGGACAAAATTCGCCGTCAAACGAAGGAAACCGGTTTTACCATCGTCCCCATTCAGCTTTATTTGGATGAAAAAGGGTTGGCAAAAGTTCAAATTGCCGTAGCAAAAGGAAAAAAATCGTATGACAAACGAGAATCCATAAAGGCGAAAGATGACAAACGTATGATAGACAGGGCAATGAAGAAGTTTTGATGCTTTTCAACTGATCGCTCCCCAATTTACCGGATTTCGCGCCAAGCGGTTCAACTGTTTATTCAGCACAAAGTTTTTTTCAATAGCCAATCCGGGGTCTTCGTCCAATACCTCTTGGGCGATTTGGCGCGCCAATTGCAGTACTTGCCCATCGGTTGCCAAATTCGCAATTTTCAGATTAAAAGGAATACCGCTTTGTTGCGTGCCCTCCAAATCGCCGGGTCCGCGCATTTTGAGGTCGGCTTCCGAGATTTCAAAACCATCGTTGGTACGCACCATTATCTCCATTCGTTGACGGCTTTCGTTGGAGAGCTTTGGGGAAGTTATCAAGACACAGTAGGATTGGTCGGCGCCACGCCCTACCCGCCCGCGCAATTGGTGCAACTGCGATAATCCGAACCGCTCCGCACTTTCGATGACCATCACAGAGGCATTTGGGACATTCACCCCCACTTCAATAACCGTGGTAGCGACTAAAATCTGTGTTTGTCCGGAAACAAACTGCTGCATTTGCGCCTCTTTTTCGGCAGGTTTCATTTTTCCGTGCACCATACTTATACGGTAGTGCGACGATGGAAATATCTCTTGCAAATGCTTGTATCCCTCTTCCAAGTTGCGGTAATCTATTTTTTCGGATTCTTGAATCAGGGGATAAACTACGTAAATCTGTCGTCCTTGCGCTATTTGTTTTTTTATAAAATCATATAATCCAACTCGTTTATTATCAAACTGATGATAGGTTTGAATCGGTTTCCGCCCGGGAGGAAGCTGGTCGATGATAGAAACATCAAGATCGCCGTAAAGCGTCATCGCAAGCGTGCGCGGAATGGGAGTCGCCGTCATCACCAAAACGTGAGGCGGTTGAGTATTTTTACCCCACAAACGGGCACGTTGAGCTACTCCGAAACGGTGCTGCTCATCGATAATCACCATTCCGAGATTGGCAAATTTGACGTTATCTTCGAGCAAGGCGTGTGTTCCGATTAAAATCTGGATTTCGCCGGTAGCTAATTTCTCAAAAAGTTCGGTTCGTTCCGATTTTTTGGTACTGCCTGTCAGCAAGCGGACTTTCACATCCAATCCGTTCAGCATCGCTGTAATGGACTCGGCGTGTTGCGTTGCCAAAATCTCGGTAGGAGCCATCAAGCAGGCTTGAAAACCATTATCCAGCGCCATCAGCATAATCATCAATGCCACAAGCGTTTTTCCGCTACCGACATCGCCTTGCAGCAGGCGGTTCATCTGTTTTCCGCTGCCCACATCGGCGCGTATTTCACGTATTACCCGTTTTTGCGCCTCGGTCAGGTCAAAAGGTAAAAATTCTTTGTAGAAAGCATTGAAATAATGCCCGATACTTTCAAAATTGAACCCTTTGAACCGCTGTGTGCGGATTTTTACGGTACGAAGAATATTGAGTTGAATGTAAAAAAGCTCCTCTAATTTCAGCCGATATTCCGCTCGCCGCAACATTTCCGGATTTTGCGGAAAATGAATATTCATCAACGATTCGTGCAAGTTGAGCAAGTTATATTTTTGCAAAAGATACGCGGGCAGCGTTTCCGGAATTTTATAACTTCCGATGGCTTTTATCACGCTCATCACGATTTTCTGTACCGCTTTCGAGTTCAAAAAACCGGACTTCATCTTTTCTGTTGTATTGTAAAGCCCTTGTAATCCGCCTAATGACTGCTTGGAAACGGCTTCGTTCACGGTTTCCATTTCGGGATGCACCATATTGATTTTTCCGTTGAATAGGCTTGGTTTTCCAAAAACAACATACTCCTCTCCTATCTTGTATTTTTCCAAGGCAAATTTTACTCCCTTAAACCACACTAACTCAATCACGCTCTCGCCATCCGAAAACATTGCCGAAAGACGTTGTGAACGCCCTTCCCCGTGCTGCTCAATGCGCGTAATTTTCCCCTTGATTTGAATGTAAGACGAGGCGGAGGTAATTTCTCGAATTTGATAATACTTACTCCGGTCAATATGACGGTACGGAAAATAGTAAAGTAAATCCTCGAAAGAAGAGATTTCAAGCTCTTTTTTCAACAATTCCGCCTTTTTCGGACCCACTCCGGCAAGAAATTTTATGTCTTTAGTGGAAAGTTCAGACATTGTTTTAAATCATTATGCAATAATTGTGCAATTTGTGCAATTATTGTGCAATTACAGAAAATTGATAAAAAGAACCTGCACCTTTCATCTCACTACTCTCCAAAATTGATTTACTAACTAACTCATTAAGTTCAACGCTTGCTCCCATATTGTTTTTGATTTTATTGGGAATCTCGTCCATCAATCTTGTTCGGGCATATTTTGCGAATATAATAGATTTTTCATTTCAGACACAAATAGGGTACAAATATTTTGTACCTCCGCCGGGAATCGAACCCGAATTTAAAGTTTAGGAAACTTTCGTTCTATCCATTGAACTACAGAGGCATTTTTATGGGTGACAAAGATAGTTAAAAATGCGAATTATACCAAATCAATCGAACACTTCTTTTAATACAGAGATGGCGCGTATTTCACCAAACTCCTGTAAATGAATTTTATAGTAAGAGAGTATTTTTTCCAATAATTCAATCCGCTCTCGTCGGGAAAAACGGAATTGGTGCATATTATTATATGAGATGCGTGTGAGTTGCGGCAGAAAAGCGGCATCCCTCGGCACTAAGTAATCTTTGTGAAACGGCTTGATGGAAGTAAAAACCGCCTGTTTGAGGTCGTAATAATGACGGTCGAAACGATCCTTTTCCAACGCCGGAAAAAATCCGAGAAAATGTGTCAAGCGAATTAAAAACGTGATGTGAAAATTGGCAATCCCTTTTTCGACAAGGTCTAAATAACGGATAGATTGATGCAGAAAAAGAAAGAGCGGTACGTCTTTTTCGTTAGTTCGCAGTACTTTCAGCAGCACTTCTGCCAAAAAGAGTGCTAGCGTATTTTTATACGGGTCAAACAGCAGGTTGGTATGCGGATAATCGGATTTTATCTCTTTTATTTGTTGCAAATCTCGTTTGGGACGAAATTCGCCCTCTACAAGTACTGTTGAAAAAGGCTGTAAGAATGCTTGCCGCTTGCCGTTCCGTTTGCTTTGCGCACCGTATAAAATATAGGGACACCGTCCGTATTCCTCCGTGTAAAGTTGAAGTATGGCGGCGTTTTCCTTATGTTTACGGTTGCTTAGTATGATGGCTCTTGTGCGGGTTAGCATCCGTTAATCAGTCAATTTCTTCGTATAACATCTCCTGCGAATATACAATTCCTTATCATAAATATCCCAAGCGCTCACGGCAGCGGTATTGCTTTCTAATTGCTGGTTGGAAATTGCCGTTTTTACGTTGTTGCGGATGTAGGCTTTGTTCATTTCCACATAATATAAGGAGTGAATGCCGCGTTTTTGCCAATCGGGGTGTACGCCGTTGAGGTAGAGGTCAATCTCGTCCATTTTGTTCAATGCCTTCAAGATATGGATAAAACCGAATGGAAAAAGTTTGCCTTTCGCCTTTTGGAAAGCGCGCGAAAGGGAGGGCATACTGACACCAAAACCGACCACTTCGTCGTTTTCGTCTAAAATCATACAAACGAGTTTTGGATTGATGAACGAGAAGTAATTTTTGATGATGGCTTTGATTTCGCCATCCGTCAATGTCGAATATCCGTACAAGTTGGCAAAAGCAGCATTTAATGTTTTAAAAAGCGAAGGGGCGTATTTCAACAACTCCTTTTTCTTTTCGGTCATTAGAATGCGTACTTTGTATTTTTCAGCAATCAGGCAGTTGATACGATCCATTTTTTCGGGTATCGGCTGCGAGGCGTTGAATTTGAATTGCACCCAATCTTCATCGGGCGTGTAGCCGATTTTCTCCATAAATACCGGATAGTAGGGGTAATTGTAAATATTAGCGATTGTGGGCAATTTGTCAAAACCTTCGACCAGCATACCCTCGTTGTCCATATCGTTAAATCCGAGCGGACCTTGAATGCTCTCCATTCCCTGCTCGCGTCCCCACGCCTCTACTGCGTCGAGCAATGCCTTTGCTACTTCTACGTCTTCGATAAAGTCAATCCATCCGAAACGGACTTTCTTTCCCCATTTTTCGTTTGCTGTGTAGTTGATGATTCCGGCAATTCTTCCGACAATTTCGCCGTCTTTATAGGCAAGCCAATATTCGGAAATACAGTGTTCAAATGCCGGATTTTTATCCTTGTCGAGTGTAAATAACTCGTCCCTGTCCAACGGTGGAACCCAAAATTCATTTCCTTTAAATAACTTATGGGGAAAACGGACGAATGATTTTAGTTCACTTTTATCGGTGATTTTTTTAATTTGTATCATTGGAATATTCAGATTTTCAGATGAAAAGATTTTCAGATAGAAAGATTTTTGAATTTTCAGATATATTTTTTATCCGAATATCCGAAAATCTTTCCATCTGAAAATCACAATTATTTAATCACCAACTTTTGTGTTTTCAATCCGCTTTCGGAACGAACGGAAACGATATACACACTCGCTCCCAATTCTGTATTAATCGAGGCAAAGCCATTCGCAATCACGGTGCTGTAAACTGTTTGTCCTTGCTGGTTTGTAATAGTAAGAACGGAGGTTTCGTTGCTCGGTAATTTGATGTTGAAATTTCCGTTTTTGGCAGGGTTCGGATAGATTGAGAATGAGGCAGAGGCGGTTGATTCTACGCTTGTGGTATAATTGATGTGATTTTGTTGCAATTCATTATATATCATCAATCCGGTTGGAGAGAGTCTTTCCAACGTATATTGGGCAGCACTACCATTAGTTCCTCTTATCCAAGTAGAAGAAGTACGCTCTGTAGTTCCCGACCCGGTTACCGGCGACCAGCTCCAAGCCGTCCAACTGACACGTTGCTGCTCGTTGTTGCAACGATTTATGAAAGTAGTTGCGTTTGATGATGGCGGTGTTCCACAAGAACCCTCTCCTGATGCCTGCGTATCATTCCATTCGGTTACAATAACCGGAATTTGCCGAAGTACGTTATTTGAAAAATTCTGATTCATAACATTTAAATGTGAACAAGCATAGTAATGGAACGTATACATAATTTGCAGCGTGGCATGCGTTAATTTGTTATTAAGAACTGATGTCAATTGTTGCGACCATTGCGGAGTACCTACAATTACTACCGCATTCGGATCATTTTCCGCAATAATAGGCAGTATCTTTTCCGCATAACTCTTTATTACGGGCCAAAGCGGATTAGGAGTACCTGCAGGATTATTCGCATTATTCGGTTCATTACAGATCTCGTAAAGAACGTGATGATAGTTGTTTTCTTTCACAAACGCCGAAATATCAGTAAAAAAATCCTCCGCAGATTCGAGTATGCTACTGTCTTTTGTATCTCTCAAATATAAAGTCGGAGAACCGGGTTTCAAAACGTGATAATCCACAATGGCATAAAGACCTAATTCTTCACACCAAGTAATCGCATTTTGTACCCACGTTTTGGTATTTCTCCACCACGTTGCATTCATTCCATTTTCTGCCGTAGATACATAACAAGTCAGACGCACCACATTAGCCCCCAAGCGTTTCATTGCCTCAAAATCGTCTTTTGCATTAAAAAAAGCGGAATGCCACTGATAACCGTGCGTAGCCCAACCTCTTAATTGCACCGCTTTTCCGTTTTTATCGGCAAGTTGCACTTTATTTTCTCCCGAATTTGAAGTAGTTACCAATTTTAACCGTCCCCACGCCCAAACGTAGTTGTTCGACTCAAAGTTTGTTGTCGATAATGCCATAGCCTGCAAGGCTGACATTGCGACTACTAAAAGTAATAGTACCCTCTTTCTCATAATCTTTTGTATTTATTGTTTATAATTTTTCTATATCCAAGTTATCTTGCTCAACTTCTTTCAAAACCGCGTTGAATTGACTTCTAATCTGTTTTATCTCCTTTTGTATCTCTTGCAGACGAAGCACAATTTCGTGATTTTTCGCGATTCCGTCTTTATTTTCTTTCAATCTTTTTCTCGCTCCTTCTAACGTCAGTTTCTTTTCTTTAACCAGATGATAGACCAACTTAATATCATTGATATTCTCCTGCGTATAAAACCGGGTGCGCTTATCTGTCTTTTTCGGACAAATAAAAGGAAACTCCTTTTCCCAATAGCGTAAGAGAGAGAGATTTACCCCTATCATTTCCGCGACTTCACCTATGGAATAGTACAATTTTTCAGCCATTTTTCCAAATATTAGTCAAATACGTGTCCGTAGTTAGACGAAAGTTGCACCATTTTGTCGTACTCTTCCGGATTCAAATCCATAAAGTAATAGTTCTGCGGATTCGTCGGTTTACCCCGGTAATGTACTTCGTAATGCAGGTGTACGCCTGTCGATTTTCCGGTATTTCCCATCAGACCAATCACATCGCCACGGTTCACTTTTGCTCCTTTTTTGACCTTGAATTTATTCAAGTGACTGTAAAGCGTTTTATAGTTAAATCCGTGATTGATGATAACCGTGTTGCCATATCCTTGCATCCAACCGACAGCTTCAACCACTCCTTTTCCGGTGGCAAAAATCTCGGTATTCAACGGACCCGTAAAGTCCATTCCTGTGTGAAATTTCGGTACTTTGTATATCGGGTCAATACGCATTCCATATCCGGATGCCACCTGCTTTAAATCTTTGTTCAGTACCGGCTGAATGGCCGGCATACTGAGCAATCGTTCTTCATTATTTCTAGCTAAATCCACAATTTCATCGAAAGAATGTGATTGCACATAGAGTTGCCGCCGAATGCTGTTCAGCTTTTTCGTAGCATAAACAGCCAGTTCTGAATTTGTTTTCTTCCTCAAATCTCGATACAAAGACGATTCGGAAATGGAACTTCGGATAGAAGAGGCAATCGGATCAGCTTGCACAATGGCACGATACAGGTTATCATCCCGTTGTTGCATATCGGTTAGTACCTCTTGTACTTGATCCAATTGGTTGTTAAGAAATTCATATTGCGCCTCCAATTGAGCATTTTCACTTCGGAGTATTTTTTCTCGCGGCGAGTCAAACAGCATTACGAAAGCGACGAAACACGCTAATCCCGACAAAACACTTGTAATCAAATGTGAACCAAGTTTTTTTATTTTGTGCCGAATGGTGTTGTCGATTCGTTCGTATGTGAGCGTTTTGGGGTTAAAATGAAATTTTGGTTTTGCCATAAAGCTTGATTTCCAAAAAAAATGCCTTTAATTTCGACCTAAAACATTGATATTTTACAAAAATAAGATTTTTTTACCTATTTACATATAATATGGGCTTAAAAAATGATTAAAAATGACTTGATAACATTAAATTAAAAAAACATCCCGAAAGTATCTTTCTTATTACAAAGATACTTTCGGGATGTTTTTTAATTCGTTTTTTGAATTTAATCCTTAATTTCAATATCTATGCTCCATATCGCCAAATCAGCTGTAGACTTGAAAGCAAAATAATAATACGCAACAGAATTTATAGCCCCCCATGTTGTTGTCATCCAACTATCCGTATCTCTATTCTTGCTACCGAAAATTTCCGGAACTCCTGTTGAATAATAAACAGGAGAATATCGATCATATTTAATGTTGATTCCGCTAACCGTAAAGCCGAATCTCTTACCTGCCGGAACTATTACTTTAATAAAATCAATGTCGCCATCTTCAACATAATCGCCTTTCAAATCAATCCCCATCTTTTTAACGACCGTGCCTTGATAAGTTCCGCTTACTGTAATTTCTTGGGCAGTCGAGTAAGTATCATTCGGCTCACTGGCTTCATTCAAGTTTTTCTTTACTACTTCCAACGTGTAATTGGCAGGTATGGTTACAAGTGGCGACAATGTATATATTTTTAAATATTGAGCATTATCGGCACCGGACTTCATGAAAATTTGTTTTGTAATATCTTTTCCTTGTCCTGCGATAGTTTCCAATCCTTCTATTTCCGTTTTACTTGCATCGAAGAAACTCATAGCCGGACTCATATCTGTTGATTTATTTACCAATTTCACTTCATACACATCCCATACATTTTCTTTGGATAAGTCCTGAATTTTGAAAAAATCAATATCTCCCGGCAAAAGATTACACTCTTCTACCTTATTTAAAGGAAAAAGGGCTGCTGTTGTTATGTTGTCATTGGGTTCAAATTTATCGGCAACATTGGCAAAACCAACCATTAAAGTGTAGTTAGCAGGGTAAGAAGTTGCATCTTTTCCCGATACCTTTACATAAAACTCAGCTTCGTTTGTAGTCATTTGACAATTTAAGTTCACTCCGCTTCCTGCATAAGGAGCTTGAGCTATTTCTTCTTTGTTTTTGTTGTAGATGGTGATCGTAAAATTAGCATCCGGCGAATTATTCGTTAGCATAAATTTCAACAAATCAAGCTTACCGGAAGCGGTACCGCTAAATTTATAAAAATCCACATCATCCTTGTCTGTCAACCAAGCATTGATTTCGGCGTTAAACGCTACTAATGATGCTTCAGTGATTGAATTGTTCGGTTCGTACTGGTCTACATTCGGTTTGTCTTCATCTTTTTTGCACGAATTGAATAAAACAGCGAAAACACACAAAACAGTGAATAAAAATCCGCTTAATCTGAATAAATTGGTTTGTTTCATTTGATTTAATAAAAATTATAGTTTTGAAAATTGTGCCAAATTTAATCGTTTTTCGTGATTAAAACTAATAATTCATTCTTTTTATTAATAACATTACACTTTTTTCCACTACTTTTGTGGTTCTTTTTTTAGAAAAATAAATAATAGCGTATTAAAATATGTTGACAGCCAAAGAGACCCGCCAATCATTTCTGGATTTTTTCGCATCGAAAGAGCATAAAATTGTTCCATCCGCACCAATGGTGGTAAAAAACGACCCTACCTTGATGTTTACCAACGCAGGAATGAATCAGTTTAAAGATATTTTTCTGGGCAATTCGCCGCGTGTGTATAAGCGTGTTGCCAATTCACAAAAATGCCTTCGCGTGAGTGGAAAACACAATGATTTAGAGGAAGTTGGTCACGACACCTACCACCATACGATGTTTGAAATGCTTGGAAACTGGTCGTTTGGCGACTATTTCAAAAAAGAGGCAATCTCGTGGGCGTGGGAATATTTGGTCGATGTGTTGAAATTAGACCCGAATCGTTTGTACGTTACCGTATTTGAAGGTAGCAAAGACGATAATTTGGAACGCGATGAAGAAGCGGCTGAAATTTGGGCGCAATTCCTACCAAAAGAACGCATCATAAACGGAAACAAAAAAGATAATTTTTGGGAAATGGGCGATACCGGTCCGTGTGGTCCGTGCTCGGAAATTCATATAGATTTGCGTAATGATGACGAACGTGCTAAAGTCGATGCGTTAAAATTAATCAACAACGACCACCCGCAAGTCATCGAAATTTGGAACAACGTATTTATGCAATTCAACCGCAAAGCCGACGGTTCGTTGGAGCCGCTTCCTGCCAAACACGTTGATACCGGAATGGGATTTGAGCGTCTTTGTATGGCATTGCAGGGAAAACAATCGAACTATGACACAGACGTTTTCCAACCGATTATCAAAGAGATAGAAAAAATTACAAGCCCCCTAAATCCCCCTCAGGGGGACTTAAACGACCGTCAGGCAGCTCCCTCTCTTGAGGAGAGGGCGGGGGGAGAGGCTGCCATCGCAATGCGCGTGATTGCCGACCATATCCGCACGATTGCGTTTTCGATTACCGACGGGCAACTGCCGTCTAATGCCAAAGCAGGTTACGTTATCCGCCGTATTTTGCGCCGTGCTGTTCGTTACGGATACACGTTCTTAGGTCAACGTCAGGCGTTTATGTACAAGTTGATTCCTTCGTTGATTGAAAGTATGGGCGAAGCTTATCCGGAATTGAAAGCGCAACAAACATTGATTGAAAAAGTAATTAAGGAAGAAGAAGATTCGTTCTTACGCACACTCGAAACAGGTATTCGCCTGTTAGACAAAGTAATGAATGAAACCAAACAGGTAAACAAAACCGAAATCAGCGGAAAAGAAGCGTTTACGCTTTACGACACATTTGGATTCCCGTTGGATTTGACCGAATTGATTTTGCGCGAAAACGGCTTGACAGTCAACTTGAAAGAGTTTGACGAGGAGATGCAAAAACAAAAAGAACGCGCTCGCAACGCCGCATCCGTAGAGACCGGCGACTGGGTAATTATTCGCGAAGGTGAAACCAAATTTATCGGTTACGATTGGTTAGAGGCGGATGTCGAAATCCTTCGTTACCGCAAAGTGAAACAAAAAAATCAGGAATTTTTCCAAATCGTACTCAATAAAACGCCGTTCTACGCCGAAATGGGGGGACAAATGGGCGACACCGGTTTCTTGACAAACGACAGCGAAAAGATAGAAATCATTGATACAAAAAAAGAAAACAACCTCAGCGTGCATTTGGCAAAAAAGATGCCAAACGACCCTACGGCTGTTTTCCACGCAACAGTAAATCTCGAAAAACGTCAGCAAACGGCTAATAACCACACCGCCACACACTTACTTCACGAGGCGTTACGCGAAGTGCTGGGAACACACGTTGAGCAAAAAGGCTCATTCGTTTCGTCCGAGGCGTTGCGTTTTGACTTTTCGCATTTCCAAAAACTTACGGACGAGGAACTTCGTGAAGTGGAAAAATTGGCAAACAAAAAAGTGCGTCAAAATTTCTTATTGGAAGAAAACCGCGATATGCCGATTGCCGAGGCGCAAGCAATGGGAGCAATGGCTCTTTTTGGTGAAAAATACGGCGAAACGGTTCGTGTGATTAAATGCGGTTCATCCGTCGAGCTTTGCGGAGGTACGCACGTTCAAGCTACGGGGCAAATCGGATTGATCCGCATTGTTTCCGAAAGCTCGATTGCCGCAGGCGTGCGCCGTATCGAGGCGGTTACCGCTGAAAGAGCGGAAGAGATGATTTATATCCAACAAGATATATTGAAAGAGGCGAAAAATTTCCTTCACAACACGCCTAATCTGGTGCAAACTATCAAGAGAACGATAGAGGAAAATGCAGAGATGAAGAAGCAAGTGGAAGATTTTATGCAAGAAAAAGTTGTGCAAGTAAAAGAGCGATTGATTGAACGCGCAACGACCAATCTTCACAGTGTTAAAATCGTTACATTAAAAGGAAAATTCCCTGCCGAATTTGTCAAATCAGTCGCTTTCCAAGTGCGTAATCAATTGAAAGAAAGAATGCTATTCGTCGGCGGAACGGAAGAGAACGGCAAACCAATCTTGACCATCGCCCTTTCGGACGATTTGGTTGCCGAAGGATTGAACGCTACAAATATGATTCGCGAAGCCGCAAAAGAAATCCAAGGTGGTGGCGGCGGGCAACCGTTTTTCGCGACAGCGGGCGGAAAAAATCCTGCGGGGTTGGAGAAGGCGGTGGAGATAGTGATAAATTTGGTTTAACTCCCCCAAAGTTTTCGCAAACCCAATCCGGAGGATTGAATTTGCAAAAATTTAAGGGTAGTTTTGTGGATAAACATTAAATATAAAATTATTTTTTGATATGATAAAAAATTTAATCATACGGACAATATCAGGAGCCGTTTTTATTAGTGTAATGATTGCGGCGATATGGTTTCCGCCTTATCTTTTTGGTGCGGTGTTTCTGTTGATTACAGTGTTGGGATTGAGGGAGTTTTATATGCTTTGTGATAATATTGAAGGAGTAAAAATATCGAAAGTACTTTCTGTCATTAGTGGAATGATGCTTTTTCTTGCTCTTTACTCCTTTAGTCTTCCTTTTGCGCATCGTAATTTAGGATTTTTTGGATCATTTCTTGCTCTATATTTTCTTTGCGCTATAACATTGTTTTTACTCGAACTTTTTCGAAAGCAAAAAAATCCCATTCAAAATATTGCAATTTCTCTGATGGGGCATATTTATGTTGCTCTCCCATTTGGACTTCTTTGTATGATGGAAAGTCAGAATAAAATATTTCTTCTTGCCTTTTTTCTAATTATATGGGCATCTGACACAGGAGCTTATATAACGGGAATTAGCATTGGAAAACACAAAATGTTTGAAAGAATATCGCCTAAAAAAACGTGGGAAGGATTTTTCGGTGGAATGGTCTTTGCATTAATTGTAGGTTTCATTTTCTATACGACAAACACAAAAGAATTGGAACTCATACCAACGGTTGAATATTTCAAATATTATAATCTACTTGAACTATGGCAATGGTTAGCCTTTGCTCTGATAGTTTTCATATTCGGCACATTGGGCGACTTGGTTGAATCAATGTTTAAACGCTCGTTGAATGTAAAAGATTCCGGCTCGTTTATGCCGGGGCACGGTGGATTATTAGACCGCTTCGATAGCGCGATTATTGCTGCGCCGGTGGCGTTTGTGTTTTTAATGTTGTGTTCGTAAAAATTGTTTTGAACCGCGATTTTAATAAGATTTACAAAATTATCAAGATAAAAAATCTTGGCAATCTTGTAAATCTTATTAAAATCGTGGTTCAAACAGAATAAATTTTGCCGTTTCCATAAAAATTACTAATTTCGCACGGCAAAAAACATAATTTCAATGACTGTACATAAAGAAGGAAGAAGGATTTTACTAACACTATTCGTTTCAATAGTAATTATTGACCTGTTGGTTTATTGGCAACTGATGGCAAACCATCCGACGATTGCAAAATCCGCTATTGGAGCGAGTTTTCTCGTTTTTTTATTTTTTCTGAATTTCTTTCGCAATCCGAACCGGACTTTTGAAGGTTATGAGGATGGAATGGTTGTAGCTCCTGCCGATGGAACCATCGTGGTAATCGAACCAACAGTAGAGGAAGAGTACTTGAAAGAAAAAAGAATGCAGGTTTCTATCTTTATGAACGTGTTTAATGTACACGCTAATTGGTATCCGGTAAATGGTAAGGTAGTTTATTACACTCACAATAACGGTCGCTTTATGGCGGCAAACTTACCCAAATCGAGTACAGAAAACGAACGTTCGACTGTGGTCGTTGAAACTGAAAACGGAGTGAAAATTCTGTTTCGTCAAATTGCCGGAGCGTTGGCACGCCGCATTGTTACTTACTCGCGAGAAGGCGAAAAGTGCCACGTGAACCAACAAATGGGATTCATCAAATTCGGTTCCCGCGTGGATTTATATTTGCCTTTGGACGCAGAAATTTTGGTCAATATGAAACAATGTGTTACCGGGAATAAAACAGTAATTGCTCGATTAAAAAAATAAAACTTTTGAATATAAAAAAATATATCCCCAACTTCATCACTTGTCTAAACCTCTTTGCGGGTTGCATCTCTTGTGTGATGGCTTTTCAGGGGGAATATCTATACGCCGCACTTTTTCTATACCTTGCCTCTGTTTTCGATTTTTTGGACGGAATGATGGCTCGTTTGCTGAATGCGTACTCCAAGATTGGAAAAGAACTTGATTCGCTGTCTGACGTGATCAGTTTTGGCGTGGCTCCGGGTTTTATTCTCTTTTCGTGGATGCAAGTCATTGCACCGGATAATTTATTTTTGCCTTATCTCGCATTTCTTATTCCGGTCTCTTCCGCTTTGCGGTTGGCAACGTTCAACATTGACGAACGGCAGACATCGTCTTTCATTGGTCTGCCAACACCGGCAAATGCCATATTCATAGCCTCGCTTATTTCATACGTTTGGTTGCTTAAGGAACCGAATTGTCTGTCGAGCATATTATCCAACGTTTGGGTTATTGTCGCACTGATTGTGGTGTTATCTCTTTTGTTAAATTCCAGTCTTCCGATGTTTTCGTTGAAATTTAAAAACTTGACTTGGCGAGACAATAAGACATGCTATATTTTTCTGATTCTATCATTCGCTTTGTTGATTATCTGTCAGTTGGCGGCTATACCGTTAATCATTGTTTTGTTTATTTTGATGTCTCTTTTTTTGCATTTGATAAAAAATAGAAAATAGTTTTATGAAGCAATTCTTTAAGTTCGTATTTGCAACAATAGTCGGACTAATCCTTTTCTCGTTTATATCTTTCTTTTTTCTTCTTGCCGGAATAGCGATGATGATTCCTACACCGGAACCGATAAAGGAAAATTCCGTGCTACATTTACGCTTGGAGGGCGATTTGATTGAACGCTCGAAAGAAGATTTACTCACGCTGCTCGTTTCGGAAGAGACTCCGTCAATCGGATTAGACGATATTCTCGCTTCTATCAAAGCGGCAAAAGAAAATCCGAATATCAAAGGGATTTACCTGAATCCGGGGTTATTTCGAGCAGGCTACGCCTCTTTGAATGAAATACGAACCGCGCTGATTGATTTCAGAGAATCCGGCAAATTTATTTTTGCTTATTCCGGAAATTATACACAAAGTGCTTACTACCTTTGCTCGGTTGCCAATATGTTTTGCTTGAACAAAGAAGGAATGGTAGATTTCAGAGGAATAGCCTCCTCATCGCTGTTTTTCAAGAATTTATTAGAAAAAATCGGCGTAGAGATGCAAATCGTAAAGGTAGGAACGCATAAATCCTTTACCGAACAATTTACCAACGAAAAGATGAGCGAGGCAAACCGGGAACAAATGTCCTTGCTCACACAAACAATTTGGGATAATATTCTTCAAGATATTTCTACCGATAGAAAAACCGTTTCTAAAAACAACTTAATCAAAGCAGCAGAAAAATTTTTAACCTTTCAGTCGGCAGAAAAAGTATTGGAGATGAAAATGGTCGACTCGCTGATTTATCCAAGTCAAGTGGAATATATCTTGAATGGCTATTTAGAAACCGACCGTGACGCAAAAGTTTCATTCGTGAAACCAAGTGATTTGATTGATTCAAAACTTGATGTTTCAACCTCCGATTCGGGAAATAAAATCGCAGTGGTTTACGCTGTTGGCGAAATTGACAATGGAAACACAGATGGGATTCAAACAGGAAAACTTTTCAGGCTGCTACAAAGTTTGAAAAAAGACGCTTCGGTCAAAGCAGTCGTGCTGCGGGTCAACTCACCGGGCGGGAGTGCGTATGGTTCGGAGCAAATTTGGCACGCTATCTCGCTTTTGAAAGAATCAAAACCAGTCATCGTAAGTATGGGCGACTATGCTGCATCGGGCGGATATTACATTGCCTGCAACGCCACTAAAATCGTAGCCAATCCAAATACTATTACCGGGTCTATCGGGATTTTCGGCGTAATTCCGAATGCGGAAGGGTTGATGCACAAAATAGGTATCAGCCACGACGTGGTCAAAACCAATGAATTTGCCGATATGCCGACCATTTACCGCGCAATGACCGACGATGAGAGAGGCATTATACAGCAACACGTAAACCGCGGTTACGACCTCTTTTTAAGACGCTGTGCCGAAGGTCGTAACCTGCCGTTGGATTTCATTGCTAAAATTGCCGAAGGGAGAGTTTGGACCGGTTCCTCTGCTTTGGATCTCGAGCTTGTCGATAAATTGGGAACCTTGCAAGATGCCATACAACTTGCCGCCGAAGAGGCTAACCTGACCTCTTACGACATCGAAAAATATCCTGAAAAAGAGAATTGGTTTACCCAACTAAGAAAACTACCTCAAAGTGGAATGGAAAAATTGTTTTTCCAAAATATACTTACCGAGGAACGGGCGATTTTGAATAAATTGTACAAAATTGACCATTTACAAGCTGCGTTGCCGTTTGATGTGAAGGTGGAGTAGTCGTCTGATCAAGACAATTTCTTCAATTCAACCATCAATGTCCGATTTTCCTCCAACGTTCCTACCGTAATCCGAAGTCCGCCTTGACAAAGAGAAATCGTATTGCGATTGCGGACAATAATGCCTTTGCTTACAAGTTGTTGGTATACGGCATTAGCATCTAGCACTTTTACCAATAAGAAATTGGCATCGGTCGGATATATTTTTTCGACAAAAGGTATTTTTTTCAACTCTTTTGCCAAGTAGTCGCGTTGTTCCAACAACATTTTGACCCATTCGTTTTTACGCTCTTCGTGGTCTAATTGCTCACTGACAAAGTTTTGCGTCAAGAGATTGACGTTGTAAGGGTATTTTACCTTATTGAAATAAGCGATAATTTCTGCCGAGGCAAATGCCATTCCGCAACGCACGGATGCCAATCCCCACGCTTTAGAAAATGTTTGCAATACAATGATATTCGGATAGTTGGACAATTCTTCCAACCACGATTTTTCGGTGGAAAAGTCGATATAAGCCTCATCAATAACCACAATGCCATTAAAATTTTCTACAATTTTCAACATTTCCAAGCGATTGAGTAAATTCCCGCTCGGATTGTTGGGCGAACAAAGGAAAATGACTTTTGTTTTCTCGTTTACTGCCGCTAAAACACGGTCGGCATCAAGTGTAAAGTCTTCATTTAAAAAGGCTTTGCAATACTCCACATTGTTGATGTCGGCACAAACTTTATACATTCCGTAAGTCGGCTCAATGGCGACCACGTTATCCTCTTTCGGTTCGCAAAAGACACGAAAAACCAAGTCGATAGGCTCGTCGCTACCATTACCGAGCATAATTTGTCCGGGATGGACGTGTTTCATTTTCGCAATTTTTTCCTTCAACGTCCATTGCAACGGGTCGGGATAGCGATTGTAAGGCGCATTCATCGGGTTCTCATTGGCATCCAAGTAAACGGATGCTTCTCCTTTAAATTCATCTCTAGCGCAAGAGTATGGCTTTAAGGTGTAAATATTGGAGCGAACGAGTTTTTGTAAGTTCATAATTATATCTTTTTATTTTCTTATCTACATAACGCAATTATCTTCGGCAAAAATACAACCATTCCGACAATTACCGAACAAAAAGCTGCAATTAATACCGCCGCTGCCGATAAATCTTTCACTTTCTTGATGGTTTCATTTTTTTGAGGGGAAACAAAATCAGCCAAATTTTCGATAGCCGAGTTGATTAATTCCAACGTGAAAACCAAACCAATACACAGAATTACCGCAATCCACTCAATAAAAGATATATGCAATAAAAATCCGGCAATTGCAACACAAATGGTTATGGCAATATGAATCCGAGCGTTATGTTCTTCTTTCGCCAATATTTTTAATCCGTTGATAGCAAAGGTAAAACTTTTCAGTCGCTTGGATATGGAAAATGGTTGGTGGGCTTTCATATTTTATTTGATATTTTTTATTTCAACTCTTTTATCTTTTTTGCATTAATGGACGAAACAATGCTTTTTCCGATATTTTCCTCAATTTCACGACGAGTATTTCCCACAATTTTACCGCCTTGCTCTGCAACTTGACGATTTTCAACTTTGTTTTTCGGCTTGCGGTTCTTGGAAATTTCAGTAGTTGTTGCCTCTGCCAGCGTATTAAGAGCCAATTCAAGATTAGTCATATTATCACGCAAACTTTCGGTTTTCAATCCTTTGAATTGTTTATATTGCTTGGTGGTCATACCCGCCCAGCCTCGTGTGATGATGTCCGTCAACGTCGCAAATTCTTGCCCTTGCTTCACACCACACCGCTCCCATTCATCAGTCAATTCTTTGCGTACTTCAATGGATTTCAAGCGTTGATTAATCCATTTATCGGAATAACCTTTGCGGTAGTAATACTCCAACATACGGTCTATTCCTTGTTCCGGGTCATCAATTTCCTCTAAACGTTCGCGAGCAACTTGCGCCAACCACATTTTAAATGGCTCAGCTTTGGGAGATGGAATAGATTGTATAAGACGAAAAAGTTGCTCTACGTCAGCAACATCAGTGAAACGCATTTTCCCATCAACCGCAAGCATTTTCAAACCGTGACAGTTTGTCACGGTTTCATTTCCCTCTTCTTTTAATCGCTGTTTCAACTTACGCCAATAAGCTGCCGGATCTACACTCTCGGTTAATACTTCAATAACATCTACTATTGAGATGTACCATTTTTCCTGCTCGCTATCCCATACCGAGCGAACTTGCTTGTTTTCAAACAATTTGACACTGTTATGATTTCCCATTCTGTTTTAATTTTACCTTAATTTACAAGTATTTATTTTGGTAATGATATACATACTTACACTAACCCAAGAAAAAATCCTAAGTCATACACTGGTTTAGGATTTTTCTTTTCTCGGATTGTAATTGATTGCCTTCAATATCATCCTGTCAAACTCAGATAATTCCCTATTCTCAGCATGAATATGATTACCTATTCCATAACTAATAGATGTTCCTTCTTTATCTCCTCCATTTTCTAATTTGAGAAGTAAACCTACCTTAGCAAACTGTTTTAATATTCTTGGTTTTAAATTATCAATAACATCATCTATTAAATACCCATCAATATTATCTATTTGGGTTATTTTAGCATCACTATTGGATTTAAAGAATGTGTTTATTTCTTTATCAATTAAGAAAGTATTATCTTCTAATAGAAAACAGGAGATAGGTTTTCTATCAATTCTGATAACAAGAACGTCTTTTATTGAGTTTTTCATATTTTATTTTGTTAGTGGTGGATAAGTAAAATCAAATCTAATTTCATCTTCTCCGTTGTTATTTTGAAAATGAGTTATATAAAAATCTCCTTGTGAAATTATATCCATTCCAATTATTGCATCAAACCCACAAATCTCTTCAATATCAGATGAAATAACTTCAATATCATTAAATACAATTTTATCATTTAATTTTAAATTTACAATGTAGGTATTAGTCAATACATCTCCTTTAATACCAACTAATCTTTTTGAGCTTTGAGGTATAAAGTTAAGTTGTTCAATAATGTGTTTGCCTATATTTGTTTGATTAGCCCCAGTATCCCAAAGTGCATTAAAACAAAACCATTCTCCGTCCTTTTCTATTGAAAGACTTGTCATTATTTGATGTTTGAAATATGGAGAAATAAGAGTAATAGTAGCCATTTTTATTTGTTAATTGATAAAATTGGTGAAAAACAAAATGCTGTGTAGCCTCTCAATTCTTTACAACATTCTTGATGTATATAACTTCTGTTATTAAAAATACCATTATGATAAAACTTTACAGATTCTCTTAATTGTTCAATAGAATAACTTGCAATTATTTTAAAATCTTTTATATCAATAATTAAAAAACATTCTCCATATTTTTCAAATATTTTATCGTGATTTTCTTTAAACCACTCATTATATTCTTTCATAATTTATCATGTGTTTTACTATATAAATAGTATGATTTTCAAGCACATAATAAACCATAATATTAAGCAATTAGCATCTTATAAGTCAATCTATTTTCAATATTGGAGAAAAAATGTTCAAATCTTTCCCGCTCGCCAAAGGTACGAGTATTATACCTAAATACAAATTCATCCACATATTTTTGCAAATGTTTCTTGGAAACAAAATGATAGATTCCTGTTATACCTCTTTTTAATAAACTCCAAAATCCTTCTACCGTGTTGGTGTATATCTCATCTTTAACATATTGTTTTTCATTATGGTTAACGAATAAGTGATTGTATAATCTATTGATATTATTATAACCAACCCATTCATCTGTATATAGGGTAGCTCCTTTTTTAATATGTTTAACCATTTCAGGGGTTAAATGTTCGGATGCTGTTGATTTAACCACTTTGGCAACTAACTTACCTTCTCTTTCTATCATTCCAAAGACAGGGGTTTTAGTTTTACAACTTCTGCCTTGTGTTCCTTCTGTCTTTTTATTAGCGTGTTTGTTCTTCTCAGCACCACCAATAAAAGTTTCATCACTTTCTACTTTTTTATCCAATGTATGGTTATTTTCAATATCAAAGCAATTTCTGATTCTTTGAAGCATAAACCAAGCTGATTTTTGGGTAATATCAATATCTTTTGCTAATTGATGAGAAGATATACCTTTTTTGTGCATGGCAACTAACCATATACCCATAAACCATTTTTGTAATTTGATTTTGGAACAATCAAACATGGTATCAGTTTTTACATTGAAATAAAGTCCTGTGGTTTTACATCTGTATTTATTCCCAGCACATTTATAAACTTTTGAATTTGGATCGTAAGGAGAGACAACAACACCATTAGCCCATCTAAGTTCTTCAAGATATTCGATACATTTTTGTTCTGTATCAAAAGTTCTTGCTAAGTCAAATAATGAGTTAAATTTTAGTCCTAACATATTGCCTTTATTTTTACTGTCACACAACAAAGATAAGAATAATATTACACAATATATTAAATTCAGTGTAATATTATTCTTGAAATAACATTTTTTAACTTCATTGTTTATAATGAAATAAACAACCGTATTTTTTATATAGAAAATAACAAGATTATGGCAAATGTATTTACGATGAAAACTCTTATTAAGAAAATAACAAAAGACGCTATTTACTATAATGATGAATATTCTTTACATACTTATCAAACTACAATTTACTTTTTAGGTTTACCTATTTACAAACATATTGGTGAACTTATGGATAAAAGAAAAGGTCATGAGAATGTTCACTAATCTTCTGGTACAGGTATAAGTTTTATAAATGAAATAAATAACTCTATTTATTATATATAATCACAATAATTATGAATACTGAAGAATTATTTGAGCAAGATGTTAGAGCTTCTTTTGATGAAACATACTTCTCATCCTTATCAACTTTTGAAGATAAATGCAAATATTTTGGAAATATACTTTTTGGTATAAACATCTTACCTAAATATAACGATCTGAAACGCTATGAATTTAATAAGATTTATTCCAAAATATCTGACGAACTTAATTGGGGAGACACAGAATTATCTTAATTGAAATTCGATCTTAGAAATTTCTCTTTTCAAATTATCTATATCTTGGTGTAAACTATTCATTTTTACACTGAGTTGTTGATATTCAGTAGTTTTTCTATTTAGTTCCGCTTTTAGAACCTCTAACTTTTGTCTTAACTGTTCCATATTATTCAATTTAAAAAGGTTAAACACCCCCAAACATACCAAAATTATTCCACATCTACAATATCAATTATCCGAACATCAAGTGCCTGACATATTTTATATAAAGTCCCAAGGGTAGGATTTGTCCTACCTTTTTCTATTCGTATTAAGTTGTTATATTCAATATCTATTATGTCAGAAAACTCCTGAATTGATAAGTTTTTTTCTTCTCTTAAACTTCTGATTTTCAATCCCACATTTCTAAATAATTCTTCTTTATTCATAATTTTCTGTCATAAATGATTGAGAGCAAAGAAAAATGTTTATATTTGCGCCTTGACAATCATATATGATTGATTTAATTAAATTAGGAGATTGTTGAAAATCCGATAAATAGAGTAAGTGTAAAATTTTAAAAATTAAAAATTATGGCTTTAATTAAATGTCCAGAATGTGGAAAAGAGTTTTCCGAAACAGCAAGTGTATGTCCTCAATGTGGGTATAAAAAAAGAATTGAAGAAGTTAAACAAAAAACAGGTAAGGGATTGAAAGTAGCAGGTGTTCTAATCCTTTCGCTTGCATTATTAGCTTTAATTCAATTCATAATACAAAGTGTGGTTGGAATAGTATATCCGAAAGGTACAACAGCAATCATTTCTGCTATAATATTTGCATTGCTTATATGGGGTGCAAAGGCTTTGGGATTATTTGGAAAGAAAGAAATGGAAATTAACATGGAAGAACGGAGAATAAAAAGAGATAATCTTAAAGCCGTTCTTATAGTAGGAATTATAGGTATAATATCATTGGTTATGTGTGCAAGATTTGCTGGCATAGGGCATGTAATTGTTGGTTTACCAGAAGTTGCTTATTTATCGGCTAAAGAAATGATCGAAGAAAAACTAAATTCAAATAATAATGGTTATAATTCGTCTTCTAACAATCAAATTTCACAATCCAATAACACATCTTCTACAAAACAAATAAACAATGAAGCAGATTTTAGGGCTTACATTAATAACAAAACATTCAAATCATTAAGTAATAATATGTCTTTCAAGTTTAAAAACTCTGAAAACACATGGTACACAGGAGATGGTAATCCATTTGGTACAATGCGAATTACTCAAATATACTCTGGTGGTGTATTTTTTACAATATACAGTCCTTACGTTCACAGCACTCATAAATTCGCTTTTGAAATTTCTACCAATATGTTATATGATGAAGAAGGTGGGGAATATAGAATGAAATAAATATTTGAGAAATGATTATATTTACAAATTCAAAATTTATTGTTTAACTTTTTAAAAGTATAAATATCATGGAAACTCAAAAACAAAAAAATCCAACAATGAAAGAAATGATGGATCAATATGTCAATGTGTTAGAAAAGTATGCCCAAATGATTTCACAAGAAGATGATAATTTTCTAAAAGAATTTTTAGAAAGAGTTGATATTAACAAAATCCATAAAAACAATAACAATATTGACAATGTGATGAATTGTTTGATTAATACTTTAAAATCAACAAAATCTAATAAGTTAAAAACATCAGACAATAATTGTTATACTTTATGGTACAATCAAACACTTGATTTATATTTCATAACGGACAATATAAATATTGTAATCATTGACCCAGTTTATAAATCACAAATTCAGACAAATCACAATTTCACAACGACTGATGATGTAATGATGAATTATTTTCAAAATGAATTTCTTCGTGTGAAGCATTTTGAAAATTATTAGTATTATCAAATGTGTTGAAGATACATAATTGCAAATGAAGTTGTTCTATCAATTCTGGATTATCTTCTATCTTGTTGTATTCAAGATGATTTGCATGACAGATTCCCATCCAATGAGATTCTAAATGATCAAGACCTTTATTGATATAATAGTTGTAAAAAATTTGATGAGTTATGTTATATAATCTCTCATTTTGAGAAGACTGATATTTTTCAATTGCTTGTTCATATAAATAATTATGAACTTCGTTTAGTATTAACATATTGATTTTATCTTTTATAAAATATAAAATTTGTAGTAATAAAATAAATAGAAAAATGGGTAAGCTATTCAAAGTTTACCCTTTTTTGTTATATTTGTACACTATTTATTTATGACACTCTGGTGATTGGTTTCGTTACTGTTCTTTGAGTTTTGGTGTAAATATGTATATCATTACCTTTATTTTCAACTGTCCGATTTTTTCGGACAATAGACTTAAACCTCCCCATACAAATCAAACTCCTCCGCCCCGGTTATCTTCACAGCATAAAAATTTCCCGGTTGCAACTTTTTTTCTTTGGAAATCAACACTTCCGGGTCAACTTCCGGAGAATCAAATTCGGTTCGTCCGACATAGTAATCCGGTTCTTCGCGGTCTATGATTACTTTTAATGTTTGTCCGACTTTTGATTTGTTGATTTCCAATGAAATATCTTGTTGGATAGCCATTAACTCGTCCACACGAGATTGTTTTATTTCAAATGGAATATTGTCTGTGTAATGTTGGTTGGAATACGTTCCTTCCTCGTCTGAATACGGGAAAACGCCCATACGTTCAAAACGGGCTTTTTGAACAAACTCTATTAACTGTTCAAAGTCCTCCTCCGTCTCGCCCGGATGTCCGGCAAGCAGGGTGGTGCGCAGATGTATTCCGGGTACTTCCTCGCGAATACGGGCAATCAAGTCGTAAGTTTGCGATTTGGAAACATTTCGCCTCATTTTTTGCAACATATTGTCACTAATATGTTGTAAGGCAATGTCCAAGTAATTACAAACATTATCACGTTCCCGCATTACTTTCAGCAAATCGAACGGGAATTTTGCGGGATACGCATAGTGTAACCGTATCCATTCTACGCCTTTTATATCGGCAATACGCTCTGTAAGTTCGGGCAGTTTCAATGATTTATACAAATCCTGTCCATAAAATGACAAGTCCTGTGCAATGAGTTGAAACTCTTTCACGCCTTTTGCCGTCAATCGCCTCACTTCTTCCTCAATATCTTCCATTGGGCGCGATTTATGCTTTCCGGTTATAATCGGAATGGCGCAATAAGCGCAAGTGCGGCTGCACCCTTCAGAAATTTTCAGGTAAGCGTAATGATTGGGTGTAGTGAGCGTGCGCTCAAGGCGGAGTTCATCGCGGTAGGTTTTGCCCAACTCCAATAGAATATTTTGATAATCAAACTTACCGTAAAATTTATCTACTTCGGGTATTTCCTGCCCAAGTTCCTCTAAATATCGTTGCGACAAACAGCCCATTACAAACAGTTTGTCGATTTTTCCTTTTTTCTTCAACAGCGCAAAATCAAGAATTGTATTAATGCTTTCTTCCTTTGCATCGCCGATAAAACCACAAGTGTTGATTATGACGATGTTGCCTTTGGGTTTTTCGGGGTCGTGGGTTACTTTAAAACCGTTTGCTTCGAATTGCTTGATAAGAAATTCGGAATCAACGAGGTTTTTGGAGCAGCCGAGGGTTATGAGGTCTATGTGGGTGGTTTTCATTGTTGTTTTTGATTTTATTTTTTCACAGGGCGAACGAAAAGTCCTCGACTGCCTCTATATTCGTAAGCACTGCACACATGAGTACGGCTATCGTAACGAATATAGAAATGTAAGCAATGAGCCTCTTTATTTCCGCGTTGCGTACTGCTCCAATAGTAGCCGTCCGTGTGTCTATAAAATAAACCATCAAGATATCTACTGAGTTTAGCAGGAAAGAAAATACTATTTCCAGTTTCTTTGTCAGTAAATTTATAACCATTGTTAATCCATTCACTACTTACCTTGTTTTTATCTAATAAAGATTTTATCTCCTCCAAGACAGGCACTCTCCAACCTTTGGGACTTGGGTCGTTTATTTTTTTCCATTTTGTACCTTTTGGCATTCTGTTGTTCCAATCTTCAGGGTATTCGTATACATTCTCGCTTAAATCATTATATGTTGCGCCCCAAGCCTTTTTTCTGTTCCATTGGTAAAATTTACCATAACTTTCGGGCGTTGGAGCAAATGTGCCGGGTTCATCTACATTCCGAGTTGCCCAACGCACACCGTTAATCACTACGCCTTCATCGTATGTGGTAGAGTTTGTTGTTTTTTTGAATATGCCACAAGCGGTAAAGAGGGTTATTAGTATGGTTGTTATGAGTAGGACTTTTGTTTTCATCTTATTGTTCAATTACACGTTTCAGCTCTTCTTTTGTCGGCAAATATAACTGATATTTCGACACAAAAAGCCGCGATGAAATATTGTGCAACGCATATTCTACCACATATTCGTCCTTTTCGCGAGCCAACACAATACCGATAGGCGGATTGTCGCCCTCATTGTTTTCCTCTTTCTCAAAATAACCGAGATACATATTCATTTGTCCGATGTCTTCGTAACCAACCATTTCGCGTTTGAGATCAATAAGCACAAAACATTTCAAAATATAATGATAAAAAACCAAATCAATGCGATGCGCCCGATTACCAAGCATGATGCGGTATTGCCGACCAACAAATGCAAAACCTTTGCCCATTTCAAGCAAGAAGTGTTGTAGGTGAGAAATAATGCGACCCTCCAATTCGCTTTCGCTTAGTTGGTATGGCTCAGGAATTTGTAGAAAATCAAGGATATATGGTTCTCTGATTATGTCGGCAGGATGAAGGATTTTTTGTCCTTCTTTGGCAAGTTTTAAAATACCTTCTTTGTCTTTTGAGGCTGATAAACGAAGGTAAAGGGAGGATTTTTTTTGACGGATAAGTTGAGCAACTGACCAATGTTCAATAATTGTTTGCTTTTCGTAAAAACTACGTTCGAGCGGGTCGTCAATTTTTAGCAACTCGACATAATGTGTCCAAGTCAATTGGTGCGTTGCCACCGCACCTTTTTGTCCGAATTTGTGCGTTGTCACCGCACAAATTCTATCAGAATCATTATCAGCATGTTGCAATTTGTGCGGTGGCACCGCACAAATTGAATCCAATTCTTGCGAAGGCTCCGCAAGAATTGAGTAAGTTTGATAAAACTGCTTCATTCTCTGAATATTGCTTCTGCTAAAACCTTTTCCGTGAAGTTGCGTAAGGTCTTTCGATAACAATTCGAGAAGTCGCTTGCCATATTCGGCTTTTCCACTTCCGCCTTGCTCATATTCTACTATGTATTGACCTATTTTCCAATAGGTTTCTACTAAATAGGCATTAACGGTCAGCACAGCTTTTTGCTGTCCTGTAACGAATGTTTCAGATATTTGCGAAACTAATTGTTTGTAGTTATGTTGAGGTTTATCGGTTGACATATTTTTTGTTTATTTAAACAACGAATCAACAAACTCCCGCTTGCGGAATACCTGCAAATGGTCAATCCCCTCTCCTACTCCAATATATTTTACGGGAATTTTAAATTGATCTGAAATACCGATAACTACGCCGCCTTTGGCTGTACCGTCCAATTTGGTTATGGCTAATGCCGATACTTCGGTTGCCTTTGTAAACTGCTTTGCCTGCTCGAAAGCGTTTTGTCCGGTAGAGCCATCCAATACAAGTAGTACTTCGTGCGGGGCATCCGGAATGATTTTCCGCATTACCTGCTTGATTTTAGTTAACTCATTCATCAAGTTAACTTTATTGTGCAAACGACCCGCTGTGTCGATAATTACCACATCCGCATCATTTGCTTTTGCCGATGAAAGCGTGTCATAAGCAACAGACGCAGGATCAGCCCCCATTTTCTGTTTGACCACCGGGACACCTACCCGCTCGCCCCAAATCACCAACTGCTCAGTCGCGGCAGCACGGAATGTATCGGCAGCTCCGAGATAGACTTTTTTTCCGGCTTTTTTGAATTGATTGGCTAATTTTCCTATCGTAGTGGTCTTCCCCACTCCATTTACGCCGACGACCATAACCACATACGGACCGTCTGTTTCGGGAATGGTAAAACTATCTCCATCTTGCGTATTATTTTCTTCCAATAATGCGGCAATTTCCTCTTTCAAGATGTTGTTAAGTTCTTCCGTGCCGACATATTTGTCTTTTTCCACCCGTTTCTCTATTCTTTCGATGATACGAAGGGTGGTTTCCACTCCCACGTCGGAAGTAACGAGCACTTCTTCGAGGTTATCCAACACCTCGTCATCAACCTTGGATTTACCGGCAACGGCACGCGCAATTTTCGAGAATACACTCTCTTTGGTCTTTTCGAGTCCTTTATTCAAGTCCTCTTTTTTCTCTTTGGAAAAAAAGTCAAATAATCCCATATCTTTTCATTATTCAATGAGGAACAAATATAGATAAAATATTCGTCATTACACACAGACGAATAAAAATTTGAGGGAGCTTTCTCTCCCTCTTGTGTCAAGGCTTGCTTTTTCGTATTTAACCACAAAACAAACAAGATGTGAAAACAAGCGGACTTGACGTGCACAAAGATAGTATATTTTTGTTGTTTCCTAAACACACCGGTTACAAACCAACGCGGGCAGAGGGGCTTGACCCGCAATCCCCCGTTCGCCGTAGCGTGCAAAAGATGAAGTGCGCGGTTCGGCGAAGCGTTTCGCTTCATCGTATTAAAAGCAAACTTTTAGTTTGTCTATTGAAAAGATAAAAATAAATTTGCAAAAGAAAGTTCTTTGACAAAGATTACAAAACAGGGAAGTTTTTGGAATTATCAAACGCTCATAAGGGTAACTGTTCGTAAAAATATGGGAACATCGGCTGCGCTTCCCCGTAGCCGAACGACATTTTATTGTTGACACGACACTACATACACGCATAAAAATAATGTAAAAATATTACTTTTTTAGTCTTTTTGTTTCCAAGAGGAACAAATTATCTCTCTTTTTACGGAATAAATTCCAAAAAAGTTGCGATATTTTTGGAATTTATTCCGCAAAAGTTGCATTTTTGATTTACAGTAAAAATTCTTTCACGTTTTCGGGTGTAATTATTTGTGCATGCTCTACATTGTAATTTGCTAAAAAAGACGCATTTAGTTTCGGCTGTTTTTTTACATTCCACTTAAATTCAAAAGCGAAAATAGCACCGTCTTTTTCTTCGATATAATCAATCTCTTGTTGGTCTTTTGTTCGCCAAAAATAAAAATTAGCCCAAATTTGCTTATAATGCAATTTTTTCATCCGCTCAGAAACAAGAAAATTTTCCCATAACGCACCTTTGTCTTCCCGCATTTCTATCTGGCTAAAATTTGAAATCAGCGAATTGCGAATACCATTGTCGTAAAAATAAATTTTCCGACTGAATTTTAACTCATTACGCAAATTTCGAGCAAACGAACCGAGACGAAAAATAATAAAGGCTTTTTCGAGCAAAAGTACATATTTTTCAACTGTTTTTGGATCAATGCCACAGGCTTGTGCCAGTTCGTTATATGATACTTGACTGCCTATTTGAAAAGCCAAAGCCTTTAACAAAGTCAGTAAGCGCTCGGGTTTTTGAATACCCTCCCACTGCAAAATATCTTTGTAGAGATAGCTATCCGAAAGCTGTTGCAAAATCGGATGTTCATTCCCTTGATTCATGACCACATCAGGATAATAGCCATATAAAAGCCGGTGACGAAGCAAGCGTTTTTCTTCGAGCAAACCGTGATGCTCTACCATTTCGGCAAACGAGAGCGGAAAAAGCTGAAACTCCCACTTCCTCCCCGTTAGCGGTTCATTTATGCGGTTGCTCAGCTCAAATGCCGAACTGCCGGTAGCCACTAATTGCACATGGGGGATTTGGTCGGTAATCAATTTTAGTTTCAATCCGATGTTTTCAATGCGTTGTGCCTCATCAATAATAACAGTTGTATAATTACCGATGATAGCTCGTAAACTCGTGGAAGTAGCATTGGCGAATAAGTTTTGCACATCGCTCTCGTCGGCATTGAGCCACAAACTACTTTCTTTGTGATCAAATAGCTGTTTTAATAACGTCGTTTTACCGGTCTGCCGCGCCCCCAATAAAATGATGGCTTTGTTTTGATGTAAAACCCGCTGAATATTTTGGCTTAAAAATCGTTTTATCATAATTTTTCAATAAATTATTTTCACAAAAATACAACTTTTACGGAATAAATTCCAAAAAAGTTGCGATATTTTTGGAATTTATTCCGCAAAAGTTGCATTAATCAAAAAAAAACGTGGCACACAACAATTGTTATGACCACGTTTATTTCGTTTTTTTTACAAAATATCAAAAGAACAATTTCTTCAACTCCTCTTTCTTATCCGTTTTTTCCCAAGTGAAAAGTTCAACCTCTTTTACGATTTCATTTCCTTTGGCATCAACGAATTTTTTCGTTTTCGTTTCGGGAGTACGACCTACGTGTCCGTAAGAGGCGGTCTCTTCATAAATCGGATTTCTTAATTTCAGGCGATCTTCGATGGCTTTCGGACGCATATCAAATAATCCGCTTTCTTTGATTTTTTGAGCGATTTCACCGTCTGAAAGATTGACTTTGGACGTGCAATAGGTATTGATATAGAGGTTCATCGGTTCGGCTACGCCGATGGCATAAGCGACCTGAACCAATACTTCCGATGCCAATCCGGCAGCAACGATGTTTTTTGCCAAATGTCTTGCGGCATAAGCAGCCGAGCGGTCAACCTTGGAAGGATCTTTACCCGAAAATGCACCTCCACCGTGCGCACCTTTTCCGCCGTAAGTATCCACGATGATTTTACGTCCGGTCAAACCGGTATCGCCGTGAGGACCGCCGATTACGAATTTACCGGTCGGGTTTACGTGCAATTTATAATCGCCTTTGAAAAGAACGGCAAATTGATTGTCTTTCGCAATCACGCGAGGGAGTAAAATCTCCTGTACATCTTTTTTGATTTGAGCAACCATTTCTTCATCGGCTTGCTCTTGCGATTTGCCGTTTCCGGGCAAAATAAACTCATCGTGTTGGGTAGAAACCACAACGGCATCTATTCGTTTCGGTTTGTTGTCATCGCCATATTCGATTGTAACTTGCGATTTTGCATCCGGACGAAGGTATTTCATCACCTTGCCTTCGCGGCGAATGGCAGCCAATTCAATCAACAGCGCGTGAGATAAATCCAACGAAATCGGCATCATATTGTCCGTTTCGTCGCAAGCATAACCAAACATCATACCTTGGTCGCCCGCGCCTTGGTCATAAGATTCAGCGCGCTCTACACCACGATTAATATCGGGCGACTGTCCGTGTATGGCAGAAAAAATTCCGCAGGAATTTCCATCAAACATATACTCGCTTTTGGTGTAACCGATACGGTTAATCACCCCGCGTGTAATAGCTTGCGCATCAATATGCGCAGCAGTTTTTACTTCGCCGGCAAGCACTACTTGTCCGGTAGTTACAAGTGTTTCGCAAGCGACTTTAGAAGTAGCATCTTGCGCTAAATAATTATCAAGAATTGCATCTGATATTTGATCGGCAACTTTATCCGGATGTCCTTCCGATACCGATTCGGACGAAAAAAAGTATCCCATATCTTTTTAATTAATAGGTGAAAATTAATAATTAATATTTTTTATTGGGATGAATTTGGCAAACAACATATATGAAAAAAACAGTATTATTTTTTTAGCATTTTTTTTCGTGGTTGCAAGCAGCCAAATCCCTCCACATAACAGATACAAAGGTACGGAAAAATATTCTTTGATACAAGAAATGAATGTTATTTTTTGCAAACGGGAAAAGCGCGAAGGCACGAAAAGCACGAAGTAGCTTCTTTGTATCTCCCTTCGCGCTTTCGTGCCTTCGTCCATTCGTGCTTTTATGTCAAATAAGAAGAACTAATCGACTCATTTTCGCACACACGGCGAATGGTGTCGGCAAAGAAATCGGCAATAGAGAGGATGTGCGCTTTTTTGCAAGATTTATTAAATGGAATTGAGTTGGTAAAAATAATCTCCGTCAGACTTGAATCATCAACTCTCGAACTTGCCGGATCAGACATTACGGCGTGCGTTACGACCGCGCGAACCGATTTAGCGCCTGCATTGAGCATAATATCGGCGGCTTTCGTCAACGTTCCTGCGGTATCCACCATATCGTCCAAAATAATCACATTCTTGCCCTGCACATCGCCGATAATGGTCATTTCGCCTACTACATTCGCTCTTTCTCGACTTTTGTGGCAAATCACCATCGGACAACCCAAATATTTTGAGTAAGAATTGGCGCGCTTGGAACCTCCCACATCAGGCGATGCGATGACCAAATCTTCCAATTTCATAGATTGGATGTAAGGCAAAAAGACGGTGGAAGCATACAAATGATCTACCGGAACGTCAAAAAATCCTTGAATCTGGTCGGCGTGCAAATCCATTGTAATCAGGCGGTCGATTCCCGCTACACTTAGCAAGTCGGCGACTAATTTTGCACCAATAGCTACGCGCGGTTTGTCTTTACGATCTTGCCTTGCCCAACCGAAATAAGGAATGACGGCAATAATCTTATACGCCGAAGCGCGTTTTGCCGCATCAACCATCAGCAAAAGCTCCATCAGATTATCCGCATTCGGGAAAGTGGATTGAACAAGAAACACATAACTCCCACGAATAGACTCTTCATACGAAACCCCAAACTCCCCGTCTGCAAATCTCTGTATGTTCATTTTACCAAGAGGACAGCCTAAACCGTTGCAAATTTCTTCTGCCAAATACTTTGTATTTGTACCGGAAAATACCTTAAAAGGGCGATCGCATTTCATAATATTATTGAAAACTGATTCTTAAATTTTACGCAAAGGTAATACTTTTTTCACTGGAAACACAATGATAAAAATGAAAAAAAAATAAAATAAAAAAACGCATTCGACATATATTGTATGTCAGATGCGCAACCTTAAATTAACCTAACTTGCCGTATGGGAAACGACAGAAAGATTTTCTTCTTAAAATTTCGGTGCGTACTTCTTCAACAGAAAACTAATCAATAAATTTAGACAAACCATAACTCAATGTTTTTAAATTGTTTTATTTCTTTTTTTAATTTCACTACAAAGATATGTTATAAAACATAATTATGCAACATTTTTTGCTATTTTTTTCAATAAAAAACAAATGACAACAAAAGCAAAAACTATCTTTTTAATACAAAAACAAGCCCTAAAAGAAAATAAATCAACAGAAAAACAATAAATAAAAAACAAATAGACAACAGAAACAACAAAATGATATTCAAAAAGTTTTTTTCAATTAAAAATTTTGAGCCGCGATTTTCATAAGATTTATAAAATTATCAAGAAAAAAATCCTGATAATTTTATAAATCTTATGAAAATCGCGGCTCCCTTAATTTTGGATTCTAAGACTGTTTAAGTTATTCAGTTAGATTTCTCACTCCACTTCGTTGCGTTCGAAATGACGGTCTCATTGAGAATATCATTGGGTAGAGCGGTGGCTTTGCCACCGCTCTACCCTCCACGTGTTGAAAACGCTTGTCATTCCGAATGCAACGGAGTGGAATGAGGAATCTATCGAATATCAAGCAACTTCTGAAGTTTACAAGGTTGAATTCAAGACAATCTCTATCTCGAAAACAACAACTCCCGGTATTTCGGCAGTGGCCAAATTTCGTTATCAACAACCAATTCCAGCATATCAATGTGCGTGCGGATGGTTTCCATTACCGGCTTCACATTTTGGTCGTAAAGTTTTGCTTTTTCCCTCTCGCAAGAAGAGTGGTTTGCCTCTTTCCGGTTTTCGGTCATCTCTTTTACCAATAATTTGATGGAAGTGATGTGGTGTGCGATTTCCCGGATAAGTTCTTTCCGGTCGCAAGAGAGCACTTCAAACTCTTCGACAGGAAACAACTGTTGCAATCCGCATAAGTTTTTAATCAAACGGTTTTGATATGCCACGGCAGTGGGAACAATGTGATTGACTGCCAAATCGCCCAACACGCGGGATTCGATTTGTACTTTCTTGGAAAATTTCTCGTATTCCACTTCCACCCGGCTGTGCAATTCCGTTTCGTTGAATATTTTTTCGCCAATCAACACGCGCTTGGCAGGTTCTTCCATGTATTTTCCGATGGCTTCCGGTGCGCTTGTGATGTTGGTAAGTCCGCGTTTTTCAGCCTCTTTTCTCCATTCTTCCGAGTAGCCGTCGCCATCAAAACGAACCGGCTTGGATTCGATAATCAGGCGTTTCAATACTTGAAATATCGCCTCGTCTCTTCCTACGCCTTTTTCCATCAGTTTATCAATTTCCTTTTTGAACAAATTTAATTGATAAGCAACGGCGGCATTAAGCGCGATGATGGACGCAGCACAGTTTGCCGATGAACCGACTGCACGAAATTCAAAACGGTTTCCGGTAAAAGCAAAAGGAGAAGTCCGGTTGCGATCGGTATTATCTATCATAATTTCCGGAATGCGTGCGATACCCAATTTGAGCGCCGTTTTCTCCTCCGGGGTCATTTTATTGTCTCCTACGCGTTCCACCAAATTGTCGAGCATATTGGAAAGATTTCTCCCTAAAAAAACAGAAAGAATTGCCGGTGGAGCCTCATTCGATCCCAGCCGGTAGGTATTCCCGGCATTCATAATAGAGGCTCTCAGCAAATCTTGGTTTTTATAAACTGCCGTCATCGCGTTTACAAGGAAAGTGAGGAAAAGCATATTGCCTTTCGGGTTTTTGGCGGGAGAAAGCAGATTGACACCCGTGTCGGTGCTTAGCGACCAATTATTGTGCTTGCCCGAACCGTTCACGCCTGCAAACGGTTTTTCGTGCAGCAACACCTGAAAATGATGCTTACGGGCGATGCGTTTCATCAAGTCCATCATCAGCTGGTTGTGGTCGTTTGCCAAATTCGCCTCTTCAAAAATCGGGGCAAACTCAAACTGATTGGGAGCTGCTTCGTTGTGTCTTGTTTTCAGTGGAATACCCAATTTGTGCGCCTCGATTTCCAAGTTGCGCATATAAGCGGTTACCCGTTCGGGGATAGAACCGAAATAGTGGTCTTCCAACTGCTGATCCTTGGCAGAGGCGCGTCCCATAAGCGAGCGTCCGGTCAAGAACAAGTCCGGACGAGCGTAATATAACGCACTGTCTATCAAGAAGTATTCTTGTTCCCAACCCAAGTTGGTATTTACTTTTGTGATGTTTTTATCGAAAAGTTGACAGATTTCTACTGCTGCCTTATCGACTGCATTTATCGCTTTCAGCAAAGGTGTTTTGTAATCCAACGCCTCGCCGTTGTATGAGATAAAAATTGTTGGGATGCAAAGTGTTGAACCGACAACGAAAGCAGGCGAAGAGAGATCCCACGCCGTATACCCCCGTGCCTCAAACGTGTTGCGGATTCCGCCGTTCGGAAAAGAGGAAGCGTCCGGTTCTTGCTGAACGAGCAGTTTTCCTGAAAAACGCTCAATGATTTGTCCGTCTTCGCCGAAATCAATAAATCCGTCGTGTTTCTCTGCGGTTCCGTCCGTCAAAGGCTGAAACCAGTGGGTATAATGCGTTGCACCGCGTTCTTTCGCCCATTTTTGCATCCCCATTGCAATTTGGTCTGCCATATTTTGGTCGAATAAAACGCCTTGTTCGATAGTGGCAATAAATGTTTTAAATATATCTTTCGGCAGGTATTCCTGCATTTTTTCTTTGGTAAAAACATTTATTCCGAAATAGTCGGAAAGTTTTTCGGAAGGCGGAGTCACTTCCAAGGGTGTTCTTTGAGCAAGTTCACGAAGAGCTTCGAATCGTAAAATAGCCATAAAATTAATTATTTGGGTTGTTTTTTTATTTTCACCCTATTAAAACAGGGGTTAATTCGGCAAAAGTACGATTATTTTTGAAATACACCCTGTTTTTTTGAGGTGTTTTTTGAATTGATTTTTAATTTTCTATTTTTGATTTACAAATAAAAGACTTTGAGAATATTTTTGTGTAATTATTTTTCAAATTCTTAAAAATAAATATGGAAACACTGACGTTAAACAGACCCAAAAGCAGGCAACAACGAATTGTGTTGAACGTTACACCTCGTAAATACGATTTTTTGATGGAATTGTTGCGAAATTTCGATTTTGTAAAAGTCGAGGAAGAAAATTATGATGGCGATTCTCGTGAAGAAATTATTGCCAATCTCAAAGAAACTGCCAAAGATTTAAAACTACTCAAAGCCGGAAAGTTAGAAACACGTCCGGCAAGAGAACTATTAAAAGAACTTTAAAAGATGATTTATAACGTCAAAACAATTCCTCGTTTCGACAAGGAAATTAAACGGCTTGCTAAAAAATACACTTCGCTAAAAAACGAATATCGGGAACTTATTAATGAATTGGAAGAAAACCCGGAAATGGGAACATCACTCGGAAACAATCTTTATAAAGTTCGTCTCGCCATAACCTCCAAAAGAAAAGGAAAAAAAAGCGGTGGAACAAGAGTAATTACTTATCTGAAAACAGAGGAAGGAAATATATATCTACTTACCATTTACGACAAAAGTGAAAAAGATACGATTTCTAATAATGAAATACAGAAGATTTTAACCTGAGTTCGGGATAAGCGAGATTCCGAACGCAACGAAGTGGAGTGAGGAATCTGTTTGTAATTGAAATTCAATAAAATAAGAAAAACATTATCCCGAACTCAGGTTTTTAGTAAGTGAATTTGATGTATAAGTTTGCATTAATAAATAAATAATCCTGTAAATTACGAATTAAAATCGTACTTTTGCAGCTACAAAAATTCAACAATATGGTTATTCGATTTCCGTTCGTGGTATTGGGCGCTACGATGTTACTTGGCGGAATTATTTACATTCTTCATTTATTAGGGCTGGTTACTTCAGCCAACGAAGTGTATATGCGGTTTTCGGCATGGGGCTTGTTTATTACCGGTTTTGCGCTGACAGGATGGCAAAAAGCAAAAAATCATCGCTTTTCGTGGAATGATTTTTATAAAAATAACACCTTGATTATCGTCAGTCTATCGGCTCTTTTATCAAGTCTATTTTTAATGAAAAGAATATCATTCTATATGATAGCGTTGTTTACAGTTGCGAGTTTTATTCGTTTTCTTTACACTCGAAAGTTTTACGCGCCGCCTAAATTTTTCTATTTTCTATTTGCTTACGCTTTACTGCTATTTTTCGGCACAATAGGCACACAAGAAGGTTTTCGATTTCCCGACAAAATACTCAGTTTTTTTCTATTGCCTTTGGCATTTTGTTGTTTCAGTTTGCCTAAAAAAACGTTGTTGCAAATAGGCGATTTGTTTTTTAAAACAGGGATTATATTTCTTGTAGTCATTGTGCTGTATTGGTTTTTTAACTTCCTACACTTAGATGGTAGTTTTACAAGTTGGATTACCGGAAAAAACAATTATGGAGCTCAAATGACAGGCTGGGAGTTGCAAGCGCAGGCGTTGGGACATGTACTTGCAGAAAATATAATAATTTATTATCCCGCTCATTTTTTCGTTAATTCGTGGTCTTATCTTTTTCATCCAACGGCTAATGCGTTTGTTTTATTGGGTGGGTTAATGGTTGTTTTTTATCTCTATTTTGAAAAAAACAGCATTCGTACCATTACAAAATGGGATTTATTGTTATATGCCGCTCTTTGTTTGTTTACGTTTATGTTGTTGGGAAGTAGAATAGGAATAGTCGGATTTCTACTTGTTATCGGCATTGCCGGATTGTATTATTTGAAACTAAGAACCAAATATTTTAAAATTGGATTGGCTGCCTATTTCTTATTTGGCGGAATAAGCTTGGTGTTGTTTCAAGACAAAGTTTCCGGTTTTGTCAATGATGAAATTCGAGATGCTTATCGCCGCATTGCCGTGAGCTACATTCAAGAACATTTTTGGTGGGGGAGCGGTTTTGGACAAGACCGGCTTGCAATGAATGCGCAAGCCGAAAAAATGAAAGATACATTGCCGGAAATAGTCCTCAACACTCCTATAACCCACGTTCACAATCAATTTCTTGGAAATATGGTGCAATTCGGCGTTTGGGGATTAATCGCATTAATTGTAATGCTTGCGGCTATTGCTTATTATGCGGTAAAAAATCGCAGTTATTTATTGTTGACATTCCTCTGCTTTATGCTCGTTTTTATGATGATAGAAGAGAATGAATATATCAAAATGCTCGTTTTTATCACATTTTTTACGGCAATAAGCGAATCTGAAAAATCAAACAAAAAAATTGTAAATTTAGGAAAATGAAAGAATTTGTAGAGAATATGCTCCCTTATGAGCGCAATTTGTTTTTTCTGCTGAATGGCAGCGACTCTGTTTTTTGGGATAACATTATGTTTACTGTAAGCGTAACCAAGGTGTGGATTCCGCTCTATTTGTTCGTTCTGTTTATGCTTTTTTATAAAACCCCAAAAAAAGAAGCCTTTCTCATACTACTTTTCTTTGTTTTAATGATTGTGTCGTGCGACCAATTTTCATCCGGATTGATGAAGCCGTATTTTGAGCGTCTTCGTCCCGGACACCATCCTGATTTTAAAGATCTTGTAAGTCTTGTAAACAATAGTAGAGGAGGCGGATACAGCTTTATTTCGGGACACGCAACAAACAGTTTCGGCTTTGCGGTTCTCCTTTTGTTGATATTTAAAAACCGCTGGGTAACGTCTGTCGCACTTATTTGGGCAGGATTAATTGCCTATTCGCGCATTTATCTCGGTATGCACTTCATTTCGGACGTTGTGGGCGGAGCTATTTCCGGCACGTTAATCGCAATGATTTTGTATGCTGTGTTTGTTCCGTTACGAAAAAAACTTTTCAAATTGGAACCGTCCGAAAAAACACAAATTTATTCTGAGCAGCACGGTAATATTTTGGCGTTGGGGTTTGCAGTTTGTTTTGTTGGGGTTCTTGTTTACGGTTTGTTGTAGAGACGCAATGCGTTGCGTCTCTACGGGCACATTCCTTATTTTGGCGCACTTTATCAGAGCATTTATTTAAGTAAAGAGCTATATACCAAGCGATGCGTACGCTCAACAAAGAAAGTTTCAATACATTTTTCATCACCCTATTGCAAATTACAAAAAAAATAATCACCTTTGCAGCGAAGTTAAAATACTAAAATATTTTTGCAGATGATATAAAAAAGCAGCGTAATAATACGCACATTATAAAAACATATAAAAATAGCGATTGCTATTATTCTTGAACATCAATTTCCACAAATTAACTCATATTTTATGAGTTGCCAAATCAAGAATAAGTTAGTAAACGCCGTGTAGTGCGGCGTGGAATGACTTGTTAGATTTGGAGGCGTGGAAACCTGATGTTCAGACAGGTTGTTCTGCGCTATTTTTATTGTATATTCCGAAACAAATAACTGTAACTAATTTAAAAACAATAATAACATTATTTTTATGAAACACCATTCAGTATTAAAATCTCTATTTATTTTCC
>Ga0209737_10000158_pt1 | contig 60952 bp, 54 predicted proteins | sample TergutCu122P3_FD_187284 | JGI IMG/M metagenome (GOLD analysis project Ga0209737, IMG submission 187284) | Cubitermes ugandensis P3 segment gut microbial communities from Kakamega Forest, Kenya - Cu122 P3 (SPAdes) (version 2) | ecosystem: Host-associated > Arthropoda: Insects > Digestive system... | reverse complement strand
GTGCGCGTACGGGCCTGCTCTTCACCTCCGAGGGCAGGCTTAACATCCGCCATGCCCGCTACCGGGAGGACGAGCGCCCCGTGGACCCCCTCTGCACGTGTTTTGCCTGCCGGACTTTCTCCAGGGCCTACCTGCGCCACCTCTTCCAAAACCGCGAAATTCTGGCCCTGCGCCTAAACAGCCTGCATAACGTGCACTTCTTATTGCAGCTTATGGCCCACATGCGCCAGGCCATTGAGGAGGGACGCATGCAGGCTTTTGTGGAAGAATTTGCAAAACGCCCAAAGGCGCCACCTTAACCTTGCCTCAAACCGGCTTCCCTGCTAAACGCGCGCCTTCTGAAGACTCTTCTTTGAGACTGTTATGAATGCCCTCCTTTTTGCTCAAGCTCCTGCCTCTGGCTCCTCCCTTGTCCCCACCATCCTCATGTTTGGCGGCGTCTTCGCCATCATGTACTTTCTGCTCATCCGCCCTCAGCAAAAGCAAATGAAGCAGCAGCAAGCCATGCTCTCCACCCTGCGCAAGGGGGATGAGGTGGTATTGCAAAGCGGCATTTGGGGGAAAATACACACCATAGAAGAGAAGGTTGTCTGGCTGGAGTTTTCCAACGGAACCAAAGTGAAGGTTGAAAAGGTTGCCATTGTACGTCGCATTGAAATTCCTTCTTCCGTGCCCGTTGAAGAGGAGAAATAAGCATGAGGCTGGGCTCCGGCTGGTGGACAAGGTTTACCCTCATTGTCCTCGTCACCTTGTTTTCCGTCTGGTTTTTGGTCCCCTCCTACTATTCTTTTTTCGTGCTTGAGCGCGAAAACAGAAACAAGCTGGAGGAGCTCGAAAAAGTTTTGCCCTGGTGGTCGCCCCCTGCGAAATACCGCCTCTCCCTGGGCCTGGACTTGCAAGGCGGCATTTATATGATTATGCGCGCCGACATCAACACGGCGCTCATGAAGCGCACCGACGGAAGCAGCGTGCGCATGTCCGCCCTTTTGAAGGAGAAAAACCTAGAGGCCATCACCTTGGAGAGTGTGCCGGAAGCGCGGCAAATTCGCCTAAGGGCCGAAGACTCGGCCACAGCCGATGCGGCGCAAGCAGAGCTTTTGTCGAATTTTACAGACTTTGAATTGCTCTCACGCGAGGGGAGCGGCTTTGTTTTGCAACTCAAAGGCTCGGAGGCCACGCGTTTTGAGACGGAGGCCCTGGAGCAGGCCCTCCTGGTGGTACGCCAACGCATTGACAAGTGGGGCCTTGCCGAAGTGGATTTGCGCAAGCTGGGCACAGACTCCATTCAAGTCTCCTTGCCAGGCCATGACAACCCGGAGCAGGCCAGAGACTTAATAGGAAAGACAGCCCAGCTGGAGTTTCGCCTGGTGGATGACACACAGCTGGATTTTTTTGCGAAACTCTTCCGCGACAGCCCGCCCGCGCCGGAACTGGGCATTGAGTTGGGGCCCGGCTCAGGCATGGGAGAAACCCTGCTTGCCAAAGAGAGCCAGACCATTTTGGACTATGTCGAAGACAAAGTGCCAGCAGACCGCGAAGTGCTTTTGGAATGCGAGCTGCCGCCCACAGGCGCTGAGGCCGGACTGAACGCAACCGCCAGTTGCATTCGATATTCTGCCTATTTGCTGGAAAAAACCGTTTCCATGACAGGCGACCGTTTAACCAGCGCGGATGTTGGCCAGGACGAGCGCGGGAAGGTTTTGGTTTCTTTGGCCTTTGACGCGCAGGGAACCCGGGAGTTTGCTGAGCTGACGACGAAAAACAAAGGCCGTCGCCTGGCCATTGTGTTGGACGGAAACGTCTACTCCGCACCGGTGCTGCAGGTAGCCATTACAGACGGCCGCGCCCAAATCAGCAACGACAGAGACAGGCGCCCCCTGGAGCAGCAATATGCGGATGCCAAAATGTTGGCTTTGGTTTTGAAAACGGGGGCGATGCCGGCCCCCGTCTCCGTGGGGGAAATCCGCCAGGTAGGCGCCTCCCTGGGGGATGAGCTCATTCAAAAGGGAAGCTATGCCGTCATTGTCGGCCTGGTGTTGGTGCTTTTGTTTATGGCCATTTACTATAAGGTGACAGGCCTCATTGCGAATGTGGCCCTGGTGCTCAACGGCCTTCTCATTTTGGCGGGGCTTTCGGTGTTTGGCGCGACGTTGACTTTGCCAGGCATTGCGGGTTTTGTACTGACTTTGGGCATGGCGGTGGACGCGAACGTGCTGATAAACGAGCGCATCCGCGAGGAGTTGGACAAAGGACACTCCGCACGCTCCGCTGTGGACAACGGCTATGACAGAGCTTTTTGGACCATTTTTGACACACACATAACGTCGCTGTTTGCGGCAGCCATTCTGTTTATGACGGGGACAGGGCCCATTCGAGGGTTTGCGACGACATTAATCATCGGCATGAGCGCCTCCATGTTCACTGCCATTGTCGTGACGCGGCTGATAACCACTTACCTCGTCCATGGCCGCGGCGCCAAGACGGTTTCCATTTAAAGCGAAGGTTTTATGCGCATTTTCAAGCAGAAGACGAACATTGACTTTATCGGACAGAGGCGAACGGCCCTCTTCGCCTCTGCACTGTGTTGCATAGCGATTTTGGTGGGCATGGCTCTGTTGGGTTTCAACTTTGGCGTTGACTTTGCCGGGGGCACCCTGGTGGAGGTGAAGTTTTCCGAGCCAGTGTTGGCGGAAGCACTTCGAGAAGCCGGAACGAGGGGAGACCTTCCGGACATTCAAGTCCAAAGCATAGGCGCCAAAGAAGACAACACCTTCCTGTTGCGCGTCGGCGGCACGACGCAGCTGACGCAGGAGCATGCGGAGCAGACGAAGGCCTCCTTTGGAGCGCAGATACAGCTGCAGTCGTTTTATGCGGATTTGGGAAACGGCCTTATCACCCTGCGTACGGCAGCCAAGGTGGAGGAAGAAGTCCTGAAGCAAACCTTCAGCACCCCGGAGGCGGCGGTGAAGGAAGTAAGGCCCCTGGGCGAAAGCCAAAGCGGGGGTTTCGACTACCAAATTGTCTTCTCGGGGATGGCGGACAAAGTCCAGACAGCCCTGAAGGCGGGTTTGGACAAGCCCTTTGAAGTCCGCCGCGTGGACTATGTCGGCCCCCAGGTAGGCAAACAGCTGCGCAACAAAGGCATTGCCGCCCTGGTATATGCAACGCTCGCCATTATTGTGTACATTGCGTTTCGCTTTGACTTCAAGTTTGGCCCCGGCGCGCTGGTATCCATGGTGCATGACGTGCTGATTGTATTTGGCTACTACCTCATAACGCAGCGGGAGTTTAACCTGACGGCGATTGCGGCCATTTTGACGGTGGTAGGCTACTCCGTCAACGACACCATCGTCATTTATGACCGCATTCGCGAAGAGATGGCGCGCTTCAAAGGCAGGCCTTTTGCGGAAATTGTGAATTTGTCCATTAATGAGACTTTGTCGCGAACCATTCTCACCAGCGGTGTCACCTCGCTTTCACTGGTAGGCCTCCTCATTTTCGGCGAGGGAGAAATTTTCGACTTCGCCGCAGCCATGCTGATAGGCATTTTGGTGGCCACCTACTCCTCCATTTTTGTGGCAAGCCCCCTCACCATTTGGTTTGAGCAACGCCTGGATAAAGACAAAAAAGGCAGCCTGAGAGCCAAAACCACCTGAGTTTGCACGCCTCTTTTTTTCCACACCCCACCCACCCGCAGGCTGAAATGCACCCTTTTCGGCCTGCGGGTGTACGCTTGTCTGCCATCTCCTCTTCTGCGAAGAGCGCCGCCCAATAAAGCCTGAAGCGGACAAAGCGCCCCGCCCCCACCCCTCCCCACCCGTGTTGGCCATGTACCTAGAGTGAACACTCTTGTGCTGCCCTCAGTTTTCTCCGCACCCCCAGCAACTCTGTATCCATAACACAGACAATGTAGGAGGAAGGGTTGGCGAGGCGGAGTCACACATCTACAATTCTGCACTCTTTGAACAATGCCGTTTGAGAGACATTGTCCAGAAGGTGTTGGGGGCCTTTTACCCAAAAGGCATACATTTCAACTTTGGTTTGAAAGGGAATGGGTATTGAAAATGAGACATTTGAAATATAAAAACCCGCTGTTGTTTGTTTTGGGTTTGGCATTTTTGTCAGGCTGCCTGGGGGAGCTGGGCTCACTGCCAGGAGAGGGCGAAGCAGACGACGAAATTTTCGAGGAGATAGAGCCAGGGGAGCCGCCTGTGCTTTCCGTCGAGGAGCCGGCGGCATTCTACTGGTACGAAGGCCAAAAAATGGAGCTTTCTCAATCCACCACCCGCCGGGCTGTGCGTTATTCAAAAGAAGCCACGCCACAAAACCGGCAGCATGTAGCGGCGGCATTAAATGTAGAGGCCGGCAATGCCGAGGTGGATTTGGGCAATGGCATTTTTCTTTATCCCGTCAGTAAAAACCCTAAATCCATGTCTATGAATGCTTTGGCTTTGGATGAAATGCCTGCTGATGCCAAAGAGTTGGCTGTTTTTGAGTTGGATTTTGGGAATGCAGCCATTCTCACAGAAGAATTTAATGCGCAGTTTAAACCAGAGGTTACAAAGCAGCAAATAGATGAATTCAATGCCAACAACAAAGTCAGCATTGTAAGCCCATCCACCTGGGAAGCCAATGCCTTTATTTTGGCGGTGCAAGAGGATGCCGGGGTAGATGCCCTCACCATGGCCAACCGCTATTATGAAAGCGGCCTGACAACCTATGCCTCGCCGAATTTTGTACAGCTGATTGAGCGCGCTTTTGTGCCGAATGACCCGCTGTTTCCACAGCAGTGGGGGTTGAACAACACAGCACAAGGAGGCAAAGGCATTGTCGGGAAGGACATTCGGGCCGTCAGCGCTTGGGACAGAACGCGTGGCTCCTCCACCATCACCATCGCCATTATTGACGAAGGTGTGGACTATGCGCACCCGGATTTAAACACCTCCGGCAAATTGGTGACAGGCTACGACGCTATGCTCCGCAGAGACAACCCAAACCCTGTAAAGGCAAGCGATAGGCATGGGACGGCATGCGCCGGCATTGCGGCGGCGGCAGGGCATAACAGCCTAGGCATCAGCGGTGTTGCGCCCAACAGCCGCATCATGGGGGTTAGAATTGCAGAGGGGACAGGCCTCGGAGGCTGGATAACCACAGAAAGCGCCATTGCCGACGGCATTGCGACAGCAGCCAACCGTGGAGCGAGTGTTTTAAGCAACAGCTGGGGGGGTGGCTCTCCAAGCTCTGTCATTACCAACGCCATCCGCCATGCCAAAACCAATGGGCGCGGGGGCAAAGGCGCGGTGGTGGTGTTTGCTACGGGGAACAACAATGGCGCCGTAAGTTATCCGGCGAACCTGCCAGAAGTTTTCGCGGTGGCGGCCTGCAACCAGTGGGGAGAGCGCAAAAGCCCCACCAGCCGAGACGGGGAGTCCTGGTGGGGAAGCAATTTCGGACCTCAAGTGGATGTCTGCGCCCCGGGGGTCAGTGTGCATACAACAACCAACTCTGCCGGCTATATCTCCAACTTCAATGGCACTTCTGCGGCCACTCCCCATGTGGCAGGCGTGGCTGCGCTGGTTTTGTCCCTCAACCCGAATTTAACCGCAGCTCAGGTGGAGCAGATATTGCGCAATTCGGCCGATGACATTGCCCCAGCCGGACGCGATGACTTCACAGGGTATGGCTTTGTGAATGCGCTTCGGGCTGTGCAGGCTGTCCCGGCTGATGCATTTGTCAGATTGCCTGTATCCACTTGGGCAGCCCCTCCGGCAGGGGGGAGCATAAGCCTCCAGGTGACAACCAATCAACCCTCCTGGACGGCCACCTCCAGCGACTCCTCCTGGTTAACCTTCTCTCCTTCCTCCGGGGTGAACGGAACCTGGTTGCTCGTCTCTGCTGCTCCCAACAACACCGGCAGCGTTAGAATAGGGACAGTGACACTTCGGGCCGGCAATGCCACTCCCTTCATTCTGACAGTCACACAGGCTGCCATGCCCGTCCCCGTTTGCACCTTAAGCGTGTCGTCCGTCACCATCCCCCAGCTTGGTGGGACTCTTCTCTTCAGTGCCAGCTGCACCAATTCGCCTTATCCCTCCGGCTATGTGTGGACTGTCGACGGGGTGAGGCAAAGCAGCACCGGAAACATGCTCAGCTACACCTTCTCGCGCAATGACTCCTCGCTGAGCCGCCTCTTCACCATCGGCGTCACCGCAAGCAATGGCGCCGGAATCAGCAACCGGGCAGAGCGGACCCTCCCCCAGGCTGGCCTTGCACCCGCGCCTGTGCCTATCTGCAGCTTCAACATGCCCTCGGCAAACATTGCCCAACCCGGCGGGTATTATTACATCTCTGTCTGGTGTACGAATGCCCCCATAAGCCACACCTGGACCGTCAACGGCCTCCGACAGACGGGCACGGGAAGCACCATCCTCTACTACTTCCCGCCCAACACTACCGGGGCCGCCCGCACCTTTGATCTCCGCGTCTTCGCAACCAACCAATACGGCGCGGGCAATACGGCGCAGTTGCCGGTCTACCAAGCGCGCTGAGTTTTAGGCCAAGCTTTGCTGAAGAGAATCCGGGCTGCCAATGCGGCCCGGGTTTTTTGTTGGTTTTTGGGGGAAGGCGGCGGCTTTAGAGCAGTCTTAAGCCTTCATGTTCCGAATAAGCGCAAGCAAAGCCTGCGCTTTTTTGTGCAGCTTGCTTTTGGGCGAAAGCCGCTTGAGCGCCAGCAGCAAGTCCTCCGCTGCGGGTTTGCGCTGCTTCATCGCCAGCTTTACCTCCGCGCGGCCGATGAGCACTGAAGCGTCCTGCGGCGAAAGGCGCACAGCAATGTCAAAAGCCGCCAAGGCGTCCTGCACATTGCCTACCGCCAGCTCCACCACCCCCAGGGCTTTGGCAAAATACACGTCCGTGGGACAAATGGCATAAAGCCCCTGGAAGAGGGTGCGGGCTTCCTCCACCTTCCCCTGCATAAAAAACTGATGGGCCAGCTGCGCAATGCTGTAGAGCTCCTCATCGCTGTAGCCGCGCACCTCCTTCAAAGTGGCCTTGCGCTCAGCCCAACGCTGCAAAAGCTCTCTCATACCCGGGGAGTCGGGTGGTTTCTGGTTTTTCACCCCATGGCCAAAGTCCGCCACTTAATAGCCTTCTTCCTTTTGCTCTTCCTGGCGCCACCGCTCAATGGCTTCCATGCTGGCGCTTACCTCGCTTACCAATGCCAACATGTTTTCTTCATAAGCCAGCATGGACTTGAGGCGCTCTAACCGGTCATCCGCAATACCAAGGGAAAGCAGCTGTTTTTGGAGTTGCCGGGAGGACTCAGGAGAGCTGCGTTCCAAGGCTTGGGCCAGGCCCTCTCTCTCCGAAAAAACGGAGGAAGGCTCCCCCCCCCAAGGCGAGGGCGGGGCCGGCAGCCGCAAAGCCTCCGAGGAGTGGGCGGGGCCGATGAATTCCAGCAAAGCCGCCGAAGCCAGCGGAGGGTTTTTGAGGTCGCGCTTTGAGGCAATGCGCCGAGACTGCTGCAACTGCGCCGTACGGACCAGCTTTTCCTCGACGTTTTTTGAGCCGCCCCAGGGCCACATGGAGGACTTCGGGGACTGGGGTGTATCTATCTTCGACATAATTTCTCACCTTCATTATTTTCTGGGCGAAGGCGTGTTTTGTTGCGAAAGCGCATACACAAAATTCAACACTTCGGCCACAGCATCATAGAGGCTTTCGGGAATTTCTTGTCCCACTTCCACGCGGAACAAGGCTTCTGCCAAACCCACATTGCGCATAATGGGAATGTTGTGGGCTTTTGCAATTTCCCGAATTTTATCCGCCCTCAGCCTCAACCCCTTGGCAATGACGCGCGGAGCACTGTCCTGCTCCTGGTCGTACTTCAATGCAATCGCAATTTCTGGCTCATCCACCATACAAAGAAGCTAGCAAAACCCGGGCAGCTTGCCAATTCTCCTGAGCGGTTTCACTTTATTGTCTAAACCAATCCCGTTTCCTGTGTTTTCTTGTGAAGCCCATAGACAAAATTCAACACTTCGGCCACAGCGTCATAGAGTTCTTCCGGAATTTCCTGGCCAACGTCCACGCGGAACAAGGCATGCGCCAAGGGCACGTTCCTGAGCATGGGAATGTCATGGCGGCGTGCCAGGGCCTTTATGTCTTGCGCGCGCGCGTCCAGGCCCTTGCACAACACGCGCGGGGCGCTGTCTTTCTGGCTGTCATATTGCAAGGCCACCGCCACATGCTCTGGGTTGGTTATCACCATCGTCGCCCCGGCAACGGCGGCCAGTTGAGCCTCCTCCAGAATTTCCTGGTGCATCTCCTTGCGCTTGGCCTTGTTGTGCGGGTCTCCCATGGACTCTTTGTATTCGCGTTTGACTTCCTGCAAACTCATCTTGTGCTTTTTGAAATAGCTGTAGCGCTGAAACCACACATCAAAAACCGCGAAAGCCAAATAGGCCAGGCTGACACGCACCACCAGCCGAAAAATCAACTCCCCCAAAAGCGCCAGGGTGACATGGGCATCCTGGGTTACCGTTAATACAATGAGTCTCAGCGCATCCTGGATGACCAGATAGACGACAAAACCCGTGACGCCTATTTTGAACAGAGACTTGGGCAACTCCATGAGTTTCTGTTTGGAAAACAGGTTTTTCAGGCCGCTTATGGGGTTGAGTTTCTCAAACTTGGGCGCCAACACCTGGGGGCTAAACAAGGGCCCCACCAACAAAAAATCCGTCAAAGCCCCCACCAGGGCACAGGCCCAGGCAATGGGCAGGGCCAACACCAACACCGTCCATAGGCCCATCAGCAGAGCATCCTTCATCGCCTGCGCCAAAGCCTCCGGCTGAGCAATGGCATCAAAAACAAACGAAAACATGGTTTTAATGCGCTCATCCCACATCGGCCACATCAGCTTCAACACCCCCATGGCCACGACGAAACCCAGGACGCTTTTTAAGTCCTGGCTCTTCCAGACATCGCCCTTCTTGCGTACATCCCGAATCTTCTTGTCGGTGGGTTCTTCTGTTTTTTCTCCACCTTCGCCCTGGGACATGTCGGCTCCTTTCGCGTCAGCCCATCAGCCCCAAAGCCCGGCCAAAGTGTTGGAGGGTAATGCCATATTCCTGGACAATGCGTTGTACCATGAGGTGCAAGGCCACAAAAACCATCAGCGCCGCAACCGCCGGCTTTATGGACATGGCGATGAAAAATACCTGAATTTGAGGCGCTGCCCGGTTGATGGTCCCCAGGGCTGTTTCCGTCAGGAAAATGGCCAGCAAGACGGGGGAGGCCAACATCAACCCTATGCGAAACAAATTGCCAAATACCCGGAGGACCAGCTCCACAAAGGGCCACATCCCCAAAGAAAACCGCGGAAACTCATTGAGCGGCAACTTCAAAAAACTCTCTGCCAGGCCCTCAAGCACCCAATGGTGCCCATTGAGCGTGAGAAACAACACCACCGCAAGCTGAAACTTCAGCGAAGAATAGAGAGTTGCCTGGTGCTGGAGTTGAGGCACCAAAGTCTGCGCCTGCATGAGGCCAGAAAAGCTGTCAATCATCCCCCCGGCTGTCCCGGCCGCGTGGAAAACCAAACCCACGATGAAGGCTAAGGTAAATCCAATAAATATTTCTTTGAGCAGCAAGGCCAAATACGGAACCACCTCTATCGGAATTTGAACCACTTGCTCGCTTAAGGCGGGAAACAACAGCACCCCCAAAACCACCCCTAGGCCTATGCGCACCTGGGGGGGGATGCTTTCTCCTCCCATAAAGGGTGAGAAAATAATGACCGGCAACAGCCGTGCCAAAATCAGCGCCATCGAAAAAAGCGCCAGACTGAAGTCCACCCGTATTCCAAACTCATTGCGTGCCTGAGTCAGAATGTCCGTCAAACTCATGGAGCAACCAACTGGGGAAACTGATCAAAAATCCGGTAGGTGAAGCGAAGCAACTGCGTCCCCATCCACGTGCCTGCAAAGCCCAGCGTTCCGAATACCGCAATCAGCTTGGGCGCAAACGAAAGTGTCTGCTCCTGAATTTGTGTGGTCGCCTGCAAAACAGACACCGTAACGCCTACCAGCAGAGCCACCAAAACAGGGGGGGCGGCGCACAACAAGACGAGGTAGAGGGCCTGCTGCGTTAAAGAAGTCAGTTGATGCATCGTGTCTCTCCGTCAGAGATAGCCTGAAACCAGCCCTTTGGCGATGAGGTACCAACCATCCACCAAGACAAAAACCAAAAGCTTAAAGGGCATGGATATGGTTGTCGGCGACAACATATGCATGCCCAGCGCAAGCAAAATGTTGGCCACCAACATGTCGATGACAATAAAAGGAATGAACAACAAAAACCCAATCTGAAAAGCCTGCTTGAGCTCTGAAACCACAAAAGCCGGCGTCAAAATCAGAAAGTCGTTCTGCCCTATGCTGTCTCTGTCTGCGCCCGGGGCCCGCATTTTGCGGGCAAGGTTATAAAAAAGGGCCTTGTCTTTGGCCGTCACGCGCTTTTGCAAAAAATCCCGCAAAGGCTCTCTGGCTTTTTGGGCCGCCTCCACCAGCTGCCCGGCAGACTTTGCAGAAAGCAAACCCTCGGTGTTTTGGATGTTTTGCGGTTGGGCTTCATTGTACATCGCCTGGAGTGTCGGCGACATAATGTAGACGGTGAGGATGATGGCCAACCCCGTTATCACCTGGGTGGGGGGAATCTGCTGCGTCCCGAGGGCTGAGCGCACAATGGAAAGCACCACCGAAATTTTGACGAAACTCGTCACCATCAACAACACAAACGGCGCAAGCCCCATCGCCCCCAAAACCAACAGCAGTACCATGGGACGGCTGGCATAGGACTCTGGCGTCAAAGTGTCTACGGGCACCACCCGCCCCTTGCTCCCTTGTGCCCAGGCCCACATGGGCAAGCATGACACCGCTAACAACCCCAGTTGAAAAAAACGCGCATTCCAAGTCCTCACGACTCTCCCTCGTTGAATGACTTCCTGGCTGCCTTCCGCTCCAAGAGTTTCTTTAGAAACAAGCTCCCCTCCCGGGGGGGAGGGGGGGTGCTTAACACTTGCTCTACCTCCTGCGTATTCAGCTTGGACAGGACAGTCACCCCCCGCTCCCCGCTGGACAAAAAGAAGTAGTCCTGGGCCACCTTCACCAGCAATAAACTTTTTCTCGCATCTACAGAAACCCGCTCTACAATGCAAATGGCGCGCTGGCCTCCTGAGTCCCTGAGTTTGAGCAAATATTTCCCACCCCAACTCAAGAGAATGTAGGCCAGGAGCACCACCCCTGCGAGGACCAGCAATGTCTGCAGCAACAGCCACCCCAACCCCGGCTCGAAGGCCGACAGCTGCTCTACCCCGGACTCCAGCAAAGGAAGCTCCGCTCCGGACACTGGAATCTCCGCCTCCGGTGCAGAAAGCTTGGTGCCTAACTCCGCTGCAGAAAGTCCGGCCTTGCCAACAGGCTCAGAAGGCTCGGCTGCAACAGGCGCAACTGCTGCGCCGGCAAGCACTGCCCTCCATCCGTGAAACAGCAGGGACAACATGTTCGCTCCTGAAAAATGTTTATGAAGCGTCCATCGCAATCAGCCTTACGCCCAACCGCCCCTCGAATTCGACCAGCTCCCCTTGCCCCACCGTCTTCCCGTTGACAACCAGGTTTAAGGGGTCCGTCGCAAGTCGACCCAAATCCACAATGTGTCCTACTTTCATTTCAACCACTTCTTCCAACGTCACCGGAATGCGTGCAAGCTCAACGACAAGCCTCATGGGCACGTCGCTCAGCAGTGGCGCAGCCGTCAGCTGCTTTGGGTCCATTGCTTCCCCTTTTCCTTCTCCAGCAAAAAAACCGTCTGTGTTTTCCAACAGCGTCCCTAGAATTATTTTTTCAACTTCTGCTTTGTAGCCCTTTCCTTCAAAACAAAGCTTGCAATCCAAATGGCCTGAAAACCCTGTGCCTATCCGCAATTCAGCCCTTCCGTCTTCCTGCTTGTCCGCCCTCAGGTGAAGCTCATCCAAAATAACGGTGTCGCCCGGGCAAAGTCCTTTGAGTTGAGCCAAAGAAAGCTCTGCATAGCCAATCTCCACACGCCAAAACAAACGGGGCAATGCAAGGCGGGGTTTGGCGCGAAGCACATTTTGCTGCATCCGGTAGGCCCGGACGGGCGCATCCGCATGCGGCTGCAATTTGCCAAGCACCGTCGCGGGAATAAAAAACCGGAAATAGCCTGTGTAGCCGCCAAGGCTTACCGACAAACTCATCAGCACCATCTGCGTCTCGGAGGCCACCAGCGGCATAATGGGTTTGCTGCTGCCCAAAATGTTGTCCAGGCGAACGTGGACTTTGCCAGCTTCGGCGCCTGCAAACATCTCCCTCAGCACCTGCAGGGCCAGAAATTGCAAAACCCCCTCTTCCAGCTCTGTCAGTGCGCGAATCTCTACGGATTCGCTGCTGGCTCCCCCCAAAAGCATTTCCACCGCTTTGTGTGCAAAACCCAGCTCCATCTCCCAAAACCCCCTCGGCGGGTAGGGGTGGAAGGACAACACCGCAAGGAAAGTCGGCTCAGCAATGCAGGAGGGAAGGGCAGAAACCGGCAAAAGTTGGAAATAGTCAAAAGTCAGCTGTACTTCGCTTTGGAGACAGTGCTGCAATGTCCGGGACATCGCCTCCAACATCTCCCCGGACTCCGCAAAGGCCGGAAACAACCACTCCAAACTTTGGAACAGTTGTGCCTCCTGACGAGAAACCTTGGGAAGCCCGGGCAAAAAATCCACCTTCTGCCAGGGGCTCACCCTCAACTCATGTTGTGTCACCACCCGGGTGTGGTCATCCGCCTGAAAAGCAGTTACCGGAACAGGTATTTTGCATGTACGTGTCACGAAATCATCTCAAGTTTGAGGTCGGTCAAAGTCAAGCCTCTAACATCCAGCGCATTGCGCAAAGCCCCACTTTGCTCTTCAATGGTTTTCAGAGAATTCCTGTCGGCGCTGGAAAACACCACGTTTATTTTTCCGCCCGATGCTGAAACCCGCAAAGAAAGCCCGGACAAAACTTCCGAGCGCAAATCAATCTGAAACTCTGCAATGCCTGCCTTGTTGGTGCCCACGCGTATGCGCTCAACAATTTTCTGGGCAATTTCACTGGCAAGCCTTCTTAAGCGGTCTGAGTCGCCGCCGGCCTTCGGGCGTACAAGGGGGGCCGGTTCCATCAAAGCAGGGTTGGTGCTCAAAAGCCTGTCAAAATCCTCACGGGGCTCTTTGTCTGAAACTTTGCTTTTCGAGGCTTGCTGCAAGCCCTGCTGCGTTGTCTGGGCTTGCTGTGCCTCTTTGGCCTCCGCCTTGAGGTCGGCATGCTTCTTGGACTCTTCTTTGGACTCCGCAGAGCGCATTTCCACGTGGCCTTCCATTTTGGAAACGGACCTCTTGCCCGCTTCTGCTTGCCCTCTGCTTCCTGGGTGGAGCTTCGCCGTCTGCCCCAAAGCCTGTGCCAATGCCGGGTTTTCTTCTGCCCCCTGTTTTGGAAGCGGCTTCTTTGCAAGGCCTTTGTCCCCTTCCGCGGAAGGGGGGGGCGCCTTTTCTTTTCCTTCTTTTCCCCCCATCAGCTCTTGCAGTACCGCATGGGGCTTTCTCTCCCCAGAGGGGGTGGGGGTGGAGGTGGGCAACAGGCCATGCTGGCTGAGTACCCGCTCCCTGTCTTCCTGGGTACGCATGTTGGAGAAGGGGTCCGCTTTCTCCAAAAGCTTTGCCGCGGACTCGGAGGCATTCCCCCGGTGGAGGCTTTGGCGGTGGACTTGCCCTTGTTGCTTGCTGCCTTCGTTTACAAGCCGGGAGAAGGCATGGTCTGCTGCCTTTTTGTCAACGCGAAGCTTCTGTTCCTGGTGTTTTTGCTCGGCACGCTCTGCCTGGCGCGTGGATTCACGGTCATCATAAATTCTGCTCATGGCTTCCCCTTTCTCATCCTCTGCATATGCAAGGTATTGCCAATTTCTTCCTGTGCGAGCTCCTCTCGCATTTGACGCTCATAGCGTACCTGCTGGGCCCACTTCTCCTTGTGCTTCTCTATCGTCTTCTTCTCTTTGGCTGCCTCTGCCATCTCCCACCTCTTTTGCTCCATCTTCTGCTGCGCACGCTTTGTCTGGGCTTCCTGCGCTTGTACCTCCAGCTCTAGCTTGGCCTCCTCTTCCTTCAGCCTCTTCTCAAAATGCTCAAATTGCTCAAAAGCATTCGCCTGCAAAGCATGTGAGGAAAAAACGGACTCGCGGTGAGCCCTCACCTTTTCCTGCCGCTCCTCCTTGCGCCTTCTCAATTCTGCTTGCAGCTCCTCCAACTTCTTCTTCTGCGCATGAAAAGCCTGCGCCGCCTCGGAAAAAGCCTGCTTTGCAGCTTCTTCCGCCCGTTCTCTTATTTCCAGAAGCGTCTGCAGTCTGTAGGCCGGCATATGCTTTGTCTTCTATCACTCTTCAAACAAGGCGACGAGCGCTTCTGCTGTTTCCTCAAAACGTACACCACTGTCTGTAGACTGTTTGAGAAAGTCGATAATGGCGTCATATTTGTCGATGGCATAGTCCGTCCGGGGGTCTGTCCCATATTGGTAGGCGCCAAGCAAAATCAAATCCCTTTGCTTCTCATAGGTTGCAAGCGTCTCGCGGAGTTTGCCTGCGGCGGCTTTGTGCTCTTTGCTTACAACCTGATTCATGACGCGTGAGAGGGACTGCAAAACGTCCATGGCGGGCCATTGGTTGCGCTCGGCGAGGGCGCGGTTCAAAATGAAGTGTCCGTCCAAAATGCCGCGTACTTCGTCGGCAATGGGCTCTTCCATGTCGCCACCGGCCACCAAAACGGTGTAAATGGCTGTACATTTTCCCTTCTCCGAGTTGCCCGTCCGCTCTAAAATTTTAGGGAGCATGGAAAACACCGAGGGCGGATAACCCTGGCGGGCGGGGGGCTCCCCCACGGCCAAACCTATCTCCCTTTGCGCCCTCGCAAGGCGCGTCACCGTATCCAGCATAAACAGGACATTTCCCCCGCGCTCTCGGAAATATTCCGCAATGGAAGTGGCTACAAAGGCGGCGCGCAAACGCACCAAGGAGGGCTGGTCCGAGGTTGCGCACACCACAATGGAGCGCTTTAAGCCCTCCTCGCCGAGGGCGTCTTCTACAAACTCCAAAACCTCGCGGCCGCGCTCGCCAATCAGCGCAATCACCGCCAGCTCCGCCGCCGTGTTGCGCGCAATCTGCCCCATCAACGTGGACTTTCCTACGCCGGAGCCCGCAAAAAGGCCAATGCGCTGCCCCTCCCCCACCGTCAGCAGGCCGTCTATGCAGCGTACCCCCAAAGGCAAAGGCCTTAAAATCCGCTGGCGCTTGTAGGGGTCTGGACAGTCCCTGTCTACGGACCAGTCCATCAGCCCCTCCGAGGGGAGGGGGCCTTTGCCGTCAATGGGCTCCCCCAGGCCGTTGAGTACCCTTCCGAGGAGGGCCTCCCCCACCCGGATGCTTAAGGGGCGGCCCGTGGGGACAACCTCGCTGTCTGGGCCTATGCCCCGAAGCTCCCCCAAGGGCATCAGCATCACTTCGCTTCCTTGGAAACCCACCACCTCCGCTTTGACGGCGGCGCGCCCCCGCCCTTTAATGTGGCATAACTCGCCTACGCGTACGTTGGGGACGGAGGCTTTGAGCACAAGGCCCGTCAGCTCTGTCACGCGCCCGCGTACGCCTACCAGCTGCGCGTGCTTCAGGAGGCTCTGGTAGCGCGTCCATGGAACGGCAAGGCCCATTAATCCACCTTCCCGGAGGCACCCGCTTCAAACAAGGTGCGCAGGGCATTGAATTGCGTCTCCAGCTGCGCATCAATGACGCCAAACTCGGTTTGCACAATGCATCCCCCGGGCTGCACCTCGGCGTCGTCGCGAATGGCAATGTCCACACTGCGTCCAATCATCTCTATCAACTCCGGACGCTTCTCCCGAAGCAGCTTGGCATCCTTCGGGTGTACGCGCAAAAGCATGGCCTTGGCTGTCCGCACATTCTCAATGGCGTTGGCACAAATGTCCAAAAGCAGCTCAGGCGCTCTTTCTAAGTCTCTGCCAATAATTTTCTCGGCAATGTTGCAGGCCAACTCAATGAGCGCCGGCTCGGCTTCCGCCAGTATGCTCCCTGCCTGCATTTTTGCCCTGGCCAGCTCGGTAGCGGCCTGGATGGCCACCTCTTCCTGGGCTTCCTCCTTTGCCTCCTGGAAAATCCACTCCCTCTGGTGCTGGGCCTCCTCTATCAATGCCTGCGCGCTTTGCCTGGCCTCCTCTATCAACTCCTGCGCTTTTTGCTGCGCCTCCTCGACAATGCCTTTGGCTTTGGCGTGCGCTTCAAACTCCGCGCGTACAACAACATGGCCGCGTATGGGCAAAGGCGTCGACGCTATGGCCTCCAACTCCGGGTTTTCTCCAGCAGGACGCCCTCGAATGATTTTCCCTGAATGGATGGGCGGCCCTTTGTTGTCTGTTTCTGTCATGCCTTCTCTCCGCTGAACTCTTTCGAGCTGCTTAGCCCTTTCGAGCTGGTTTTGCGCCCATACTCTGGCGGCGCTCCGTCGGGTTGCCTTCCCGGCCAGGGGCCTGGGCGTCTCCCGGCAGGCGCTTGCGAACAACTGTCTTCTCCAAGGTCGGTCCGCGCGGGGTGGGGCCTTTGCCGCCGGGGCCCTGGACGGGGGGGCGCCCCCCCCGGGAAGCAGGGGGAGTTGAAGGGAGAGTTGAAGGGAGACTGGAAGGGAGACTGGAAGGACGCTCCCCCCCCACCGCCCGGGAAGAGGGGGGACTGGAAAGGCGCTCCCCCCCCCGGGGTTTGGAAGAGGCCGTCGGAAAGTCCGCCGGCCGCGGCCGTGGGGGCAGGCGGCTTTCTGGCAGCCTTGGCAGCCTTGCGACATTTCCACTCCTGCTTCCAGGGTGCAGAAGCTTTGAAGGCGTCGGCTTTGCAAGCTTTTCGGAGCCCAAAGGCGAGGGCTTTAGGGCCAGCGGCCCTGCCAAACGCGCAGAGCCCATGCCCGGGCCGGAAGCAGCGCTCGCTTTGACAGGCGCCTTGGAAACCGGGACGCTTTGGGGCAATACCAACGGGCGCTCCAGGAAATTCCGCTTCGCCAAAAACTCCAGCTGCTCAAGAATGTCCGCCCTCCCGCCGTCTCCGGGGGGGGCCTTCGCCCGCATTTGTTTTCTTTTTTCTTCCTCAATCCAACGGGCAAACAACTTGCCCAACTCGCCTTCCTCATATCGCCGTGCCATTTTGGAAGCAAACTCAGCGGACTGGGCCAGGCAAGCCCTGACAATCCGCTGGATACCTGCACTCCGCAGCGCGACGGAAGGGCTTTGGGCTGCATGGTGGAGCTCCAACAGCCTGCGCGCATCCTTGGCTTGCAAGGGGCGCTCTTTGGCCGCCTCACAGGCTTTTTGCGCCAGCATTCTCTGGTCCGGAGGCAGGGCTTCCAAAAAATGCTGACGCTCAGCGCCAGGCAGCCCTGCCAAGGCCGTTGCGAATACGCGCGCGCCCATGCGGTCTGCCAGGGTAATCAGCTCTCTGACTTGCAAACTCAGGAGGTCTCCAAATTGAAAGCGCGCGTGTACCGCAACATTTTGAAGCTTTTCCTCCAGTTTCCAGCGCACAACGGAAAACACTTCCGCGCGGGGCTCCTTGTGCACAGGCGGCTTTCGAAAACCCGGAAGTGCAGCCTGGACGGCATGCGCCAACAAAGAAGGCAGCACGCGCAAAACCACCTCGGCAACCACAGGCTTTTCTTTGGCCAACAACCCCGCCAGCTGCTTAGGCTCTGCGGTTGCAAGCCTTCGGCGCCGTGCGCTGAGCATACGGCGCATTTCATACCTGGAGAAAAGAATCCTCTGCTCTTTGGGAATGGACTGAAACGCTTCAAAGCGGTGCTTCAAAAGCTCGGCTTCTTCTTCAGGCAAAAACCCAAATGCCTCGTCCGCCTGGGCCCTGCCAAAAAAAACCGATGTCAAAAGCAACATGGTTTGTCGTTTGGACAGCGAAGCAAAACAGTGTTCCACGGACAGAGAAAAACCTTTCTGAAAGCCTTAGGGGAAAGCGCCGCCTATGCTTCCTTCGCGAGAGCACGGCTCTTTAAGAAAATCCATATGCACAGGGCCAGCATCACCAAAACCAACCCCGCTGCCGCGAAGACGAGAAAGCGAAACCTGTCCGCGCTGACTTCTGCCACCCGTACACCCATGATTGTCTGGAAACGCTCCTCCTCTCGGAGCTCTGCTTCTGGAGATGCCCCTTGCACCATCAAAACCTGGACGGCTTCCTTGGCCAGGTTCGGCACCCCCGCGGATACGAAGCGTTTGACGGCTTCTTCCTCAACGGGACGGGGCCTCGGTGTTTCCCCCGGTTTTGACTCTTCGGGCGGAAGGCGGTATTTAATGAAAACAGCCGCGGAGGGCCGGGGCCTTTCTGCTTCGGGGACCAAGTCGTTGGACTCTGGAAGCATCACCAAAGTCCTCGCTTCCAAAACCCCGGGAATGCGGTTGAGCGTATTTGAAATCTCCCCTCCCAGGGCTTCTAGGAACATGGCCCTCTCCTCCGTTTGCGTCGGAATCATCCCCTTCTTATTTTTGAATAAAGAAAGTCCCTCCGCGCGAACCCGGGGCAAAGAGTGGTCCGTCAACAGTTGTACAGAATTGACGGTGTCCGTTTTGGGAACGCTGATGACATAGGTGGGCACATCGCCATCGCCGCGCTTTTTGCGCGCCAAAATGCCGTTTCGGTTCAATAAGGCATAAATTTCGTTGGCTTCTTCTTCGGACAAGTCATGCTGCAATGCCTCAGTGCAAGCAAACAACCCGCAAGCAAACAACCCTATGCCCATCAGGGCAACAAACCCATATTTTCGAAACATAAGCCTCTTCAACTTACATGAACCCTAGAAAAAAAGCGGCTCAAAAGAACCGCCTTTGAAAAAAGAGGCCTCCCCTCCCTGGGGGGCTACGCTTTCTTTGAAAAACGAAAAGGGCCCTCTTCCCGAGGGGAATTCTCCTCCCCCGGCGAGGGAGGAGCCCCCCCCGAAGAGGGAGTGCACTGGAGTATACGGCCCAGTCCAGGCTCCTAGACTTGAGTCTTCAGCGTGTCCTTCAACCCATTGGTCGTCTTTTCCACAATTTTGCTCGTTAAGTCCATCTCCTGGCTGTATTTGTACATGCTGGCCTGGAGGCTCAACAATTCCGCATTGGAAAAGTTTTTCCCCTGCAAGGCAGAGCCAATGAGTTTGTCCAAAGACGCCTGCCCTTTTTCAATGCCCGCCATCAAATTCATGACGTTGCGGGTTGTTGCCGTCGGGGCTTGTGCCGGGGTTGTCGGGGCTGTGGCGTGTTTGCTTAAAGCCTGCGTTCGCACTTTGCTCAAACGCGTCTTGTCGGCTTTTTCAACCTTGCCCGCATCTCGTACAATGTCTGCTTTGTTCACTGAGTTTGCGGCCTGTGTCTGAGCAACAGACTGCGTCTGCTGAGCATGCGCTGCCTTGTCCGCTTGAGTGCTCAATGCCTTGTCAAACTTACTTGGGCCTTGTTTTAGCTGTTGGGCTGCTTGGTCGGGAAGCTTTTGCTGAGCCGCCTGCTGCGCTGCTGCAATCCCCGCGAGTGGTTCCGCCATGGTGTTCTCTCCTCTTTAAATGGGTCTCTTCTGGTTGTCGTTCATCCTCAGCCAAAAGTTGCTTTAATTTTTCAATGGCGCGCGCATGCAACCGAGAAGCCCAGCTTTTGGACTGCCCTATCTCCGCTCCCGCTTCTTCCAGTGTCTTTGAATTAAAATAATAGGCCTGCAGCAGCCTGCGCTCCTTCTCGGACAACCTCCCCATGGCCTGGCGAATGCGCTTTTTTGTCTGCTCAAGCTCCATGCGCTCTTCCGCGGAAAGTTGCTCGCTGGCAATCTGCTGGCTTTCTGCGGAGTCCAGGCTGGTCGCATAGACAATGGCCAAACTCGAAACCGCATGTGAAATTTCACCCACATCCTCTGAAAACGAGGCCTGTGCTCCGCTGTCTCTGTCGGCAAGGTTGCTCAAATAGGCATTGGAGCGCTCAGCGCTTAAGGCTTGGGGCTCTGCCGCACTCAAAATGCCCATCTTCCGGAGGCCATCAAACATGGCCCCCTTAATCCGGTAGTGGGCGAAGGTGAGGAAATTCGCCCCCACACTGGGGTTGAAACGCTCCGCCGCCTCCAGAAGGCCCATGTGGCCATAGGCCATCAACTCCTCCAAATCCAACTGAGAACGGAATTGCCTGCACAGCCCCGCTGCGATGGACCTCACATAGGGGCTGTACTTCTCCAGGAGTTGGCTTTTGTTCTCCCCGAATTTTTCCAAGGCGGCTCCTATTCCCCCTTCGCCCAAATTCTTTCAAGGGTTTCTCGCAGACGGGGGTCTCCTTGAATCTCCTGAGTTATCTTCTCGGTGAGCGTCTTTGAGCTTGTATGGACAATTTCACGAAGAATGTTGGCAACCAAATGCCGCGTGGCCTCCTCCTTCGTTTTGATGGCACCCTCCCTAAACTGCCGGGCAATTTCTGCAGCGCGCGCAAGGACAGGGCTGTCTGCGCCTGCAACGGCGCCTGCTTCTCCCAGGGAGAGGGTGGGCGCAATGCCCTCCACCCCCGAAACCTTGGCTTGAAATGCAGGCCCTCCCACTTTTTTGGCTGCTCCTGCCCCTGCCCCGTGGATGGTGCCTGCTCCTTTTTTGCCGCCTACTTTGCCAACTGACATGGGGGCCTCCAAAAACAATTCAACGGGCTTAGCGCCTCTCCCTCTCTTCTTTAGGGCTCGTGTTAGGGTTTGGCTTTCGAAAATACACCCTTCTGCCTGCAATCCAACAGCGAATCCGCAAACATGGCCGCATCACTGTCAGGCTCCATCCTCTTTGCTTGTTCCAACTCTTTGAGTGCCGCCGCCTCCTTGCCCATAAACAGCAGGGCCTCCCCCGCATGCGCATGCGGCAATGCGGATTGGGGTGCTAAGCGCTGGGCCGCTCTAAAAGCCTGCAGCGCTTTTTCAAACTTCCCTTGCACCAACTCCAAGGTGCCCAGGGCAATCTGCGGGACTTCGCTTTTGGACATCAGCAAGGCAGCTCCTCGAAATAGGGTGTACGCCTCTTCAAAACGCCCCATATCCATCCACAAATAGCCTGTCTCCAGGAGAATTCTCGCCTGAATTTTCGTCGTAGGAACCAGACTGCCCGCAATGCCCAAGGAAGCTTCTGTTGTCATAAACCCAACCTATTCCAAATTGAGGGACACCCCCAGCAAAAAAAGGCGACCTCTGCGGAAGTCGCCTCTTTTTCTCGACGGGGGAAACAGGACTATTTGATGTTGGCAATGCTGTTTTTTGCCGTGTCGTGTCGTGTCTTCAGCGAGTTGGAAATCGACGAAAACACTTGATTTTCCCGCTGAAGCTGCGTTTGCATTTCCAGCAACTGCACCAAATTCGTCTCGCCGTTGGCAGCCATTGCACCTTCCAAGGCGGGGGAGCCGCCACTTCCTCCCCCGAGGGAGAGGGCGGTGGGGTTAGGGCTGCCCCCCCCGAGGGAGGCCGTCACCGAATTTCCAGCCGCAACATAGGTGGTATTGACAGCGCCCGTAGAGCGGTTGCCGCTCAGCGCCATGGTAGAAGAAAGCGCCGCACTTACGACGGCCGGCCCACCGGCAAAAGAGCTGCCCGCAATGCCCAGCCCGGAGCCTATAACACTGCTGGTCGCCTGGACGCCCGCTTGAACGCGTTTGCCAAACGACAAGTCCGGGGTTTGCCTGTTAACGGAAAGATTGCTTGCCAGGGGCAGCGAAGCGCCACTGTTGATACGATTGATTTCTGACATAAAAACCTCCAAAATTTTTTAAAACGATGTTTTTGAACCCGACCATCTCGAACTCGCCCTGCCTAGAGAGATTATCGACGCAAGCCTCCAAGAGTTGCTTCGTTCCTTCAAAAAAGTTGCGCTCCTGTGCAAAAAACTCAGCGCGGGGGGCGCCTTTGGCTCGCCTCGTCTTCCAGACGCGCACGCACTCCCAACAAAATATTCAACAACTCCGTCGACTTGGAAATGGCCTCCTCCACCTTTTTGGCTTTGTCCACTTGCGGGCCCCTCAATTCAGCCAGCGCCTGGAGAATGGGTTGATAAAGGGCCTCTATTTCCGCTTCTGTGGCTGTTTCAATGAAAGACTCCAAGGCGGGGTAGGAGGGGACCGGCAATACAGACTCTGGAGGCTTTTTTTCCGGGGGTGACTTCATGGAAAGAAAATGTAGAGGATATCTCCTTGTATTTCAAGAGCTCTCATTGAGGTACTGGTTTCTGCGCACTTTCGTCCTCCAAAAGCCCAGGCAAAACCCCAGCAGAGGGTCTTCCAAAAGGAAGGGCTGGAGGGAGCGCACCCCCGTGCGTGAGCTGAGCAAAACCGGAGGCTTCGCTCACCCGAGAACAAAAGCCCCTAAAAAAAAATGCTCATCACCCCGGGGCCGGCCGAAGTGATGAGCACCGGGAACTCCCCTATGGAGCGCCCTAACCCTACTCAGGTATATAGCAACTCTGGGGCCAACCTGTCTGCTCCCCCTTTTTCAATGGGTTAGGCTTTCCCCCCGGGGTAGGTTTCTCCCCCTGTGCTGAATTTTGATGCTAAACACAACACAACAGCACAGGCATGTGTTGCAAAACGCAATTTATCCTGTGTTGCACAGGCCAACAGACGGGTTCAGGGCGCATAACACGCAGGCTGCGTACAGTTGCGAGATGCAACACTTTCAGGCCTACATTCAACTACTTGGGTCCTGTGGCGGCTTTGCACATGGACAGGAATTGACAGGCAATGCCGGAAACCCTAGAGCGGTTTCGGTTTCACTGTTTGAAAACCGCTCTCACTGAATGCTTATGTCCTACCCCTGTTTTGCCGGCAAGCTCTCCGCACTCAAGCAAGCCCTTGGCGCCCGACAACCCCTCCACCTCTCCGGCCTGCATGGCGCGGCGCGCGGCCTCCTTTTGTCGCAACTGCACAGGGCAACGCAAAAACCTGTGCTGTGCATTGCAGCGGATGAGGTGTCGGCAGAGCAACTGGCCCAGGACATTGCCTTCTTTGGTGGCGGCATGGGTACTTTGGCGGAGCCTTGCATCCTCAAATACCCTGCGGCAGCACAGCAACCCTGGGATGCGGTTATTTTTGATTCGCAAACCATGGCAAACCGCCTGGCTGCGCTTTTTCACTTAAGCCAGAAAAGCGCGGGCGCCTTCATTGTCGCTTCGCTTCCTGCCTTGGCCAAACGAGTCCTCCCCATGCAACAGATGAACAGCCTGGCAGAGCTTCTGGCTCCCGGCCAGGAGTATGCGCGTAACGCCTTGGCGCAAAAGCTGATTCATTTGGGCTATCGCTTTTCCCCACTGGTGGAGGAGGTCGGCCACTTCTCCGTGCGGGGGGACATTGTCGACCTCTTCTCCCCCCTGGGGGAGTGGCCATTTCGCCTGGAATACTTCGGCGACTACATTGAGTCCATCCGCAGCTTTGATCCAGAAACGCAAAAAACCATCGAGCCCGTTGACATTCTCCACCTCCTGCCTGCGTGCGAATGGATGTACTCCCCTGCTTCCCTCTCCCGGGCGCAGGCTTCCTTGCGCGCTCTCGCCGAAACGGTGGAATTGCCCACCTCCAAACTCAAAGAGCGGCTCTCGCAGTTGGAGCAAGAAAGCTTCGGCGCAGGCATGGAAAGCCTGTTGCCCGCTTTTTATTCAGAAGGGCTTTGCACTTTTTTTGACTATTTGAAAGCGGGGGACTTGCAAACCCTCCTCTTCTTGAATGCGCCTGAAGAGCAGGAGCGCTCCTTGGACGAATTCTATGCGCAGATGGAGCGCTCCTACCACTCCGCCCTGGAGCGGGAAGAATTGACTTTCCCCCCTTCGGCTCTTTTCCTGGAGCGCGCAGAGCTCAAAGCCCTCCTCCAACACATGCCGCACTTCAGCGGAGGCGGGCTGACGCTGGAGGAAAATGCCCATACCCTTCCTTTTTCGCTTTCTCCCTCGCAGAAGCTGCGCGAATCCATTCGAGCACACCAGGGCGAAGAAAGCGCGCTGACACCCCTCATTGAGCAACTTTCAAACTGGCACGAGGCAGGCATTGCCACCGTTGTCGCATGTGGAACGCCCGGACAGGCCGACAGACTCAAACGCCTCCTGGAGCAGCGCAATGTCCCGACGGATGTTTCTAAAACACCTCTGGAGTTGAATGCGCTTTCCATGGGGCCCCGGTGTCTGGCCAAAATTTTCGTCGGCGAAATTTCCGCCGGTTTTGTCGCGGAGGAAGAGAAGCTGGCTGTCCTGTCAGACGAGGACATTTTTGGCCTGCGCGCACGCCGCAACTCCCGAAGGAGGCGCCATGAGTTTGGCTTTGCGCAGGACTTTGGTGAGCTCAAAGAAGGGGACCTCGTCGTCCACGCGGACTTTGGCGTCGCTCGTTATGCGGGCATGACAAAAATGCCGGTTCAAAACGTGGAGAATGACTTTCTGGTGCTCGAATATGCAGGCAAGGACAAAGTCTATTTGCCTGTCAGCCGAATGCGGCTCATCTCCAAATTTTCAGGGGGGGACCCTGCCAAGGTGGCCCTGGACCGCCTGGGGACGACAGGTTGGGAGCGCACCAAGGCGAGGGTGAAAGAAAGCCTCCTCAAAATGGCCGCGGAGCTGCTCCACATTTATGCAACGCGGCAAGCACACCCTGGGTTTGCCTTCAGCCCTCCCAACCGCTATTTCTGCCAGTTTGAGGCGGACTTTGAGTTTGAAGAAACGCCGGACCAAGCCAAAGCCATTGAAGAGCTGCTTTGCGACATGCAAAAGCCAAGTCCCATGGACCGGCTCATCTGCGGCGACGTGGGTTATGGCAAAACAGAAGTGGCCATGCGCGCTGCATTCAAAGCTGTTTTGGACAACAAACAAGTGGCGGTGCTGGTGCCCACAACCTTGCTTGCACACCAGCATGTGCAAACGTTCAAGAAACGCTTTGCGGGCTATCCGGTAAACATTGAAGTCGCTTCAAGCTTGAGAAAACCCAAAGAGACTTCTGAAATTTTCAAACGCACTCAAGAAGGCAAAGTCGACATCCTCATTGGGACGCACAAGCTGCTTTCCTCTCAGCTGGAATTCAAAAACCTGGGGCTCCTCATCATCGACGAGGAGCACAAATTCGGCGTCAAACAAAAAGAGCACCTCAAAAAATGGCGAACGCAAGTGGATGTTGTGACGCTCTCTGCAACACCTATTCCGCGGACACTCAACATGGCTTTGGGCGGCTTGAGAGAAATGTCCCTCATTGCTACACCGCCTCAGGACAGGCGCTCCATCCGCACCACCGTTGCCAAGTTTGACCCCCAACTCATCCAGGAAGCCATTGGACGAGAAATTCAACGCGGTGGCCAAGTCTATTTCGTCCACAATCGAGTCCAGTCCATTCACTCTGTGGAAAAACTCTTAAAAGAAATGGTTCCCCATGTCTCCATTGGCGTCGCACATGGACAGCTGGGTGAAGGCAAACTGGAAAAAGTTATGCTGGATTTTGTCCAGAAGAAAACGCAGCTTCTGCTTTGCACCTCCATCATTGAGAGCGGCTTGGACATCCCCTCAGCCAATACGATGGTTGTGAACCGCGCCGACACTTTTGGGCTCGCGCAGCTTTATCAACTGCGCGGCCGCGTCGGACGCTCCAAAGAGCGCGCCTATGCCTATCTCCTGGTCCCCGCGCGCAAAACAATTACCAAAGAAGCTGAGCGCAGGCTGGAAATTTTGCAGACATGTTCCGAATTGGGCGCAGGCTTTTCCATTGCTTCCCACGACTTGGAGTTGCGCGGAGCTGGAAACCTGCTGGGGGAAAACCAATCCGGCGCCATTGAAGCCGTCGGCTTCGAGCTTTATACGCAAATGCTCGAAGAGGCTGTTGCCGAGATGCAGGGAAAGCCCCCGCCCAACCGGATGGATCCGGATGTACAATTGCCCGTTCCCGCCTTCCTTCCGGATGAGTATATCCCCGACGTCCACCAGCGTCTGGTTTTCTATAAACGCTTCTCTCAAGCAGCAAACGTCGAAGAGCTGGACGCCCTGAGGCTTGAGCTTGTGGACCGCTATGGCAATGCGCCTTGCGAAGTCGACGCATTGCAAGCGTTGATGCAACTTAAAATTGAGCTTCGAAACCTCTCTATCCGCTCGCTCGAAACAGGCGCCGGAAAACTCGTCTTCTCCCTCGGGACAAACACAAGCATTGACCCTGCCAAGCTTGCCCGGCTTTTGCAAACTTCCAAAGGGCGCTACCGCTTGACTCCCGAAATGAAGTTTGTGGCACAGCTTGAGCTTAAAGAGCCCTTCACTCAGGCAAAGCAGGTTTTGGCAGACTTGGGGCAGTGCCTGGCTAGGAGCGAGCGCCCATGAGGTTTTGCGCGTATTCTTTTCGCTGGGTTTCGTTTTCCAGCACCCAAAAAGCTTCTTCCACAAGAGCTGTCAGTTGCTTCGCGCAGGCAAACACTTTGGGGTCTGCATGGCCTGCAAACTTGAGGGGGTTGAATTCCTCCATCAAACGCATGTGCGCATCTTTGAGCTCGGGCGTGCTTGCTTCTTGTGAAACGCCCAGTACGCCGAAATAGTCAGCATCCCGAATCTCTTCAAAGCGCGCAAACAAGCGCTTGATGTTGAGCTCAGAAGTGCCCGCATGCATAAACTTCTTTTTTGAAAACTCAATGACGCCCAGCTTCCAGGCTGTCAGCAACATGAAAAACATTTGCTTGGGATGAAAACCCAAATCCTCCACCAGCTCTTCAAGCTGGGTTTCTGCATCAATGCTTTCAAAAAACCTCATCTCCGTTTTGCTCATTCCCATGGCAACCAAACCCGACAGGTTTGTCTTCAAAATGGGAACCGCTTCCATCCCTCCGAAACGCTCTAAAAAGTGAGCTTCCGCATGGCGACGTGCCATGCCTTCTTTGAGCAATGGCCAAAGCGGTTGCGATTTTTTCAAAACCGTCGCCTCTGCCCCCGGTTTTTCTTCAACCAATGCAAAGGCGGCTTCCTTCTGAGACATGGCCTCCAACAGTACTCTTTCTGCATAGCGCTGAAGCAAGCCTTCCACTTCCGCCTCGCGGATGAAGCCCTTTCTCAAAAGAACCTCCAGCTGCTCGTTTGGGCTTCTTTCCTCCAACAGGCGAAGGCTCTGGTATTGCTTTGAGTCAATCAACCCATCCCGCTGCGCTTGCTTCAAAAACAAGTCCCCCGGGCAATTGGAGTCCACCCCCATTAAAGCACCTTGACAGATATAGAGCTTCCGACGGCCAAGACGGCTTTCTATGTCCAAACGCAACCAGGGACGTGTCGCTGCTGTTTGCACCAACAGCTGGAGACATTCTTCAAGCGAAGAAAACACATTGCCAGGCATAGGCGCAGACAGCGGCAATATCAGCGTCGCAGGAGCCATGGCCAAAGCAGCTCTCGCTTCTGCTTCTGAGGCGACAACCTGGCTTCTGAGCTGTACAAGCTCTTCTTCCATCCTCGCAATGCGCTTTTGAGAAGCAAGCACCTGCTCTTCAAACTCGGCATTCCTTGCTTCAAGAGCAACCTCGGCTTTCTGGGCACGCGCCCAGAGTGCCTCCTGCTCCGCCTGTGAAAATGCAGCCGACGACAAGGCAGATTGCAAACAGGCTTCGCTTTTTTGCCACTTCTCGCTCACCTCTGCAAGCTGCAGGCAAGCCATGTCTTTTTCTTCCTGCATCCTGGCGAGCTTTTCTTTCATCTGCTGAATTTCCAGGCTCAGCTCAGACTTGTTCTCTTGCCAGCGCTCGCGCTCTTCCAGTGCGCGCTCAAGCAACAACTCTCCTTTTTTAAACTCTTCCCGGGCATGCTCTTGCTCTTTTTGAAAAAGCCCCCACCTGGACTCCAGCTCTTGCTTTGCCTGCGAGGCCTCCTCCTTCTGCGCTTTCAATTCCAGAAGCTCCGCACGGTTTTTTTCCAGCTCGGCTTCGAGTTTCCCGTGCAGCCGGCGATGTACCTGGAGCTTTTCTTCCAGCTTTGCAAGGGCTTCTTCCGTCGACAAAAGTTTCGACTCTGCCTGAGCTTTTTCTTCAGACATGCGGGCAAGCTGCTCAGACAAGTCAGAGATTTTGGCTTTCAACAACTTGGCCTCTTCATGGAAAGCGTCTTCTTTCTTTCGAAAGGCGTCTGCGTTTCTTTGAGAAGCTTCTTCGCTTCTTTGAGAAGCTTCTTCGTTTCTTTGAGAAACCTCCTCTCTTCTTCGGAAAACACTCTGGCTTCCTCGGAAAACATGCTCGCTTTTTCGAAAAACTTCTTCGCTTCCTCGAAAAATGCCTTCGCTCCCGCGCTTTGCTTCGGCCACGGGAGGCGTCTTTTCAATCAAGGACGCCTCTTCTTCCTCAAGTATTTCTGCTTCGAGTATCTCTTCAACAGGTGCTGGAGCTTCCGCCGTCGCTTCTGCCTTTTTTTCAGAAGGAGGAGGCGGCTTCTTCGCATCAAAATAGAAAACGTGGGCAAGCTTGGGGGGCTTTGCTTCTTCTTCCTCCAGGCCCAGGCAAACCAAAACTTTGGACTCCACCAGCGGCAACTCCAAATGCTCAAAACCCTCCCGCGCTTCGCCAAGCAAAACAATGCGGGGCGACAATGAAGCCAACTCTTTTACCAAATGCATTCCTCTGCCGCCTTCAAGTCCTGGCGACAAAAAAACCAAGTCATGCATGGATTGTACAAAGGCCATTACCGCATCGGATACGGAGGAAACCATTTCTATGTTCAGCGCATGCTCTTCGGCGATGCGCTTGAACATGCCGACAACCTTCAAATTGTCAGTAGCGAGCAAAACGGTTTGGGGCATGGTAGCTTCTCCTCAGAGCATGGTTGCCGGGTCAACATCAATGACAACTTTTATGGATTTTGGCGAAGAGGCAACGGCTTTTTCCACCGCGCACAAAGGTACATTCAACGCTGTATAGCTTGGGCCTTTTAAAAAAAGCTGCCACCGGTATTTGTTGGAAACCTTCGAAATCGGCGCAGAAGCAGGCCCCAGTACGCGGACATTTGAAGCCGCTTGCCATATGGCATCGCCCGCAAGCTGAGCCAGTTTGCGCGAAAAACGCTCCACCGCATTCGCGTCTTTTCCCTCAATGCGAATCAACGCAATGCGCGAGCAGGGAGGCCATGCCAACATATGCCTCCGCTTCATCTCCATGCGCGCAAACCCCTCAAAGTCTTTCTTCAGCATATAGGCAATGGGCTCCGCCTCCGGATGGTGCGTCTGGACCAGAACCTTCCCTGGGTGCTCTCCTCTTCCTGCTCTGCCTGAAACTTGCATCAGCAAATGAAACACCCTCTCAGCGGCACGAAAATCCGGCAGCGAAAGCCCTATGTCCGCAAGCAACATACATACCAGGGTGACGCCGTGAAAGTCATGTCCTTTGGTTAGCATTTGTGTGCCTATCAACACATCCAGGTCCCCCCTGGAAAAACCCTCCAAAAGCGCGGAAAGTTTTTTGGGAGAAACCGAAGTGTCCTTGTCCAGGCGCGCAATCCGCGCAGAGGGAAACGCGGCCTTTAACTCTTCTTCAATGCGCTCTGTGCCAAAGCCCAGCTTCAAAAAAATGCCGCCACAGTCTTCGCACACTTCAGGCAAGGCCTGGGTAAATCCGCAACAGTGGCATTGGAGTTTTTGCGCCTTGGAATGAAAAGTCATGCATATGTCGCAGTGCCTGCACTTGTGCGTCTTTCCGCAACTTGTGCACAGCCACATGCGGTTGTAGCCGCGGCGGTTTAAAAACAAAATGGCCTGCTGGCCGCGCAAAAGCACCTCTTCCAAAGCTTCGCGCAAGGCCGGCGTCAACAACGACACTTCCGCGTTTTCCTGCGGCACAGCTTCCAAGGGCAGGGCCTCTTCAGGCAACTTCTCCTGAGGCAACAAAGAAGCTCTCAAGTCAACCAGTTGAATTTCAGGAAGCGGGCGGTTGTAAATGCGCTCGCGCATCTGCAGGAGGCGCAGCTTCCCGGTTTCCATGTTGTACAGGCTTTCGAGCGAAGGCGTGGCGGAGCCGAGAATGACTACGGCGTTGGCCTGACGGGCCCTCACCAGCGCCAAGTCGCGGGCGTTGTAGCGAAGGCCCTCTTCCTGTTTGAAGGAGCTGTCGTGCTCTTCGTCCACCACCAGCACTCCCATGTTCTTCAGGGGGGCGAAAATGGCCGAGCGTACCCCGAGGGCCACCTGGGCTTTTCCCTCCTTCAATGCCTGGAAGTGAAGCAGCCTCTCTGCTTCCCCCATTCCGGAATGCAACAACGCTACCTTCTCTCCAAAACGCTCCCGAAAACGCCCCGACAATTGCGGCGTCAACGCAATCTCCGGGACAAGCACCAAGGCCCCCTGGCCTTGTTCCAGGGCTTTTTCTGCCACCCTTAAATATACCTCTGTTTTTCCGCTGCCTGTGGTGCCGTGCAGCAAAAAAGCCTGGTAGCTTGACGCCTCCAGGGCTGGGTAGAGGGCTTTGAGTACCTCCGTCTGCTCCCGGCTTAGCTGCGTCGGCCTTTGCGAAACTTCCCCCACCACCGGCAGCTGCCTGGGCTTTCGCTTCCTTGCGGGCTTTGCTGGCTTGGCTACATTCAACCCCGGAGGAAGGGCCGTCTTCAACGCCTCGCCGAGGGGGGCGCGGTAGTGCCTGGCGGCAAAGCGGACGAGGGCGTAAACTTCTTCTGTCAGCGCCGGCGTCTCTTCCAGTACAGCTTCAATGGGGCGAAGGCTTGTGCCCACAGGCCGCTCTTCCCAGCCCAGAAAAAAACCCAGCGCCTGGCTGTTGCCAAAAGGCACAAGCAGCCTGTGCCCGGGCTGCAGCTGCCAGGGTGTCTGCTCCAAAGCCTCATAGAGAAATGTTTTTAACAAAGGCCGCGCTACGGCTACGCGCATGACGCTGCTTGAGGCAGAAGGGCCGGACACCGTGTCCACCTAGCCTCCTTTGGTCTGCGCCATCAGCCTCAAGGACACTTGCCCCTCCCGCCGAAGCTCTATGGAGTGGAAAAAACCTTCGCTCTTTTTAAACCGCAACTCCCACAGCACCCCCGCGGCGTCCAGCCACTTCAGGCCGCGCGCGGCAAAGTCCTCCTTGCCTATCCAATATTGGGGAGCGCGCTTGCCTTCTGCGCCAATGGCATACAACACTTCTCTCTCTAGAAGCTCCAGCCTGGAGGTTTTTGTCTCCACCTTCAGCGAGGACAAAAGCCGCTCCAGGGCCGCCCTCGCTTCCCCTTTGGAGGAGGCTGCCATGAAAAAACCGCATACGCCGGACAGCAGGGCTTCTAGAGAAGGCCAGCTTCCCTGGGCGCTGGAAACAAGCCCCTCTTTCCAGGTGACATTCCAGCCCCCTTCAGGCGAAGGCAAACTCAGCGCGCAGCTTTGGGTGCGCGCATCCATCGCCAGCTGAGCGTTGAGGTTGTTTTCTGCCATGTTCCAGCGCGCAGGAAAGCCGGTGGTGTCCAAAAACAACAGCCTGGCCGAAACCTCTACCTTGGAAGGCGTACGCTCTGTCACATGCGCCGCATTCCTGCGCAACAGGGCGCTTGGCGAAAGGACAAACCCCATAACCACGGTCAAAAGAAATGTTTTCATGAAGACTCTGCCTCAAGGGTTTTGCGCAAATAGGCCAAAAAAGAATCTCTCAACTCCGGACGCTTGAGTGCAAAAGCCACATTGGCCTCCAAAAAGCCGGCCTTGTCTCCTGTGTCAAAACGCCGCCCTTTGAAAAGAAAGCCCAGAAGGCCCGGCCCCTTCACCATGCGCGCCAAAGCATCCGTTAGCTGAATTTCTCCTCCTGCTCCCGGCTCTGCTTTTTCGAGCTCTCCAAAAATGCTGGGAGGAAGCACATAACGGCCAATGACGGCCAAATTGGAAGGGGGGTTGCTGCGGGGCTTTTCCACAATCTCACGAATGCGCACAACATTCTCGTCCACAGGCTCGGCCGACACAATGCCGTATTGGTGGGTTTTCTCCCAGGGGACTTCCATGAGGGCCACGACGCCCATGGACAAGCCAAAGCGTACAAAACACTCCCACATGTTTTGCATGCACGGCCTGTGCGCTTCCAGCAAGTCATCCGGCAACATGATGCCTATGGGCACATTGCCTACCCAGGGTTTGGCGCACAATACCGCATGCCCCAGGCCCAAGGGCTGCTTCTGCCTGACAGAGGCTACAGAAATCAGTTGCGAAAGTTGCGACAAGGCTTTGAGCTCGCTATCCTTCTTCCTCTCCCTCAGCACGGCTTCCAGCTCGGAGGCCAAGTCAAAATGGTCTTCCATGCATTCTTTGTTTCGACTGGTCACCAACAACATCTGCTTTGCGCCTGAAGCCGCGGCCTCCTCCGCAATGTATTGCAAGGCCGGCTTGTCCACAACGGGCAGCATCTCCTTGGGGATAACCTTCGAAAAAGGCAAAAACCGCGTCCCCAGGCCTGCGGCGGGAACAACAACTTTTGAAAGAGTAGGTTCTAACATGCAACCAAAGTGTAGTAGATATCTTCGGAATATGGTGTCCAAATCCTTCTTTTCATTTCTTGCTGTCTGCGCACTTGCACTTCCGCTGCCAGCGCTCGCCCAAATCTCCTTGAATGATGTGAGCGAAGCACGCGGCTATGGCATGGCCAATATGTACTATGCGGCCGCCCGCGGGACTCAATCCCTCTATGCCAACCCTGCCTCCCTCACCTTTGATGAGCGCTTTGAAGTGGAGAGCTCCGGCACCTTGGACTTTGCCAAAAATTCCTACAAATTCTTCGGAATCGGCGTCGCCGACAGCAAGGCTGGACCTGTGGCGGCCGCCTTAAGCTACCATATGCTCAGCACCGGCCCCAAGGAGGCACGCAGCACCGCCCATCTGCTCTCCCTCGGGCTGGCCATGCCTGTCGCCAAATTCTTCCACTTTGGCCTTTCTGGTCGCCAACACTTCATTCGAGGCGCCCAGAAAGCCAACCCCTTTAACCTCAATGCCGGTATGGGGCTTACCCTGTTGGAGAACCTCCTCTCCCTCTCTTTGTCGGCGCATAACCTTATTAATACTTCGAGCGTTCATACGCCGCGCTACTTTGTGCTTTCGGGCTCTGGCAACATTCTGGGGTTGATGGCAACGGTTGAAATGCGCGGCAACTTCAACGACAAACAGTCGCGCTTTACCTGGGGCAGCAGCCTCGAATATACCTTCCTGGGGATGCTTGCTGTGCGCGGCGGCTATGCTTTTGACCAAGTCCAAAAAGCCAGCATCCTCGGGGCGGGCGTTGGCTTTTCTATGCCGGGAGGCGGCGTGGATTTGGGCTATCGCCACACCTTCGGGGGGGCCAAAAACAATGTCCTTGCCCTGACCGGACGCATCCACATTTGAGCCGCCTTCGCCTTCCTCCTTTCTGGGTTTTGGATGCGGACAGTCTGGAGTTTCCCCCCGCTGAGCTTGCCGCCCCCGATGGCCTCCTTGCGGTGGGGGGGGACTTGCGCCCCCAACGTTTGCTGGCTGCCTACCGCCAGGGGATTTTCCCCTGGTACGCCGAGGGCTCCCCCATTCTCTGGCATTGCCCTCACCTCCGTTGTGTCCTGGAGCCCCATCAGCTCCATGTCCCCCGGAGCCTTAAAAAAGGGCTCCTTCGGCCTCCCTTCCTCTTCCGCGTGGATACCCGCTTTGAGGACGTCATCCGCGCTTGCGCCCGCGTCCCCAGGGCCGGGCAAAACGGCACCTGGCTCACCTTGGAAATGCAGGAGGCCTACCTCCTTCTCCACCGCCTCGGGTTTGCGCACAGCGTTGAAGCTTTCCTGGGCGAAGAGTTGGTGGGCGGCCTCTATGGCCTTTGCCTCGGAAAAGTATTCTTCGGCGAAAGCATGTTTGCCACCCGCCCCGACGCCTCCAAGCTGGCCTTTGTCTTCTTCGTCCGGGCCCTTGAAAAACTCGGAATCTCCCTCATTGACTGCCAACAAAAAACCCCCCACCTGGAGCGCTTTGGCGCAAGCTGCTGGCCCCGCCGCCGCTTCTTGTCACGCCTTCAGGCCTTGCTTCAGGCCCCCACCCTCCAAGGCAGCTGGCAAGGCCTCACTGTGGACTGGCCTGCTCCGCCAGCGCTTTCCACAGGCCGGCCTGATGGGCAAAAACCAATGCCATAGCGGGGAAGAGGCCAAAGCCAAAGGCCAAAACCCCCAGGAGGAGAAGGGGCAGAGAAAGCAATTGCACCAGGAAAATTTTCAAACGAAAGCCCTGGCCTCGCTTCATGCATAAGAAAATGGCCTCTACAGCGCTAAGGCGGGGGTTTTCGGCAAAGGCATGAAACAGCAAGGAGGCGGGCAAAATCCAGGCATACAAGGCCATGAGTGCGCCCAACCGAAGAAAGTCGCCCGCAGAGCCAAAAGCTGCAGCAAGGACAGAAACCAAAACCCAGAGCACCATGGCAACAAAGGAAAGCAGAAAGCCCGCCAGGGCTGCTTTGAGGCCTACCTTGAAATTGAAAAGGGCGCCAAAGGCAGGCCTTTGGCCATTCCAGGCCACATGCGTCATTTCAGCCAGGCCGCACTGGAAGCAGGTGGCCACCAGGGTGACAACCACGAGGGCCAGAAACACAAACACAAGGACCCCAAAAAACATGCCCAGGCCGAGTGCCGCTGTGTTTCCCGCACGCAGTGCCGGCAGGATTCCCGGGCCGCTGAGCGTCGCACCCAACAGCGCAGGGAGGACAAAGGCACCATAGAGGAGAACGCCGGGGGCCAAGGTGGCAAAAAAAGCCGCCACCGACAGCTCCGCCCCATGCTTTTTGAAGACCTGGTTCCACGCCGCAAAAAGCAAGTCCACAACGTTCAGGTTGCCTCTGTTAAAAAGAAACGGAGCCTGGTGCCCGGCACATGTGGAACAAAACCGGGGGTGGTGCTGCTGGCATTGGAGGCAGGTAAAGCCGCCACACCGCTGGCAAATGTCAGTGGCCGGCATTTGGGCGTGGAAGGGGCAAGGGCTGTCAGGAAGTTCACTCATGCCTCCAAGGCCTAGAGGGTGGTGAGGGCAAAATCAACCCCCCATCTCTCTACGCCTCATCCACCTCGCGAAAGTCATCCTCCTTCTCTTGCTTCCCAGAGGCGGCAGCTTGTTTTTTCAAGTGAATGAGGCGTTTTTTCAGCAAGTCCATGGCTTCTCTGTGTTGCGCAGGCATCAGCTCCTCGGCAAGCAGGCGTTCGGCGGCCATGGCTTCGCGGTTGCCTCCTTTGGCGGCGTGAATAATCCACACATAGGCCCGTACCACGTCTTTGGGCACACCCTTGCCCTCGGCGTAGGCGCCACCCAGGTTTTTTTGGGCGATGGCAAGCCCTTGCTTGGCGGCCTTGCGAAACCAGTAGGCGGCCTTCTTATGGTTTTGGGGAAGGCCCTGCCCCCTGGCATAGGCGACGCCCAAATTGTTTTGGGCCTGGCTGTCGCCTTGCCTGGCGGCTTTTTGAAACCAGCGTGTGGCTTCCTGGAGGTTTTGAGGGACACCCTGGCCGGACTCATAGGCGACGCCCAGTCTGTTTTGGGCGGCGGCATGCCCCTGCTCGGCAGCCTTTTGAAACCAGAGGGCGGCCATCCGGGGGTTCCGAGGGAGGCCTTCCCCTTTCTCATAGGCAAAACCCAGGTTAAACTGGGCATCCGCATTGTTTTGCGTAGCGGCTTTTTGAAACCAGCGTGTGGCCTCATGAGAGTTTTGCGGCACACCTTTGCCGTGTACATAGAGAATGCCCAAATTCACCTGGGCGTGGCTGTCGCCCTGCTCAGCGGCCCTGCGGTACCAGTTGGCGGCCTCCTGAAAATTCTGCGGGACGTTTTTGCCTTGCTCATACATAACGCCGAGGTTGAATTGGGCGGCGGCATGGCCTTCTTTGGCTTGACGCTGAATGGTTTCCGAATAGAAAAGTGCCCGGGCAAAGCTCCTGACTTTAACGCGAATATAGTCCTGCCTCAGAAGGTAGAGGAAAGTCAGAAAAAACAGAATAAGAGAAATCAACAACGGCAAGACCAGCCAGATAAACATGCTCAGGCTCCCAAAAAACCCCAAAGGCACATTAGCAGCTTATAGCGTGCTTTGCGCAAAAATGCCGCTTTCGCGGTTTTATGTTGTCTTTTAGCGAAGGGGGCTTTGTCGTCTCAAAGGCTGTGGCTTGGCATACCTGCTCCTTCCACCTGAGCTGTTTTTTCCAAAATCTCCTTAAGGAATGCCCTCTCCTTCTTGTAAAACCCCTCCAGGGGTGACATTCCATGGAGCAGAAGAAAGGCGGGGAAAAGCAAGGATGAGCGACATGCTTGAGAGCGCCAAGGCGGCTTATCGTCAGATGAATACGCAAATTCGGGCCGGGAACCTTCCGGAGGCGCTTAAGTTGTTTGAAGCCATGCCCGAGGAGTTTGACGTTGCGAAGGAGCGGATATTCCACCGCCCCATCGCAGCCGCGCAGCTGGTTTTCGGCTATCTCCATGTCGGAAACCTCCCGGAGGCGCGAAAGCTGTTTGAAAACATGGCAACGCTGGGGGAGGCGCAGGAGCTTTCCCTGCTTCGCGCGGAGGTGGCGTATAATTTGGTTGTCGGCTACCTCAAAGCCGGAAACCTCCCGGAGGCGCGGGAGATGCTGAAGGCCATGGAAACCCTGGGCGAGGCGCCGACAACCACCTCCCTTCGCGACGAGGCGGCGCATAACCTCATCATCGGCTACCTCAAAGCCGGCCTCTTCTCCGAGGCCCAACAGCTGTTTGAAAGCATGGCTGCCCCCGACCCCCGCCGAAGGCCCAAGGAACGCTGGGGCGAATATTCCAGCTCCTCCTTGAGTGCCCTTCAGAAAAACTGCTTCCTCCCGGTCGACTAGACCGCTTCCACTTTGACATGATCTCTTCGTGAGACTCGCTTCGCTCGTCTACTCCGCTCCGAGAAACATTTGAGAAAGCATACTTTCTCAAATCTTTCCCTCCGCTCCGTTTGGGCTCCGGTTCCGCTCAGGTCACGCACTGGGGTGCGCTCCCCTCGCGACTGTATTTCCAGAAATACTGGCTCGCCCGCCTCGACCTCATGTCAAATTGAAACCGGTCTGTAAAATCGAATCAATTCAAAGTAAAACCGGTCTACGACGCCCTCTCTCAAGCTTTGTGCCCACGGCCTGGTTAGAAAAAAACATGCCGCACAGACGACGCCTTCGCTTTCCTGGCCTTCTCCTCCTGGGTTTTCTGCTGCTTTCCGCCTGTGACATGGCGCCCCCCCGGGAGGACAACCCCGCCCGCCTCGCTTTTGAGCGGGGGTATGTCTACCTCCACCCGGACGACCGGCAGCTGTATGCCGTGGATGTTTCGGACTTGGAAAACCCCTTTCTCCTGACAAACATGCCGGGCATTCAGGCCTTCAGCCTCTCGCGCGACGCCCGGCAGGTGGTTTTTGTGGCAAGGCCTGAGCAGGCAGCCGGACAGCAGCTTTATGTCCTTTCTGTCCAGGGCGGTACAGAGCGCGTTTTGGTGCCCCACAGCGCCCTTCCGGCAGGAAGCACCCTCCTTGCGCCCCGCTTCTCCCCGAGTGGAGAGCGCGTGGCCTTCGGCTACTCCGACGGCCCGGGCGCCTTCCACATCGCCCTTGTCAACGCAGATGGCAGCGGCCTTCGCCGCCTTGGCCCCGGCTTTGGCGCCCTCCTCCCGGGCAACTGGTTTTCACCCAACTTCAGCAGCGAGCAAACCCTGTGGGTTGTCAGCATAGAAAACGGGCAGATGGTGTTGATAGAAATGGACACCGCCACGGGGGTGGAGCTCAACCGGCGCAGCCAGGTGGGGGTGGTGCCTTTGGCGCCTTCTTCCCGCCTGGTGCTAAGCCCCGGGGGGGAGTATGTGGCCTGGGCCGGAAACCCAGCGGGGGGGCGCTCGCGCATTTTTGTGTGGGAGTTGAATGCGGGGGCCGTGCGGCAGCTGACAGAGCACAACGAGGCGGAGGCGGAGGACTCCATGCCCTCGTGGAAGGACAGGACAACGGTTGTGTGGACAACACAGAAAGCGGGGGCTTTTCACGCCTACAGCGCGGGGTTTAGGGAAAGCAACACTGCGGGGCGGATTGAAAAAGCCAATGCCCTCCACACCGTTTATGGGCCCTGAAGGGTCTTTTTGTCCTCAGCTGAACGAAGCCTCCGGTTTTGTTCAGGTCACGCACTGGAGTGCGCTCCCCTCACAAAATCCTCACCTTCGTCCACCTGAGAACAAAAATCCTCCTTCAGGGTTTTGTTAAGGGATGCACAAGCTGACGGGCCCGGCACGGGCGACGGGTTGCCGCCCGGACAGCGTGCCTTTTCCGCACGTGCGTGGTGGCCTCTCATAAAACCCGTATGCAACCCATCTAGACCGGTTTTGGGTTGATTGAGTCTTTTTTTCTCGTCGCCCCCGCACCTCTTCCCGTTGCCCCTGCGAAAGTTTCGGGGCCAGACTGTGCCCCTCTTTCCGTCGCCCCTGCGAAAGCAGGGGTCCAGGAGTGCAGTTGAAGCCCTACTGACTTTATTGTCTTGAAGCACGCAGCCCTGGACCCGAAGCTTTCGCGGGGGCGACGGGAAGGAAGCACTTGCACCTTAACCACGCAGCTGCAGAGCTCCGCTTTCGCGGGGGCGACGAAGAAAGAAAGGCTCCATTCAGCCCTAAACCGGTCTAGGAGGACGGCTCTACAGGCGCCCAGCGCCGTTGGGCGGGCACTTGCAACAGCTTGCCCTCCGGCAACAGATAGCCGCTGAGCGCCCCCCCGTAGACGCAGCCGGTGTCCAGGCCTGTGGCCCACGGGTAGCTTTGCAGCTTGCGCCTTGCATCATGCCCAAAAAAAACATGCGGGGGCCCTTGCCAAAGCGCGGCCCAGGGCTCGCCGTCCAGGCTGGCGCTGGGCTTGCCTTGGCTGTCTATGGAGCGCAGCGTCATCATCCACTCCGGGTTTTGCGCTTCCAGCGGAATGCCCGGCAGAAAACCCGCGTGTACCACCACGTGGCCCTCGTCCACGCGCAGCCACAGCGGCAGGCTTTCCAGCTGCTGCCAGTCCTCCTCGCTGAGGGTTTGCGCCAGGGCTTTGAGTTTGGGGAAGCGCTCTGGCGTACGCCGGTAGCAAAGCAAGTGGTTGTCGTGGTTTCCGCGTACAGCCTGCGCCTTCCACTCGCGCATACGGCGCAGGACGCCCGCGCTGTCGGGGCCTTTGGCCAGCATGTCCCCCACCAACACCAGCCGCTCCCCGGGGCGAAGGCCTGACAGGCGCAGCAAAGCATCCAATTCCTGAAGACAGCCGTGGACATCTCCTACCACAAGGGTACGCATGGGGAGGCAGGGTAACCGGGTTTAGAGTTGAAGGGAAATATGCCTTTCTGGAAGCCCGCTGTGGCGGGGTTTGTGTCCCCCCTTCCCCCCTGTAGCGCCCAAAGACGGGGGCGCAACCTATGCACTTCATCTGCAGCCGGTTTGGCGTCGTGCTATTTTTTGGACCGAAGCGCAGAAATAATTTTGCTCTTCTGCGGGCTGGGCTTTGCACACCCGGCCTGCATTTGGCTTATGCGCGCAGCGCGAAACAGCTGCATTTCTACCAGGAGCAACTCGTCGGCGACTTCCTCGTTGCCCGCGCAGGCTTTGGGCAACAAGCCCCGCGCGTCCGCTGGCATGCCGTGCAGCATGCGCAAAACATTCTCCTCGGTTTGGCTCAACCTATGTGCAACGAGACTTTTTTTGGCTTCCTGAGTCGCAAGGCTTATGCCTTTGCGTTTCAAAACCCCCTTGGGTGTCATGTCGTCTTCCTCTTGCAATGTTTTTCAAAGGCCATTGTAGAGTGCTTTAACGACAGCGCAAATTTTTTGCCATTTGCCTGACTCTCTTGTCTTCACTTGAGGCTTTATTCTTCCTCATCCGGAAGCTCTTCCGTAGGGCTGTCCGCTTCAGCGCGGCTTTTGCGCCCCAAACCAAAACGCTCCAGCGCTGCGGCAATGCCCTGAGGCTTGTCCTCATCCGGAATGAATGTTTCCGGAATGGCCAGCTGCGGGTTTTGGCCTATATGGCTCATGCGCGCCTGCAGGTAAATAGACACAAGGCTGTCCGCCCCCGCTTCCTCGGGGACTTTGAGGGTGCCCCGTATGTCCGCCCTCAGTACCACCGCTGTGCTGGCATCTACCCACAGCTTCCCCTCCAAAGTCTCCGGAAGGCGGCGCTCAAAAAAACCCAGGCGAAGGCGGCTGCTTTCACTCAATTCTCTTCGGGGCGAAAGCTTGGGGGGCAAGGGCCGCCTCCCCTTCTCCACGCGGGGGCTGGCGGCCAAGGCTACCTGGAAGGTGTGGGCTTGCCTGCCCTCTATCTCTTCTTTGCCCTCGGAGCGCAGCTGAAGGCGCTGCCCAAAAAGCCTGTCCATATCCCCCAGTACGCCAAAGGCTTCCTGGCGCATGCGCTCTGCCATGCCGCGGTCTCTTAGGCGCTGCCGGTAGGTGCCGTACTGGTTTTTGGCGAATACCTGGTGGCCTACGCGCAAAACCTCATAGCCCTGCCCTCTCCCATTGCGAAGCCGGGCATAAAAGTCGCCCAACACGCCGCCGGGTGCCGACAACAAAAGGCGCTCCTCCGTCAAGCTGTGCTTCTGCTTGTTGCCAGCCCACTCCATGCGCAGCGTCGCTGTAAACTGGTGCGCCCCCAGGCGCTCTGTTGTCTCCGCTATCCCCATCCCCAGAATACGCGGCACAAGCTCCGCCTTCGTGGCCAACGCCCCCGCTTGCAAGACCTCCCGGGCTGCCGCTACAGCCAGCGGCGGATCTTCCTGCGAGAAAATGCGCTTCTTGGCGAGCTTGTCCTCTTCGTTGCTGCATGCCAACAAAGTGCATACGGAAAGCGCGAGACAAAGGCCCAGAGAGTGCCGACGGCATGTGGACAAAACAGGTGAATTCACAGCTTGGACTCTTTTGGCTTTTTTTGTGCGAAAAGTCCAATTGTTAGACAGCACCTGCCCAGGTTTTCCAAAATGCGGAATGCGGTATTCACTTTTTTTAAAAAATATTTGCCTCCGAATGAAATGAAAAGCCTTCAGCGTCGTCTTCCATGAAAATGGAATTTTTAGCCCTGACATTGAATGCCCCTCCTCTCGCGAGCGCCTTGGGAGACTTCAAGAAAACCTCCTGGAAATACGGAGGCTTCCTCTTCTCCCTCGTGCGAGCTAAAATTCACTACATGTATGTTGTGTGCACACTTTTGTTTGGTAACACCTATAGGCGGGTTGACAAGTCACCATTGAATAGGCGAAACAGCAGATGTAAGTCGAATGAAGTTTTTCAGGTAGCATGTGAGCAAGACAGAGGCGATATAGGGGCATTCATGGAGACAGCGTGAAGGAACGTCCTGTTATTTATTTAAGGGAGAATGTGCCGTGGACAGTTTAAAGGGGTTAGGGAAACAATGCCTGTGGATCAGCATCGCCGTTATGCTCGGATGTGACCCAGCAGTATGCAGCCGTGAATGTCCGGAAGGCAGCCACTGCGTCTCAAGCAAAAACAACGATATATGCGTGTGGGGAAAGCTTGATCCGGAAACAAACCTGACGGTGCCCGACATTCGTCTTGCGCTTGAAGAAGGAATACTCACCCCCAACAGGCGCACCAACAACGCTGCCCTCCAAATCCGGGTACGCATCTATGGCGCTCCTCTGAGGGCAGAGGATTCTTTCAAAAATTCTCGTGCAGAACCGCTTTCGTCCCCATGCACAGAGCAGACAGCGGAGTTTGGCGGAGAGCGGAGGGAGTGGCTGTGCACGCCCCAAACGAAGGAAGACGGAAAATATTATTTGAGTCTGTGGGGCCAAGGCATCCACGGTACAACGGAGGAGGTGTTTGACTGGACCTATGACGCCACAGCTCCGAAAGCCCACATAACTGTGACAAGCCAAAGCGAATGGGGAAGAGACGATGCCTTTCCGGTGGAGGTGGCAAGCGATGAAGACACCGCCTGGGAGAAGAGCTCGTTGAGGGTTGGCAACCTGTCCCTCGCCTATATGCCTTGCCCCTCAGCCAAGGCCCATACCCGCTGCGTCGACGTACCACTCTCTGAGCTTCCGCTCCCGCACGGGAGTTATGAGCTGAAGCTGGAAGCCCACCTTGTAGATGAAGTGGGCAACAAGGTGCCACAGCACGAAGCTTACTCGCTCAACATTAGCCGCAAGCAGTGGTACCATCAGAAACCAGGCATCGCCAGCGCAAATCCGCTCTTCGCGACACGGGAAGGTGGGGTTGTTGTACACCTCAACGGCGATATTTCCATTTTGGATGCCAGAAGCAAAGGAGAAGCAACATCCATCTCCCTCAGGCGCCCTCCTCCGCAGCAGGCAGGACCCCATTACGAGGGCCCGGAGCCCATGGTGCTGGGCAATCACCGAGGCCGTTCCGTACTCGTGACAACGTGCATTACACCCGAGGGAACCAACGGTTTGCAGGCCATCCAGGTGCCCTCAGGCATCGAGGAGAGCCATTGCTCTGGCGCTTCCGACAACACGTACACCCAAGCCTTGGCCATTTTGCAAGGAGGCCCCGGGCAAGATTTGGTAGTGGCGCGAAGCATTGCAAATGGCTCGGCAGGCTCTCTGCAAGTGTGTCGACTCAATGACAAGCAATTTTACTGCCCGCTGCGCCAGGAGAACTTCTTTACGTCTGGAGCACTTGTGGTGCATTCTCAGCATGCAGACATCTCGATATATGCTGCCAGCCCGAACAATGCCTGGCTTGCATTCTCGGTGACACAGGCGCGCCCCTCATCGGCTTTGAGCACTGAAATACGCCCCGTGTTTGGCGCCGGCAAGCGCCGCCTCTTGGGAGAAAACTGGCAAGCTCCCCAGTATGATCTGTACAACATGCTGAGGAAGCTTCCCTGGGAACTGACACCGTTGGCCATAGACACCGATGACGGGTTGATAGCTTCTTCTCCCCATTCTCAAACGGGGTGGCGTGTTCAGCGCTATATGCTTGAGGGGAACTTTGTTGCGCAAACCTCGAAGCCGCTCAACTGGTTTCCCAAAGAGGGCTTTCTCCTAGAGGGCGGAGACCTTCTGCTCGCAGGAGAGGACGGCTCTGTCGCCCTGTTGAATTCGGAGCTCGATGTAGTCTGGAGGGGCGACAGAATGCTCGGAGCAGGTTTGCAGTTGAAGCAGGCAACCCTCGTTCCCCTCTCTGAGAAGCGCAGCATGTTGGTGCTGCAGATGCAACAAAACGGGAGCGGCATTATCCATGGCGGCATTCTCGTAGACGCACCCGGCCTGAAACAAGACGCGCCCTGGCCCATGCGGGGGCACGACATGTGCCAAAGCTTCAATTCCGGGGTGGCGGCGGACAACTGCTGGGAGGGGACTTTCTTCACCGTTTCCCCTCTATGAAATGAGCCAAAGCCTCGCATTTGAGTTAAGCTAGGGGCCTCCTTCAACGTTGAGGCCCCTATGCCCAAAAACCCCAAAGCTCATCTTTTTAGCGCGCACCCCTGGCACGGTGTTTCTCCGGGCGACAACGCACCGGAGCAACTGACATGCTATGTGGAAATGGTGCCCACCGACGCTGTCAAATATGAGCTCGACAAGGCCACGGGGCTTTTGAAAGTGGACCGCCCGCAGAAATACTCCAATGTGCCCCCCTGCCTCTATGGCTTTGTGCCCAAGACGCTTTGCGCCGAAGAAATTGCCCGGCGCTGCGCAGAGCGCACCGGCCACAAAGGCGTGCAAGGCGACATGGACCCCATCGACGTCTGCGTCCTCACCGAAAAAACCTTCACCCACGGCAACATTCTCATTGAAGCCATCCCCATCGGCGGCTTTCGCATGCTGGATGGCAACGAGGTGGACGACAAAATCATCTGCGTATTGAAAGGCGACGCCGTATTCGGCGGCCTAGGAGACGTCTCTCAAGTAACGACGGCCATGCTGGACCGCCTTCGCCACTATTTCCTCACCTACAAACAATCCCCGCATGTTCTCAAGCAAAGCTGTGAAATTGTCGAAACCTATGGGCGTGACGAGGCCCTCGAAGTGTTAAAGCGCAGCCTCGCCGACTACAAAGCCCACTTCCCCTGAAGGGTCTTTTTGTCCTCTGGCGAACGAACGAGGCAGGAGCCGCTCAGGTCACGCACTTGAGTGCACTCCCTTCGCGTCCCCCACCCACTTCGTCCACCTGAGAACAAAAATCCTCCTTCAGGGAGCCATGCCGACAACAGCCTCGGGGGTGGTTTCCAACAAAAGGGCGGCGGCTTCCTGGGCGCGCCTGGCCAGGGCGGTGTTGCCTTGCGCCTTGGCGGCGAAGAAGAGGCCCACATGCAACTCAGGGAGGAAGGGGTTTTGGGCCAGCGCGCGCTCGAAGGCCGTTTGGGCCTGGGCCCATTGGGCCTGGTGGAGGCGCAGTTTCCCCAGGCTTATCCACACCCAGGCGGGGGCCGCTTCCCAAAGGAGGCTGCCTTCCAGCACTTTTTCGGCTTCCTCAAATTGCGAGAGGGCAAGCAAAACCTGCACATAGCCCTGGGCCACGGAAGGCAGGTTTTGCCCCCCCAGGGCCCAGGCCTTGGCATAGTGGAAAGCAGCCGCCTGGTGGCGCTGGCTGTTGGCATACAACCTGGCCAGGCGCAGCTCCCGAAGCAGCGCGGGGTTGGAAATGTCTTTTTCCTGCGGCGGGGGTTTTGCTTCCAAAGGAAACCGCCGGGAGAGGGTGGCATTGCGAAAGGCCTGTTTCCAGCGTGCCCAGGGCATATGGCTTAACTCTGAAATGGCGCGCTGCAGCTCTCCATGCTCTGCGAGTTTTTCCAAAAGGCGCAAAAGGGCCTGGGGGCCTTGCTGGTTTCTCAAATGCTCCACCCACAAGAAGCCCTCGGCAACAGCCAGCTGGGCCTCATGGGCCTCCACATTCCCCTCCGCCGCATTGCGCAACGTTTCAAGCAAGAGGGCAGGGGAGGCGCGCATGCGCTGTTGCAAAGCCGCCCACGGTGCTTTGGGCAAAGGAGGCGGCAAAGGAAGTCTCCACCGGCTTTCCAAATAGGCGGCGAGGGCTTTTCTTGTCCACGTGGAGGTTTTGTTGCGCGTTTGCCTGGCCACCGCAAAATACACATACGCATGCGCGAGGCTGTCTTGCCACGCAAAGCCGCCGCGCAAAGCGCTGGGAGACAAAAAAACCATTTTTCCGAATTTGCAAAAAGCCACCGAGTTTGAACTCAGCAACTTTTCAAAAGGCACCCCTGAAAGCCCCGCCAGCTCGCGCGCGCTGGGCACCCACTCCACGCGCAGTTTCTCTGGGGAAGCAAAGCCCAACTCCGCCCGGACAGCCTTGTGCTGAGCTTCAAGCACCTCCAGCGCATAGCCCGCCAAAGCCTCCTGTTTTCCTTGGGGGACAAGCAGCACAAAGTTATCGCTTTCAAAGCGCTGAGCTGTTTTCAGAAAGCGCTTCCCCGCATTGGCTATGCGCAAAAACGTACCGGGCTTGTCCTCCTGCCCCGCGAGGACAAACTCATCCACAGCCTCGTCATAGAGGCCTTGCTGCAAAGCCATGCGCCCCCGCACATAGTGGAGCAGCGCAAGGCCTTGCAGGTTAAGCGCCTCCACTTGCACCATGAGGCGGCGCGCCTGTGCCAAGTCCCAGGCGTTAAGCGCCTTCTCAATGGCATTGCTTAACTCCTCCAGGTGGCTGTTGCTGAAGGAGGCTGGCCTGGGCGAAGGAGAAGCCAAGGCCACCAGGGAGAAGAGGCAAAGCAGAAGCAGGCCCCTCATTTCACCAGCTCCTCATAGTAGCGCCGCACCGGCTCCGCATAGCCCTCAGGCACGCCCTGGCGCATGGTTTCCATCAGCTCCTTGCGGAGGTAGGGTTTGGCTCTGGCGGTGTCCTGAGGAATGACAAGCCGTCTGGGGTTTTGGGCCATGCCCTGGCCGAGGTTTCCAGAAGAAGGCATGGGGAAGGAGGCCTTCTCCGAGCCACCGGCCTGGAGGTGTTTTTTGAGTGTTTGAAGTCCCTGGGCCGCCTGGGCCTGCTCGCTTTGTCCCTCTTTGGCGTTTCCCATGCGTATGCGGGTTGCAGCCCTCTCCATATGCTGGGCCACTTGCTCCATGCGGTTTTTCACCTCTTCGCTAAACAGGGGGGCCTTCTCGGAGAGGGCATCCATCTGCTGTTGCACCTGGCGCGCGCGCTTTTCGAGGGCGTCCTGTGCGTCGGCAGGCTCCGCAAAAGAAGTGGTATCCGCCTCAGCCGAAATGCCGCTTTTTCGTCCAAACAAAGTGCGCAGGCGCTCCTGAAAGTCCCTGGCTTTTTCAGCGCCCTCCAGGCTGGCCTCGCGGGTTTCTCTGGAGCGCTGACGCGCTTCAGGGGAGTTGCCATGTGCGCGGTCCAAGTCTTCTTGTCTTTTGCTTGCCGCGGCCAACTCATCGGTTTTTTGCACAAGCTCTTTGACAATGTCAGCAGCCAAAGAAGGGTCATTCGAGTCCAGCGCGGACTGCATCATCTGCACATTTTGAAGGGCCTCTGCGCGCAGGTTTTGCTCATACGCCGTCATTTGCCCGAGGTTCAAATCCCTCAGCCGGGAGCGCAGTGTCTCCAGCGCGGCATTGAGTTCCGGACGCGCAGCCTGGGTTTGTTGCGCAAGCGCTTTGTCGGCATTGTCCTGCTGTTTTTCAGCCAGGGCCTGCGTTTTTTTGAGCAGGGCTTCCTGGTCCGTCAAAACGGACTCCAGGGCCTGGCGAAAGTTTTCAAACTCTTCCATAAGCTCGGCGTTGGCCTGCACCTTTTGCAGGGGGCGCTCTTTTGGAGCCTTCAACGTGCTGTCCAGTTGGTTCAACATGGAGTCGGTTTGGCGCAAGGCTTCGTCCATATGCCCACCCTCAAGGGCGGCTTCGAGAAAACCCATGGAGGTTTTGGCTTCCTCCTGGAAGTTTTCACTCCAGTCTATTTCCTCGTCGCCGGCATTGCCCTCGGAGGCGGACATTTCAGAAATGCGTTGAAGCAAGTCCACGCTGCTGTTTTTGAGTTTTTGAATTTGGGCCGCCAGCGCTGCCTTCTCCTTGGGGTTTTGGCTCAGCTGGTGTTGAGAAAGCAGGTTTTTGAGCTCAGCCAGCTGGGACTTCAGGAGGTTTCCAAACTCGGAGGCGGCCTGGGCGCGAAATTCGCTAATTAAGTCTTCCAAATAGAGGAGGTGGTTTTCCGCGCTGGAAACTTCTGCCAAAACGGCTCTCACCAGCAGCGCCCTGTTGTTGGTTTTTGCGGACTGTTGCCGCGCTTTTGCGGTGTTGTCGGCCATGCGCCGCAAGGTTTTCGAGGCATTTTCAAAAGCAAAAGCCAAGGCCCTGGGCGCATGCTCGTCCTGCAGAATGTCCTTTGAGGCCTGCGCCAACTCCGCGGCGACTTGTGCGGCTTGCTCATCCAACTGCCTTCCCGAAGCCGATGGGCCGGCCAAGGCGCGCGCGGACATTTCGCCACCCTCAATGCGGTCTGCCGTATGGGCCAGGAGTTGTTTCCAAGCGCGCCGGGTTTTGTCCATGGCCCATTTTTTATGCATGGCCGGGCTGAATTTTTGGAGCATTTGGGTTTGAGACAAACCTTCTTTGTTGCCCGCCTCCACGTCATTGTCTCTGGCCACCAGCACATAGTGGACGGTTTGTCCCGGCAGCAAAGCCATGGAGCTCAAGTCCCACAGGAATTCGCCTTGCACCCGGCGAGCTCCCGACAAAGCCACAGGCAGCACCTGCGTCGCCTGGTTGTCGATGGAATAGTGCAGCCAAAGTGAGTCAAGGCCATAGTCATCACTCGCCTCAAAGCGCAAAAGGAGGCTGTTTTCTTCGGGGGCAAGGCTCAAGGGGCTTTCGGGAGCAAGGAAGCGCACACTCGGAGGGTGGTCCACTTCAACATGAATGGAAATGGGGGGGCTTTGGGCGATGACTTTTCCCTGGCTCAAAAATTCAATGTGGTAGCTGCCGCCAGCCGAGGCCACCCAGCTGCCGCGCAAGTGTCGGCTGTCGCGCACTTCCAAAGGGAGGGGGCTGCCATTCACCAGCAGTCGCGCCTGTTGCACTTTGCGGTCCGCCCTGGCTTCCCATTCGACGGTGCTGCCTTGCAAAATGTGGACTTCACCGCTGCTGTTGTGCACAGCCAACTCCGGAAGCTCCGTGTACGCAGGAAAACGGTAGCGCAACACAAACTCCCCGGCAATGGGCTCCCTGGACAGGCCCGCAGCGGCAGCTGTCCCCTGCATTTTCTGCACCCCCGCTTTCCAGGTGGACTCAAAATACATTCCCAAAACGGCACACAGCACAAGGCAGGCGCCCAAGCCCCAGAGCCATTTTTGAGGCAGAGGTTTTGCAAGAGGCTTCAACGGCCCCTTGTCGCGAATGCGCTTTTCAAGGTTTTCCCAAAAGGCCCAAACAAGCACGGGGGAGCTGGCCGCAGAAGCGTTGGAAGCGAGGGCCAACTCCCAGGCGGAAAGGACATTCAGCCCCAAGGAAGGAAAGCGCACAGCCAGGTGGCGTGCGGCGAAGGCATGCGTTGAGGAGCGAAAAGTCCGGACAAGGCCGGCGGCGCAGACAGCCGCCACAAGCGCAAGGCAGGCAAACAGCAAAGCCCAGGCGGAGGGGACATGGAGGTTGGCCAAAAACCCGACAGCAAGGGCGCTGAGCATTCCCAAAGCAAGGGCGAGGGCGGCCGTCCAAAGCAAAGCCTGGAGGCGAAGGCGAAGGCGCGTCGCTTCCAGCAGTTGGTACCAGGCAAACCCACGCGGGTTGATAGGGGAGGAAGCATTCACATGAAGTCAAAAACGCTGGGCGGCCGGAGGAAGGCTAACAGGAAGCGGAATCTCCGCCTCTTCCCTGGGGGGCTTTTCAGGCAAGACAACGGTGAAGCGGGAGCCCTGGTTGGAGTCGCTGATGACGCGAACCAGGCCACCGTGGCCTTCGACAAAGCCTTTGACGATGGCCAGGCCAAGTCCCGCGCCGCCAAATTCACGCGTGGAGCTGGAGTCCACCTGAAAAAAGCTGTGGAAGACGTTGTCAAGCTGGTCCTTGGGAATGCCGATGCCCGCATCTTCCACCCACAGGCGATAGCCTGGAGCATTCAATTCTGCCTGGTGTCCTTTTTCCGTGAGGACGACGGAAATTTTTCCTTGAGGCAAGCTAAACTTAATAGCGTTGGAAAGGAGGTTGATGAGGACTTGCTTCAAGCGCTCCTTGTCCCCAACAGCATCCGAAAGCGTGGGAATATGCGCCGCAATGGTTAGCTTCTTTTTGGCAAGCAGTGGCCGGACGCTGGCCAGGGAGACACGCACAATGTCCCCCAGGCAAATGGGGCCAAAATTCAAGTGGACTTTTCCGGCTTCAATTTGGGTAATGTCCAGCATGGAGGAGATGAGCCCCAGCAAGGACTGACTGCGCTCTAAAATGGTGGCTACATATTCCGCTTGCTCCATATTCATAGGGCCGGCCAGGCCTTCAGAAAGCATTTCGGAATAGCCCAAAATGGAAGTCAGCGGTGTCCTCAACTCATGGCTGACGGTTGCCAAAAAAGAGGATTTGAGCCTGTCCAACTCGCGCAGTTGTTGATTCATTTGCAGCAGCTGGCGGTTTTGTTTTTCGAGCTCGCGCGCATGCTCCAGCATGGCTTCCACATGCACAGACGAGGCGAAAAAGACGCGTTGCCCCAAGCCCATAAGCAAACGCAGCGTGGACAAAAAATGCAGCAGAATGCGCAACAGTTTCGACTCTACCGTTTTCGACACTTTTTCTGAAAGCTTGCCAAGCTGACTGAAGTCTCCCTCCGGTTGCCCTGGGGTGTTCAGAGGGGCAGGCCCCCCCTCGGACAAGAAAGGCCCCATAATGACTCGGCCCAAAACATCCCCATCCATGAGGATGGGCGCAAGCAAATAGCGGATGCCCGCAATGCATGGGACAACCAGAACCAACGGCGCAGTGTTGTCTTCCAAGGCAAGTGTTTCACCCTCCAGGGGAGAGAAGGGCCCCCCCCTCAAGCGGGAGATGGTTTGGGTACACGTTTGGCGGCCAAAAGTCGTGGCAAAGAGGGCGGCACAAAATTCTCTGCTGTCTTTTTTTGAATCCGCAAGTTGTTGCCCCTCTTCATCAAAAATCCGAATGCCGATGTGGTGCAGCTCTGCAAACTCTCGAACCACCTTCGCGAGGATTTCGCTGCTGACCATGTCTTTAAGCAAGAGCTTTCTATCCAGTGCAGACTCAGAGGCCATGGCAAATTCAAAGAGGAATGCGGGCAGAGGCAATGTTGATGCGGTTAAATATTTTGGCTAAGAATTCGGCTTCGTCAATGTCCAGGCTTCGAAAAATATCAGAGCGAGCATCCATGTTTCGATAGGCTGCCTGCAAAACAGCAAACAAGGTTTCAAGCACCCCAACGCCTTGGATGGCAATGGCGCCAATAATGGGCTCTTTTCCGCGAGAGCGCGCTGCCTCCAACTCTTCGTCTGTTTGAGTATCCGGCAAATCGCGTTTATTAAACTGAATGACCACCGGCACCACTTCGGGGTCCAAGCCTGTTTCGCGCATGTTGCGCTGCATGTTTTGCCAATAGGCGTTGTTTTCTTCCGTGGCCCGGCGGCGGCTGTCGGCGATGAAAGCAATGGCATCACTTCCTTGCAGGACAATGCGCCGCGTGGAGTTGTGGATGACTTGTCCGGGCACCGTAAACAGCTTTATTTTGGTTTTGATTCCGGATTTGCTTTGGAAGTGAACGGGGAGCAAGTCAAAAAACAAAGTACGGTCGTCATGGGTGGGGATGGAGAGCAACTCTCCACGCGCCGAAGGCTCCATTCGGGAGTGGATGACTTGCAAATTGGTTGTCTTCCCCGAGAGACCGGGACCATAGTAGACGATTTTTATCGTCAATTCTTTTTTGGCGTGATTGAGTTGCACGAGGCTGTCAAAAAATGAGGAGCTATATTTGAAGTAGACGGAGTATACCACAACCCAGCAACACACCAAGTCCGACTTCACGAATGCACATTATTAAAGAAGGAGGAGGCAGAATGGAAATGACCATTCACCCGCAAGACTCAAACCAGGAAGCTTCCACGGCAACGGCGGCTGCAGAAACGGGCAGCGAAACGGTGCAGGCACTGAAATTCGGGTTGCCGACAGACGAAGAGCTGCCTGTGTTGGCGGAGCTTTTTGTTGCGAATGTTTCTTTGGAGCGCTCTGAGACGCAGGAGATTTTGGAGAAGCTGATACGTTTGAGGGAGCGTTTGCAGGTAGCGCGAGCCGGAGGGCAAATTTTGGGTTTTGTAACCGTAGAACCCGACGGCCCCGTGAGGGGGGCGGCCTACCTGCGCTATGTTTTGGTGAAGCCAGAATTCCGAAGACAGGGGGTGGGCACTTTGCTTCTCCAGCAGGCCCACCAGATGGCGTTGGGGATTTCGCGCAAAAGCCTCATTTTGAGGGTGGACCCCTCGGACGAGAAGGCGGTGGCCTTTGTCCGCAAAGCCGGCTTTACAACGGTGGGGGCCTTAAACAGCAAGAAAAGCGGCAAGCTGCGGTTGTTGATGAGCTGTGAGCTTTAGTCGCGCAGGGGAACGGGCGGCAGCCTTCAACCACCTTTCCTGGGCCTGGAAACCTTTTTTGAAGGCGCTGCCTTCGGCCTGGAAACTTTTTTGGCCTTGCCTGCCATCTTGGGCGCAGAGGTTTTTTTGGCTTTGCTTTTCACCTTGGGCGCCGCAGCCTGTGGTGCCTTAGGCGGCGGCTCCGTGTGCATTTTCTCAACAGGCTCGCCCCAGGTTTGCCGGGAAGTCTCCTTCTTTCCAAAACCATAAAAGCCTTCGGCCACCTTCTGGCTCCATTTGTCTTCCACTCCCTGGGCATGCTTTTGCGCCGCTTCGGCCACTTCCCTGGCCGTCGCCTTGGCCCAGTCTGAAAGGGTGCGAAGACTTTTTTTGAGCTTTTCTTGGTTTTCTAACAGCTCCTGCGCCTCCTGCTTTAGCTCGTTGCCTGCACGCCGAAGCTCCTCCCCTGCGTACTTCAAAAACGCCTGGAAACTCTTCTCCCATTCTTTTGCCATGGCTGCTCCCTTCTTGGCCCACTCTAACACCAACACCTCCTTCCACCAGGGGACAAAAAACCTTTCAGGCTTTTTTGGGGAATGCCAGCGAGGCAACTACGGAAAGCACCAGGGTGCCGCCAATGGCCAAAAGCGAAGCGTTGATGGGAATTTTGTATATGTCCACCAGCAGCATTTTGGCGCCGACAAACAACAAAATCAGCGAAAGGCCATATTTGAGCAGGTGGAATTTGTCCATAATGCCTGCGAGCAAAAAAAACAAAGAGCGCAGCCCGAGAATGGCAAAAATGTTGCTCGTGTAGACGATGAATGTGTCTTGCGTGACGGCAAATACTGCGGGCACCGAGTCCACGGCGAATACCAAGTCGGCGGCTTCGACGGCCAGCACCGTCAAAAAAAGCGGCGTGGCTTTCAGCACGCCATCCTCGCGTACAAAAAACGAGTCCTTCACATAGTGGCTGGTGGCCGGAAAAAAACGCTTATAGGTGCGCACCAACACATTGCGCTCGGGGTTAATGTCTTCTTCTTTCTGCACAAGAAGTTTGATGGCGGAAAACACCAGCAGCGCGCCGAAGGCATACATCATCCAGTGGAAGCGGGAAAGCAGTGCCGCCCCCGCGAAAATGAAGGCCGCCCTCATCAGCAGCGCCCCCAGGATTCCCCAAAACAGCACCTTGTGCTGGTTCTCCTTGGGCACCGCGAAAAAACCCATAATCACCAAAATGACGAAGAGGTTGTCGACAGAAAGCGCCTTCTCTATGAGGTAGCCGGCAAAAAACTCCTTGCCCAGCTGCGCGCCAAAATGCAGCCATACCCCCACCCCAAACAGACAGGCCAGCGCTATCCACACCAGGCTCCACCCCAAGGCCTCCCTCAGAGAAACTGCGTGCGCTTTGCGGTGGAATACCCCCAAGTCCAGCGCCAACATGGCCAATACAAACAGGGTGAAACCCACCCACAACAAAGGCGTCCCTACGGTTGTCATGCCCCCTCTATGTACGCTTTTGCCCCCAAAAGTCGAGCAAAGCTTTTCAATGCCACCCTTCGAAAAAACCAATGGGTTGACGTCTGGCTTCAGGGGGAGCAGGCCTTCATGGCGGCCACCATGACTACGGCGAGGGGGACCTGGTGCTTCTGGGAGGCCGCCAGGCAGTCGTCAAACTCGGGTTTGGTTTGAATCCATTGGCCTTCCAAAAAACTCTGCTTGACGCGGATGGGGCCATAGTCCGTCTGCGCCTGCACCGTCTTTCGGGAAAGCACCTGGCGCTCTATGGGCCAAAACCTCAAGCCCAGGGCCGTGGACTCGCGAAACAAAAACTTGGAAACGGCTGCCACGTGCCTGGCCTCGCACAGCAAACCCAGGCATACGCCCAGGCGCCCTTTCTTCATGACGCAGGGAATTTGCCATACGTCCAAGGCGCCCTCGGCGCGCAGCTTGTCTGTCAGCGCCGACAGCATTTCAGGCGAAGCATCATCCAGGCTGGTTTCCATTTGGCACAAAGCCGCCTGGCGGCACTGCACCTCCAGAAGGCTTATGCGCAATACGTTGGGCAAGTCCAACGTGTCGCGCGTGCCCAGGCCGTAGCCTGTGCGCACAAGCGCTGACTCGGGAGGCGGCGCAAATTCCGCAAAGGCCGCAAGCAAAGCCGCCCCCGTGGGGGTTGTCCTCTCCCCCTGCCCCTCGTAGCGTACGGGCTTTCCCCTCAGCAAAGCCACCACCGCCGGCGCCGGCACCGGCAGCACGCCGTGGGCTGCCTGCACGGTGCCTTGCCCCATGGGCGGCGGGGTGCAGTGGATTTTGGGAAAGCCCAAACGCTCCCAGGCCACCACAAAACCGCAAATGTCAATGAGCGCGTCTGCCGCCCCCACCTCGTGGAAGTGGACTTCTTCGGGACAAAGGCCGTGAGCCTCCCCTTCCGCCTGGGCCAAAAGGCCAAATACCTTCAGCGACAAGGCCTTGGCTTTGGGCGACAGGCCCGAGTCCTCAATGAGTTTTGCTATGTCCGCCAGGTGACGGTGTACAGGGGCCTCCTGGGTTTCCACCACCGCCCGCATTCCGCGAAGGCCCTGGCGCTCCTGGGTTTCTCCCTGAAGGCTCCACCCCTCCAGGGGCAGGGTTTTGAGCGAGGCCACCAAGGCCTCCACCTCAACGCCCAGGGACAAAAAAGCCCCCAGGCACATGTCCCCGGAAATGCCGCCGACGCACTCCAAAAAAAGCCGCTTGTCCGCCACGTTTTCTGCTGTGTCCATGGGAGGGGGCATACCGCATTCCAAACGGAGGCGGGGGAGTTTTATGGCCCCAAGGCCGCCTTGTGGCCTGTCCGTTGGACAGCGGCGCTTTTTCTCGCTGGGCTATAGCGGCCTTTGGGCGGAAATGATAGAGCCAAGCCCCAGAGGGAGAAGAAGCCATGAAGAGAATAGGATTTGTAGGCTGGCGGGGAATGGTCGGCTCCGTATTAATGTCCCGCATGCAGGAAGAGGGAGACTTCGCGGGCCTTTCGCCGGTGTTTTTCACCACCTCCAACGTCGGCGGCGCCCCTCCCCAGGTGGGCGCCAACGCGCCGCCTTTGCAAGATGCGATGGACATAGCGGCACTCTCGCAGATGGAGGCCATTGTGACGTGCCAGGGCGGCGACTATACCAACGAGGTGCACCCGCGGCTGCGCGCTGCCGGCTGGAGCGGCCATTGGATAGATGCGGCCTCGGCGCTGCGCATGAAGGACAATGCCGTCATTGTGTTGGACCCTGTCAACCGCAACGTCATTGAGGCGGCTTTGCAAAACGGCACAAGAGACTTTGTCGGCGGCAACTGCACCGTCAGCCTCATGTTGATGGCGATGGGCGGCCTGTTTCGCCACGGCCTTGTTGAATGGCTCAGCACGATGACTTACCAGTCCGCCTCGGGCGCCGGCGCGCAGCACATGCGCGAGTTGCTTGCGCAGATGGGCCTTTTGCACCAGTCCGTGGCTGCCCAGTTGGCGGACCCGGCCTCGGCGATTTTGGACATAGACCGCAAGGTAGCAGAAACCTTGCGCGCAGGCACGCTGCCAACGGCGCAGTTTGGTGTACCTTTGGCGGGCAGTCTCATTCCGTGGATAGACAAGGAGATGGGAAACGGCCAAAGCCGCGAGGAGTGGAAGGGCCAGGCGGAGGCGAACAAAATTCTCGGCATTGAGAAAACGCCGGTGCCGGTGGACGGCATATGCGTCCGCGTCAGCGCCATGCGTTGCCACTCCCAAGCCCTGACGGTGAAGCTAAAGCGCGACATTCCGCTGGCTGAGGTAGAGGCCCTGCTTGCAGCCGGCAATGAATGGGTGAAGGTGGTGCCCAACCACAAGGAGGAGACGGTGAAGGAGCTGACGCCGACGGCCGTCAGCGGCACGCTGACAGTAGCCGTGGGGAGGCTGCGAAAACTCAACATGGGCGGGGAATACCTGACGGCCTTCACCTGCGGAGACCAACTCCTGTGGGGGGCGGCAGAGCCCTTGCGGCGAATGTTGATGATTTTGAGGCAGACCGCCTAGGCCGATTTTGGGTTGAATGGAGCCTTTCTTTCTTCGTCGCCCCCGCACCTCTTCCCGTCGCCCCTGCGGAAGCAGGGGTCCAGGGCTGCGTGGTTAAAGGAAATAAAGTCAATAGGGTTCCGACTGCACTCCTGGACCCCCGCTTTCGCGGGGGCGACGGGAAGAGCGGCTCACTTCAACCCTAAACCGGTCGAGGGGCCCTCCCCAAGTGCTTCCTCCAGTTGCTTTTGCGCCGCCGCCACCGAGGTGTTTTGGATGTACTCTTTGACTTTTCCCAAATGCACCGCCGCCATGGAAAGGGAGCGTACCCCTACTCCCAAAAGCATGGCGGTATGCTCGGGGCTTCCGGCCATTTCCCCGCATACCGAGAGGGGGATGCCGGCCCTTAAGGCGGCGTCTACAACGCGCTGGAGGGAGCGGAGCACCGCCAGGTGCATGGGGCGATAGAGGTAGGCCACTTGCGCATTTTGCCTGTCAATGCCCAGCGTATACTGAATGAGGTCATTCGTGCCGATGGAGAAAAAATCCACCTCCCGCGCGAGGCGGTCGGCAATCCACACAGCGGCAGGCGTCTCCACCATAACGCCGACAGGAATGTGCCGGGCAAAGGCAACGCCCTGCAAAGCCAGGCCGGCTTTGCATTCCTCAAGCTCCTGCTTAGCTTCGCGCAACTCTGAAAGCTCGCTGATGAGCGGAAACATAAGCTGAAGCTTGCCATGGACAGAAGCGCGCAAGGCAGCACGCAACTGCGCGCGAAAAAATTCCCGGTGCCTTAGGCAAAAGCGAATGCCCCGCAGGCCCAGCACCGGGTTGGCTTCTTTTTCCAAGGGCTCTTTCCCCAGGAGGCCCCCGGGGAGTTTGTCGCCGCCCAAGTCAAAAGTACGCAAGGTGACGGGGCGGCCTTTCATGGCCTCCAACACGCGGCGGTAGGCTTGAAATTGCGTCTCCTCCGGGCAGGGGCCTTCTCCTTCGGCCAATAAAAACTCCGTCCGGAAAAGGCCTACGCCTTCGGCCCCCATTTGGAGAAGTGCTTCTGCCTCTTCGACAAACTCCATGTTGCCCAGCAAAACCACCCTCTGGCCATCCAAACTCACCGTGGGCGCATGGGCATGGTGCTGCGCATGCATTTGCTGTGCATGCCATTGGCGCTGCTTGCGCTTTGCCTGCTTCAGCGTTTCTTCGTCGGGGGCAATGCATACCTCGCCGGCCTCCCCGTCTACCACCAGCCAGTCCCCGGAGTTGACGCGCTGCAAAAGCGTGGGGACGCCGACGACGGCAGGCAGCTGTTTGGCGCGCGCGACAATGCTGGTGTGGCTGGTTTGTCCGCCGCTTTGTGTAACAAAGGCCATGGCTTTTTGGTGCGTGGCCAAAAATACCGCGCGCGCCACATGCAACTCATCCGCAACAACAATGGAATTTTCAGGCACACGCAACACGTCTTCTTCTTCGTTGAAAGCTTGCCCAGCCAGGTTTCTTTGCACCCTGTCGGCAACCCACCTCACATCCGCCTGGCGCTCGCGAATGTAGGGGTTTGGAATGGCCTCAAAACGCTCAAGCAAGGCTTGTGTCACCTCAAATACCGCCCACTCCGCGTTGGTGGCCTCCTTGCAAATGGCGCTTTCTGTGGCCTCCACAAACAACGGGTCTTCCAGCATGAGGCCGTGCGCCTCGAAAATGAGGGCGTGCTCGTCTCCAGAAAGGGTGTGGCGCATATGCGCAAGCTGCGCTCTCGTTGCCTGGAGGGCTTCGCGAAACCGCTCAAGCTCGGCTTTGCATTGCTCCGGAAGCAACTGCCTGCGCAGGGGGAAGAGGGGTTTTAAAGCGCAGACAAAGGCCCGGCCAATGGCAATGCCGGGGCTTGCTCCAATGCCTTTGAGCAAGGCATGGCGCAACATCAGCGAGGCTCTCCAAAGCGGTTTTGAATGAGGCGGCCTATCTCCTGGAGGCACTCCTTGGCGCCTTCGCCCTCGCAGCAGAGGCCAACATGCATGCCCTTGGCGATGGCCAACATCAACACGCCCATGATGGATTTGGCATTCACGGTTTCTCCTGCGCAACTTAAGCTGACACTGCAGGGGTGGCTGTTGGCAATGCGTACAAGCTGGGCAGCGGCGCGCGCATGCAAACCCAGTTGGTTGATGATTTCGAAGGTGGCTTGGTGCTGCATGCGCTCTTTGTCTCAAATTTCAGGTGGAGTTTAGGAAAGATTTTGGGGCTTGTGTCCAAAAAGCCTAGACTGTTTTCATGTTGAAGTGCGTCTTTTTTCCCGTCGCCCCCGCGAAAGCTTCAGCTCTGCAGCTGCGTGGTTAAAGAAAATAAAGTCAATGGCTTTCCGACTGCACTCCTGGACCCCTGCTTTCGCAGGGGCGACGTTAAGAGCAGATCCATTCAACCTGAAACCAGTCTAGGCCGCTTTGGGGTTGAAAAAGAAAACCCCCTTTCGAAAAAACTTTTTTTCCCGCGCAAAAGACAATAACCCCTGCACTTCCTATGTTGTTTCCCCTCCGACGTGTTGGCGGCGCGCCCCCGCTTTTGTGCGCCTTCGCGCTTTTGCTGTGCGGGTTGTTTGGCAAGCCCGCCCACGCCGCGCGGCCGATGGTTACGGATGATGCGCGCATTGTGGAGCCCAAGTCCTGCCAGCTGGAAACCTGGCTCCAATACCGCTTGGGCGATATGGAGTATTGGGCGCTGCCTGGCTGCAATTTCACCGGCAACCTCGAAATAACCTTCGGCGGCGCCCTCACCAAAGGCTTTAGGCAACCCACGCTGCTGACGGACATTCTGTTTCAAGGCAAAACCATGTTCAAAACCCTGGAGCCAAACAGCTGGTCCCTGGGTTTGGCCCTGGGCAACCTCCGCCGCCCCCGGGTGCACTCTGACAGAAGCCCGGTGGGCGACTTCTACCTCTATATGCCGGCGAGTTTCGCCTTCTTCGAGGAGCTCCTCGTGGTGCACTTCAATGGGGGCTGGCGCTACGAGAAGGCGAGGAGGGGGCACCACCTCAGGTGGGGCGTAGGCTTTGAGCTCCAGCTGAGCGAGCACAGCTGGCTAATGGCGGAGGCCTTCTCCGAGGACTCCAGCGGCGCCTTCTTCCAGGTAGGCCTGCGCCTGTGGCTTGTGCCAGAGCGGGTGCAGGTGGACGCTACGCTGGGGGACCACCTGGAAAAAAGCAGGGCGCAGGAGAGGTGGTTTTCCGTTGGGCTTCGGCTTATGTCGCCGGCTTGGTAGCCTCAGAGGAGGAGGAGAAAGCGCCCCCCCCTGGCCTTGACAAGGCGGGCCCCTCCAGGCAAAAAGCCTCCATGTCTCAAAACGCTCCGCGCGCTGCCCACCCCAACCCTCCGGAGACTGTCTCCGAGTCCGCTTTCTTCGGACATGCCCACCTCCATGCCCATGCGGTGGCCCCCAAGGGCCTTCTCCTCCGGCATGACTGGCGCCTTCCGGAAGTCCTTGGCCTCTATAACCTTCCCCTCATGGACTTGGTTTTCCAGGCCATGTCCGTGCACCGCGCCGTATTTGGCAGCGGCCACCAGGTGCAGCTGTGCAGCCTGCTTTCCATTAAAACAGGCGCCTGCCCCGAGGACTGCAGCTATTGCTCCCAGTCCGCCCACCACGGCGGCGCTCAAAATGCGCAAAAACTCATGCCGCTGGAGGAGGTGCTGAAGGCGGCCAAAGAGGCCAAAGCCGCAGGGGCCACCCGCTTTTGTATGGGGGCAGCCTGGCGAGAGGTGAGAGAGGGCCCCCCCTTCGAGGCGGTTTTGGAGATGATTCGCGGGGTGCGCAGCCTCGGCCTTGAGGTATGCTGCACCCTGGGCATGCTGACGGCCTCACAAGCTCAGCGCCTGAAGCAGGCCGGCCTGCACGCGTACAACCACAACCTGGACACTTCGGCCGGGTTTTATGCCAACATTGTCTCTACGCGTACCTACGAGGAGCGCCTGCAGACTTTGGAGGAGGTGCGAAAGGCCGGCATTCACGTCTGTTGCGGAGGCATTTTGGGCCTGGGCGAAAGCGTGGAGGACCGCTGCTCCATGCTGCTGACTTTGGCCAACCAGCCCCTCCACCCGGAGTCTGTGCCTATCAACGCCCTCGTCGCCATCCCCGGGACGCCGCTGGAAGGCCGCCCCCCGCCGGACGCTTTTGAAATGCTGCGCGCCGTTGCGGTGGCCCGCATTCTCATGCCTACCGCCAAGGTACGCCTGGCTGCCGGGCGCTCTGCCCTGTCCATGGAAGCCCAAGCCCTGTGCATGCTGGCGGGTGCCAACTCGCTTTTCTTCTGCGAGAAGCTGCTGACAGCGCCCAACAGCTCCGCGGAGGCGGACTTGGCTTTGCTTTCCAAACTGGGCGCTTCGCCTATGCCTGGGGTGTAGGGGGGCGTTTTTGCCTCCGGCGGGGGTTGCTTGGGGGGTCGACTTCGTCGAAGGGGTTTTTTCGCCCTCTGGGCAGGGTTTTTTGCCTCCCGGCTCTCTCTGCGTCGCCCCCGCGGAAGCGGGGGTCCAGGGGTGCAGTCGAAAACCTATTGGCTTTGTTTCCTTTAACCAGGCAGCTCTGGGCCCCCGCTTTCGCGGGGGCGACGGGGAATGCATGCCGTCCGGGGGTTGTGGTGGCGGGTCGACTCCATCGAAGGTTGTTTTATGCCTGCTTCGGTTGCCGTCTGCCTCCCGGCAGGTCACTTTTTTTTTGCCTGGCCAAAAAAAAAGGCCACCTGGCGGGGGCCTTTTTGCATTGCAGTCAACCCCCCGCAACCCTTGGGGGCAAGGAGACTTCCCCGCCCGGGGGGAGTTACGGCAGCACCCTCTCTACGCAGCTGCCTTTCCGCTCAATAGTTCCCCCGGGGCTTCGCCCCTCCATTGCCAAGCTTGAATACGCCAGAGAAGCTTTTTTGCTTGCGCAGCCAGCACCGCAGACAAAAAACCCTCTCTGGCGTATTCAAGCTTGGCAAGGAGGCTGCATAGGTTAAACACGCCCGACTGCGTTGGAGGCGAGGCCAATTCCCGTGGGGCCCCCGGCAGGGTGGCCTTTTTTTTGGTTACTTTTTTTTTTGCCAGGCAAAAAAAAAGTGACCTGCCGGGAGGCGGGCTGCAACCGAAGCGGGCGAAAAAACCCTTCGACGGAGTCGACTGCACCCCTGGACCCCCGCTTCCGCGGGGGCGACGGGAGGGGCCCACAGTCTGGGCCCGAAGCTTCCGCGGGGGCGACGGGGAAGTTGCCCACAGCCCGGGCCCGAAGCTTCCGCGGGGGCGACGCAGAGAGAGCCGTGAGGCAAAAAACCCTACCCGGAGGGCGAAAAAACCCTTCGACGAAGTCGACCCTCCCACACACCCCCGCCGGAGGCAAAAACACACCCCGCCCAGGCGACACATGGCCC
>Ga0209737_10000157_pt1 | contig 60979 bp, 102 predicted proteins | sample TergutCu122P3_FD_187284 | JGI IMG/M metagenome (GOLD analysis project Ga0209737, IMG submission 187284) | Cubitermes ugandensis P3 segment gut microbial communities from Kakamega Forest, Kenya - Cu122 P3 (SPAdes) (version 2) | ecosystem: Host-associated > Arthropoda: Insects > Digestive system... | reverse complement strand
GTGACGGTGATGTTATATCTTATGACTATATTAAGGAATTGTGTTTAGAAACTCACGCTGAATTGCGACACTTGACAGACATGATACTTGCTTATAATGCGGTGGATTGGTCGCTTGAACAGGTGTTGCACGATAACGATACCTTAACGGAGCGTTATAGGTTTTTAATATCAAAACTTCACTCCCCGTATTTGGGTCATCACATGAATAGTGACGTTAGTGACTCTAAGAAAGGACTTTACTATGTTCACAACACCAGCATTGTGGATTGAAAATGTTTGGTTGTCAAACTTTGGACTTTTTAATGTCGTTATTTTGGTCTACGGACTTTTGGTTTTAATTCTGCTGATTGCGAAATGGATAATTTATGCAAGAATGGCTGACCGCAATAGATGAACAAGTAAATTTTATACTTGAGCAACCGCCAACTTTGGCGTTATCAAGCGACCTCGCACATTTGCTATTGCTAAAAGAAAAATTGCCAACTATCGAGCAAATCTCGGTTGTTGATACTGACGACCACCTTGAACAGCTTATGGCTCATTTTAATGCGGTTATTTGCGATTATGCGGATAGCAAGCGGCAATCTATACTCCGAAACGAAAAAGCTGATGTAGGCGATTTTAAGGCGGTTTTACACCGTTTGTCAGAATTGATAGATGTTTTGCGTCAAGGTGCTGATGTTGACGAAAAAAACATTTTAAAAGATTGGATTGCTAATCTTTATAGTAAAATTAAGTAAACCCCTCTAAAGCGAGGGGTTTTTGTGTTATACAAAAATATACATCATTCTACTCTATTGCATTTCACATTGCCATACCATCACTTTATACAACTTTCACAACCTCACTTCGCCAAAACAACATATGACTCTACTCCACCAAACCTATACTATGTCTCACGAGACATGACATTTACAACAGCAGACTCAACCATGCCAAACCGTAACGAAACAATATGTGACTTAACCGAACTGTACCATTACAGCAAACCACGTCACTACACCCCACCTCACCTTACCAATACTAAACCCCACGAAACTTGACCCTACTGCACCATTAAGCTACCTCATTTTGCGATGCACGACCTTACCTTTACTGCACTTTAATTCACTTAACTGAACTAAACTATAACGAAACCAAAGCACAATATCGCTGTTCATCACAAAACCTTGACAACATTCAACCCTATCCCACACTACCGTACATCTACTTGACCGTATTTCACATTATTGGACTTCACCACCACAGAGCCGTACAAGACCATATTGAACCATGCCGTCACCGTATCAGACAGTACCAAAACACACAATATCGTACCTAACCATTACGCCACAAAAAAACAAATATACTGTACCGCACCAAAACTATACGCAAGGGCACAAGACTTTACTCTACCGTTTCATTGCTTTAAAGCACGTGACGCAACTTTGCTTTACCTCACTTTGCCATTACGTCAAGGTACAGCATGTCACTAAACCATCACAATACCTTACGTCACTACACCCAAACATTACGGCAAAATACCTTGCGGAACAATCACGCCACTGTACGACACTAAACCTTACCTTACCTACACCTCAAATTAAAACGCTTCGCCTTACAATCACGTTTAATCTTGCACAGTTATTTCCGCACGACCATAACCACTGTTACGCCACTGTAAAAAAGCCTTGTATTGAGCGTAGTCAAGCAACTCACGGATTAGTTTTTCAAATTTAACGTCAAGCATTTTAATTTCAAAATCAAATGTTGTTCCTGCGGGTACTGTTTCACTATTAGCAAGCGTCACACGCTCCCCTTGTGCTGTTTGCGCCCGTAATGGTCTTTGCATATTGCCTACAATGCCTTGTTCAGCACCCTCATAGCATAATGGTATTTTGCGTGGATATACAAAAACACAATCGTTTATGATTTTAATGTATGCTTTTGTTTTTGATGTTTCCGAGCCACCTACCCTTGCCATCGCTCTTGCGGACTCTTTCAGAAAACCTTTAATTTGATAATCCCACATAAACGGTTGTCCGTCTGGTTTACCGTTTAATCGTGGAAACACTGTCATTGATTTTTCTACTTCTGCTTCAACACCGATTGCAGCCACTTCTTCCTCTCTGCTCGGAGCGTCAGGTGCTAAACTTGCGATATATTCCTCATGTATTTCTTTGTCGTTAGCTTGCGTGCCTAACATTTCCTCCATAAGTGTTGCCCTACATTTTAATGTTTTCATTTTGCTCATATTCCTTTCGATAATTTATTTTACGTTATGATAATAACAGATGTTTCGGGATAAGTCAATAAGTTTTTGGTATTATTTTGGACAAAAGTGTTGACAAACTGTTTTTGATGTGGTATCATAATGGCAAAGGTGGTGAAAATATGGCTGATACATACAGACCGAGCGTTCCCAAAAAGCTATATGAACGCATAAAAATCGAGGCTGATAAAAAAGGTCGTAGGGTGCAAGATGTTGTCGTTGCAATATTGACAGAGTGGATTGACAGAAACGAGGGCAAAGATAAGTGGAAAATGTAGGGGTTTTGAAAAGGAGTTAACAGCTAATGAGGACAGCAATTCTATGTAACACTTGCGGAACGATTCACTATGAGGATGATAAACCGCATATTTGCACAAGGCGGTTGAAACAACCAGTGCCGGGATTCTGGAATTTTACATATCCGAAACAGCAATATCCGCAAGCGAAAAAAGCAGACAGGAAAGTGGGCATGGTTGACAGCAGTTTAAATCATGATTACTTGCATAACGATTCTATCTTTTTGGATTGAGGACAATGGATAAAAACAGTTGGACAATCAGGAATAAGGGTGATAAACACGCATTTCCTTGTTGCCCCGAATGTCGCAGTACAGACATTATGGTATTTGATAGTAGGGGGAACAGTATGGGTATAAGGCGCAGACGAAAGTGCCTTGCTTGCGAAAATAGATGGAATACGCTTGAGGTTATGACAGATGGTTTAGATATTTTAATAAAAGCTGTTAATAAAGAAAAATTAAATCGCAATCACTTACATAAAAAGTGGTTTGAAATAATGGAGGTTGATTTTTAATGCAAAAGAATAAAATAGTAATACCCGAAGTCAAATTAGAAAACAACAGGTTATACGTTGACGGCGAGTTAGTAGACTTAAATGACAGTTGTTCCCGAATAGAATATATTAGCGTAGGTAACACAGGTGCTAATGTTCATATTGAAATAAAGTTATCTATTAAATCGTTTAATATTGATACCATTAAAGGCAATCAGTAAGGAGTGATTATATGCACATCTATGTAAGTACAGCTTTTTTATGGTGGCTTTCTGGGTTTATGAGTTGCGTAGCGGTTTTAATACTGTTATTCATAATTGACAAGCGGATAAGAAGTAAAAAGACGGATGATAAGTTGAAGCAGATGGAAAAGGATTATGAGGTTTTTGACGATACAGATGATAAAAAATATTAAAAACTATAAAAGTAAAAGAAAGTGAGTAAAAGTAATGAAAATCAAAGTCGGAAGTGGATTTGAAAGAGAATTGATACCCGCAGAAACGTTTAGAGCAGTAGCAACGAGATTGATTGATTGTGGCGTTCAAAAAGGAAGTATGTATGGTGATAAGCACCAGATTATAATTTGTTGGGAGTTGCCCGATATAACTATAGATATTGACGGTGTTCCCATGCCACGCATGATTAGCGAATTTTATAATCTCGGTACTACCAAAGACGGTGAAGCTATTATAGGTGAAAAATCAACACTGTATAAACATCTTGTATCGTGGAGAGGTAAACCGTTTACAAAAGAGGAAATGCAATCGTTTGACTTGAAAAATATCTTAGGTGTACCCTGTATGTTGCAGATTGTCCACAATGAGAAAAATAACGGTGATATAAGAGAAAAAGTATATCACGTTATGCCATTGATGAAAGGACTTGAGCCACCGAAACCTGCAACTGAAATTATCAACTTAGATTGGTCTGCACCAGACTTCAAAGAAACGCTTGAAAAAATCCCCGATTGGCAAAAAGATATTGTAAAAAGGGCGTTAAATTGGGGTAGCACAAACAGTTCTAAAATGCCATCTACTGATGATTTTAAGGAAATGACAGACGAAGAAGTGGAAGCGATTTTGCCTTTTTAGTTCATAATTTATTTAAAATATCTGTTGACAAGTGACAGTCAATTTGGTATAATCCTTGTAAAGACAAAGTGTGATTGGCTTACGTTGTGGGTTTGCTAATCTGAATATAGTAAGCCAATCCCCTGTAACTTAGTAGCCACAACCTACATAAGTCACAGGGTTTGTCTGTTACAAGGAGCAATATATGGCAAGAAAAAGAATGTTTGATAGGGAGATTGTAAATAAAGATAAATTTTGCGATATGCCAATGAGCAGTAAAGCCTTATATTTTCTGTTAGGAATGGAAGCTGATGATTATGGATTTGTTTCACCAAGACGAGTGATGCGAACACACGGAGCAACAGATGATGATTTAAAATTATTGATACTAAAGGAATATGTAATACCTTTTGAAACGGGAGTAGTTGTAATAGTAGATTGGCATAAAAATAATTACATTGATAAAAATAAAATTCAACCAACAGAATATCTTGAAGAACAATCTTTAGTGCATATAGACAACGGGAAGTATTGTGCCAGTGCGGTTAAACTAAAGTTAAACCAAAGTTTAACGGAAGTTAAACAAAAGTTAACGCAGAGTAGTATAGAACAGAATAGTGCAGAAAAGAATAGCATAAATTATATTGACGAACTTTTTGAAAAAATTTGGAAACTATTGCCACCACACGTTAATGATAGGAAAAGTAAAGTATCAAAAAAACGCAAAGAAGAATTATATGATTATGGTTATGATAGGGTTGAATCAGCTTGCAAAAAATATCTTGAAACTCAACCCAAAGAATATTTACATAAACGAGATAACTTTTTTAATGAAGTTATAAATAACTATTTAGATGATGAAGTGGAAGTAAATAAAGTTGAACAAGAGTATATTGATGTGCATTACAATAATGATGGTACAATATTGAGGGTTATTGAAAAATGAAGTTTGATGTTATAAATGCTTTTTTAGAAGTCATAAAACCAGATAACAAGCTATTTGAAATTAGGGCATTATATGGTGGTGGTAAAGTTGTAAGCGGATATTTTGATTGCATAACAACAGCGGTCGAATGTTTGAAAGATTATAGTTTTCCTAATAATTCTAATATTTATTTTACGCTTAATAATATTAACGATAAGTGCAAGGAGCGAAAACAATTTAATAAATTTGTAAGTGGAGCAAAGCCGACAACATCAGATAATGATATAAATTATTATGAGTGGTTGCCAATAGACGTAGACCCTGTTAGACCAACAAACGTATCATCTACAAGTGATGAATTGCTTTTGGCAAGGCATAAAGCACATGAGGTTAGAAACTTTATGTATGCAAATGGTTTTAGCGACCCGATAGTTGCCATGAGCGGAAACGGTTATCACTTGCTATATCTTATAGGATTTGAAAATAGCAGAGAAAACGCAACACTTGTTTCAAATTGTCTTAAAGTTTTGAGCATGTTATTTTCCGATAAGCACATAAACATTGATGTTAAAACATCTAATCCATCGAGAATATTTAAACTTTATGGTACTAAATCATGCAAAGGTGATAATACAGAAGAACGACCACACCGAATGAGCGAAGTTTTAAAAATCCCCGACAATATTATTCAAAACAAAAAACATCTATTGGAAGAACTTGCTTCACTAATGCCAGAGCCAGAAGTAAAGATAAATAATTTTCGGAACGGATATAATAATAAGCAATTTAATATCCATGAATTTATGGCAAAACATCTACGAGTAAAGCAAGAAATTACAGCAAGTGGATATACAAAATATATTTTAGAGCATTGTCCATTCAATCCCGAACATAAGGGTAAGGATTCAATGGTAACGATAAATGATAATGGTGCAATAGGTTTCTTTTGTTTTCATAATTCATGTGCTAACAACAAATGGCAACAATTAAGAGCGATGTATGAGCCTAATTTTTCTGATAAAAAATATGTTAAACTTAATTTTGGGTCAAATAGCAATAACGAAAATCACACATCACCTAAAATCGTTAATCAGAAAATAGTACAAGATGTAAATGACGAGCCTGTATTTTATACAATGCAACAGATAGAAGAACTTGTAACACCACCAGACGAGTATATAAAGACAGGAACAGATGTTATAGATACAAAGATGGGTGGACTTGCAAAAGGTTGTGTAACGTGCATAACAGGCTTGAGAGGGTCGGGCAAATCAACGTGGATAGGACAACTTGCTATTGAATCGGCAGAACAGGGATATAGAACTGCAATATTTAGCGGAGAGTTAAAAACTAAAAAAATATCATCATGGTTAAAACTTCAATCCGCAGGGAAGTATCATGTCAATCCAACACAATATGATAATTTTTTTACGGTAAAAGATGAAGTTAATCAAAAAATAGTAGATTGGTTAAACAATAAAATATATGTTTATAATAATGCACACGGAAATGATTTTGCTAAAATATTTGATAGATTAGCAGAGTGCGTTGAAAAATATAAAGTCGATTTTATAATATTAGATAACTTAATGGCATTAGATATTTCAATGCTTGAAAAAGAAATATATCGTCAGCAGAGTATGTTTGTTCAAACGCTTATGGACTATTCTAAATTATCGAATGTTCATACGTTGTTTGTAGCACACCCACGAAAACCATTAGGATTTTTAAGATTAGATGATGTAGGTGGAAGTGGTGATATTACAAACAGGGTAGATAATGCTTTTATAGTGCATAGAGTAAATGACGATTTTAAAAGATTATCTCATGCTATGTATAAGTGGGAAAAGAACAATGATTTATATTCAGCAACGAATGTAATTGAGATATGTAAAGATAGAGAAATGGGAACAATGGACACGTTTATACCGTTATATTACTGCAATCAAGGAAAGCGGTTAAAAAACTATGAGCATGAGCATAAGCGGTATGGTTGGGAAGATTCAGAATTTTACGAAGTATACGAAAAAATAAAATTACCCTTTTTAGATGATTAGGAGAAAATTTATGATTATTGAATGTGAAATTTGCGGACAACCATTTGACGTTGATAAATACTGTACGACCTGTGACAGTACAGCTTCACAAAACACTAAACTATTATGCAAGATATTAGAAAAAGTAGAACAAATTGAATATGAAATTAGGAGAGAATATGACAGACGTTGAACGTATGCTAAGTGTAGCAATAGATAAGTGCGAAGATTTACAACAGTTTATTTTAGAGATTGTGGAAATGGTGAGAAATGAACAGAACGATACCGAATGAACAGAAAAATCGAATAAACAGGTGTTTTAAGGTGGCTTATGAAACCCTTGAAAAACATTACGGAGCGGATAGTCTTGACGATTTTCGGGCAGCGGATGAAGAATGCGTACAACTTGCCAAAGAGGACACACTATTAAGCGGATTATTGCTTGCGGTGTATGCAGAATTAAAAAATCAATGGGATATAAGGCATGAACAGATACCAAGCAAGCAAAACGATAAGCGATGAAAGGTGGGTGTGATGGGTGTGACAGTGGATGGTGGCGACTGTATTGTGTGTTTTCATCAAGACCCTGTAAGCGGAGCGTGTACAAAGTACGGTCATGACGCTATGACGTTGCGTGACGGTGTTCGTGAATGTGACAGCTTTGTAGATTGGGAAGAACACACACGCAAGCAAGATGAACTGATTAAGGAACAAAAGCGGAATCAAGAAATGATTGAACTTTATAATTCAATGCCTAAGATTGGAGATAGAGCATGAGTGACAACAAACGCAACATAATAATCCGCATACACAGTGACGATATATCGGACAGTGAAGCTATGTATTATGTGCATAGTGTTATAAACGGAGGCAAGGTGTCGGAAACCTACAAAGGCAAGCAATACTGTTTTCATACACAATTTGCTGATGGTGTTCATGTAAGTTGCGTAAAGCGGTCAAAGAGTGATGTGTTTCATGTTTATAGGAAAAGCGAGGGTGCGGATAGGCACACAAGCAATCCAAGAAACAAAATGACGATACATTGTGCATTTGATGTTGAGAAAAAATGCATAGAATGTAGCCCTAAATGCTTAGAACAAGATGTTTCCGACACAAATGAGAGCATAGCAGAGCCGAAAAGTTGTGAAACGTGTATGCATGGTGAGTTGACAAATATTTATAACTGCAAACTAAAGCATTACACATTGGCAAACCAAACTGATTGTAACGAATGGCAACCAAAAGTGCCTGTTCAAGAGTTCGAGCGGTTTTGTGATGATTGTAGATTTACATTAACCTCACATTATTATGAGCCTTGTGCAAGTTGTAAAGATGAAACAGGACAAATGAAGAACTGGCGACCAAAAGAAAAGCCGACAGTGGCGGTATCGGAGTGTCGAGAATGTAGACAACTAAACACAAAAATTGAAATGCTGATTGACCAGTATGATATAGATATTGAACAACTCAAAAAAACTCAATGCACAGGCTGTTGTTTGGACTGCTACGAAAGACGCAATGAGAAGATACGGAATCAGCGTAGAGAGTTGGCAATATTGAATGAGCGGGTCGTTTATTATAAAGCAGAAATAATTGCATTAAGAGAAGCAATAGACGAGCATTGTATGACTACGCCTTGTCGGATATGTAAACATTATCAAATTGATATTGATTTTTGCAGAGATTGTAATCCGAGTAATAACAAGTTCATGGATAAGTTTAGAAATGGGAGTGACTCCGAATGAGAAGCCCATTCCTGCCACCGAGTAAGGAGAAAAAGATGATACACAATGGGGTAATAATTCCAACAGAACATCAGGAGCAAAAAGCGGTTGTTGAATGGGCGTTATGGCATGAACTTCAGCACCCCGAATTGAAAATGCTCTTTGCGATTCCCAACGGTACTTATAAAAGTAAAGCTGCAAGTGGTATGTTCAAAGCAGAGGGATTAAAAAAAGGTGTACCCGATTTAATGTTAGCTGTTGCGAGAAAAGGCTATCACGGTTTATTCATTGAAATGAAACGTCTTAAAGGTGGAGTTGTTTCAAAAGAACAGGTATGGTGGCTTAATGCGTTAAGTGAACAAGGGTACAGGGTTGCTACTTGTCGTGGATATGACCAAGCAATAAACATTATAAAGGATTATTTGGAGATAGAATAATGAAATGGTTTAAAAAGAAATCAGCTATTGAGGAACTTGAAAAAGAGATGTTTCCACCACCGAAAAATATGATGACTCAAGAACAAAAAGGCGAACAACTTAGAGAATATCTTGAAGTACATAATAAAAAACATGGAGCATACACAATCAGAGAGGGCAATAATGTCCGATACCACTTTTTATGTGAGTTATGTAATGCAGAATTTATTGTACCACTGCGACAAATACCAGAGCGTTTAAGGGGTACTGATTCGGGCAGAGACAAAGACGGAAATATGCAAAACTTTTTTGTAACCTCAAGATGTCCGACTTGCAATCATTTTGTCATTAGCAAGCAGAAAGTCATAGAATAGTCAAAATACCGCAAATAATAGCCCGTATGACGTTTTCGGCATTGTTGGCGTGAAAGTGTATGGGCGACAACAAAACGCAACAGAGTGGCGAGAATTGCCCTTAAAATGAAAAGGAGACATGAGCATGGCAAAAACACCGTTTAGATGTGGTGACATTGTGTTAAATAAGTGGGCAGGACACCCAGAGGGTAGATATTTTATCTTTATTAAAAATCATGGCACATATTCAGAAACCGTACAAGCCATCAACGGTGTTGTTAAACACGAAAGGCAGTCATTTTATACAGATAGCTTCAGTAAACCGTATTACGATGGAACACCTGCATATACTAAAGTCGGATATGTTGACTTAAAAAACATTATCAAAGAAGCACTTAAACCCGAAAACTTTTTTACAGATGAACAAATTATAAAAATCAGAGATACAACACCAAAGGAGATATGAGCATGAAAATAAATTGGGATACGGTAGGTTCGGTAGTCACGGGTATTTTAATAGGTGTATTTGTTATAATGATAGTGGTTTTTACGCTTGACGGAATTGCTAAAGTGAAAGAAGCTGAAAGAATTATAGAGGAACACCAACAGCCGATACACGTAACGGTTGAATGTGGTTGTAAGGAGCGTGATTGAGCATGGCAAACAGACCTATTAAAAGTTTAGAGGATTTGGGTAATTGGAGCGGAGAAAAGTCAGCAAGATTGTTTATGCTTAAAGAGATTATGGCAATAGTGCATGAGAGATACGGAAACATTGACTACACTTTAACCGTTGACAATATCGAGGGTGGTACACTTAATGCTGTGATTGATGTTAGACAACTAAATGGCAAATATGATAGCGATTCCAAAAATAAATGCGATAACTGCGGTTTCAAACTACACTCGCAACGCATATCACAGTTACCAAGTTGTAACGATTGTGCTAAGAAAAAAGATTGTAACATACAACCACCTTTAGGCGATTGGTGCAGAATAAATTGCTTTAATTTTGAACGCAAGGAGCGTGACCAACATGGCAAAGAAGTCTGAGAGCGTGGCGAATGTGGTCGAATGTTGCCACTTCAAAGTCAACGATAAGGGTGTTATGAGAATAAGCAAACGTAAATTGCATTGGCTTATCCCCGACAACCTTATAGGCACTATTGAAAAAGGACAAATGTTGCGTGTGAAGTCTGCAAGTGGTTGTCCAAAGGTACTCGTCTGCGGACTTAAACACATGGAGGAAAATGACCCAGAGTTTCCGACAAAATCAGTTTATAAGATTATACAGAATGTATAGTTATCCCACAACATTTAGTGTTAAAATGTCTTGACATTCCCATAGATTTAGTTGACAATTATGGCTATTTGTGGTACAATAGGGGTGCGTAGGTCAAGTACGCATTTTGCATTGTGTTAATCCCTTTTGTTTGCAGATATGACGTTGCTTGACCCAACGTAATAATTGTGAGCAAAGGGGTTAATTTTATGAATAATGAAAAATGGAAAGATATTGAGGGATATGAGGGATATTATCAAGTTAGTAACTATGGGAATGTTAAAAGTTTAGAACGAATAAAACGAGGAAAGGGTAATGCAAAAATAAAACTCAATGAGAAACTTCTTGTTCAGCGTTTAGATTATTGTGGATATTTAGTAGTTCATTTATGCAAAGAGGGAAAAGTTAAAACATTTAAGGTACACAGACTTGTTGCACAAGCATTTATATCAAATCCGTTTAATAAAGAAACTGTCAATCATATAGACGAATTGAAAACAAATAACAATGTTGAAAATTTAGAATGGATGACATTTTTAGAAAATATAAGGTACGGTAAATTGAGAAGTAAAAAAATATCAAAAGCAAAATCAAGACCAATTTTGCAATTTGACGTTAATGAAAATTATGTAAAAAGATATTGTTCTGCAACTGAAGCAAGTGAAATCAATAAAATACCATTGTCTAATATAGTTGAATGTGCAGGGGGGAAACATAAACACGCAGGGGGATATATATGGAAGTATGAAAGCGACACTACTTAAACTTAAAATCTGCACTATAGCAAAACAAACATTCAAGATTAACTAAATAATAGGGGCGGTGCGAAAAATGACAATATGTACTAATGACAGCCAGATTTGTACTAAAGAAATTGACGGTGTGATGTGCATAACCTTTGAGTGCATGGGTGAAGCTAACTGCGATATGTTTGAGGGTGGCAAGAGAGTAATGCCAGATATGGAGTATTGTCCGTTTAAGAAGGAGGTGGTGCAAGATGTTCAATGATGTTAATTTTGAAAGTCAGTTAATAAATTCAGATTGTATGGATATTTTACCGAGCGTTCCTAACAAGTTTTTCGATTTAGCAATCATTGACACTTGAACACCCTACGGAATAGGCGAGGACGGTAGCAAAGCGATTACAAGGGGTAAGCAACCACATTTTGAGGGCAAACAATCATTGAGTAATGCAGCGGCATATTGCCGAGAATATAAAGCGTATGACGGTGGCGATATTGCTCCCCCCCCAAGAGTATTTTGACGAGTTGTTTAGGGTATCAAGACATTTCATCATATGGGGTGCGAATCATCTTATCAGCAGGTTTCCGATTGATAGTCCATGTTGGATTGTTTGGGATAAAGTAAACGAAGCTAATGATTTTGCCGACTGCGAGTTGGCATGGACTTCATTCAAATCTGCAGTAAGAATATTCCGCTACAAATGGAATGGAATGTTACAGCAGGATATGAAAAATAAAGAAAAACGTCAACATCCGAATCAGAAACCTGTCAATTTATATATCTGGTTATTGAATAATTATGCTAAAGAGGGTAACATTATCCTCGATACACATTTTGGCTCGGCAAGTTCTATTATCGCTTGCATTAAAACAGGTTTCAAGTATGTTGGAATTGAACGTGATGAATATTATTTTAACTTGGGTAAAGAGCGTGTTGACGCTGAATTATCTCAAATGAGTTTATTTAGGTGACAGCTATGATAAATCCCGACAAGATGTGTTTGAAACAGGATTCATGGAGTAGCGGTCTGCCTTGTATCTGTAAACGGAAATGCCGATTGCGTAGGCAAGCCGACAAACCACCACCGCCAAAAGAGGTTGAAAAGTAGCTGTAACAAGTCAAATATTGCTACAGGCTGACCGAAAAGTGCTGTGAACGCAAAAAAAGACCGCCCGACAATCCGTAAGGACTGCCGAGCGGTCAGTTTGCTATGGTCTATAAACTGAGTTTCTGATGGAGTCAATACCCTCGTTTATTCCGTTAAGCGATTGTGAAATGTCAAGAATGGAACATTGTTTCCAATGGTCGTTATACCATGCACAACTATCTTCGGAACATTCATTGGTTATTCGATTATGTATTGAGTACATAGGACAGGTTTTCTTTTTGGTTTTTTTAGCATTAAGATATTCTTTTTGTTTTTCAGATAGTCCGTTCATTTGTTACCTGCTTTCTGAGCCATTTCCCTGCGTTCTATCAGCTTCGGCACATCGGCTATATCTATTACGGGTATAGTGCGTTTGGGTGCGTCAGTGGGATTGTGGGGTGTTTTGTGCGTATCAGGTAGGTGTTCTTGCACTCCGCCGATAAATTCTGCAAGTAGCCACTCAAGATTTTGCAATTTGCGTTCAAGGTATTCGATATATTGTTTGTCGGTTTTGTTCATGGTGTTCTCCTTGTGACGCAATGTTTTCGCAATCGGTACAATAAACCGTCTTGATTATACGGTTTAGCTGTCTTTTCGCCATATATCCAAGACTTGATTGTGTGCATACTTATGCCCGAAGCGGTTTCCATTTCCTCTAATGTCATGCCCGACAATTCCTTAATATCTCTCACTTTGTCTTTCCACGATATTTCAAATTCGTTCATTGGTTGTTTTCCTCCGTTTCTTCTGGCAATGGTGGTATTTCCATCCAGTGTGTCATTTCTTTGTGGTCGATATAGTGGCTAAAGTTGGCAAAACGCATATCTTTTGTGACAAATCTTGCAGTGTAAAAGGTATTGTTTGCATGGACAATTGCTGCAATGTCGGAATCGGGCAACTTTTTATTTATATCATTCCACATTGTTCTTGTCCTCGCTTTGCTGTGGTGCTATTATGTCTGTGATTGTGTCTAATGCTTCTTTAATGGTTGCGTATGAATTTACTTTGTTCCCAAATTCGGAATCAATGCTGCAAGCGGAAAGTGCATACAAACCGCCTTGTTGCCATATCATGTATTTGTGTCCGTTGTAGGTGGTTTCGACAATGTTATCCATAACACCATTCCTCATAACTTTCTCCATGTTTTCTTGTGGCGTAATAGCTTTGCATTTCATGACTCAATTCGTAACACTCGTCACAAAGATAGTGTGGTTTCGTGATTCCGTTTTCATAATCATCTTCTGTAGGCTGTATTTTGTGGGTATAATCGTCAGTAAAATATTTCTCGCAATTTTCGCAATAGTTGAACAGGTTATCCCTGCAAGACTCGCAATACCACTCCCCATCTATTTTGGTACATTCGTCAGTTTCGTCTAGCTTGTCACAGATACAACAATAGGTGTTGTGGTCTGTGCGTTCTTGTGGCATTTGGATTGATTGATAGTTTAAAAGCCCTATGTTTTCCATTGATAACACCCCTTTTTCCAGTTCATTTCTTTGATATAGTCGGTCATTTTGTTTAAGGCTATATTGAAATTATCATAACAACCGACAGGACAATCGCATCGTTCATCGGGTTTTGCTATTGCAAATTCAAAGTATATTACGTTAGGGCACTGCTGCTTTTTGTTGATTAAAAAGGTTTCACCCATATATTCGCATTTTAATACAGTTTCGCATGTATATTCAAACTCTGACATATTAATATTTTCCTTTCATGTTTCTGTATTTTTGTTCACGCTGCTTTTGACTTTGCAATTCAGTAACAAGTCGCTCAAGGTGGGTAATGTATTCCTCATTAATCTTGATTTTTTCTTCAAGGGAAGTGATTAACCGCTCTTGACATTCGTATAGTTCTTTAGTGTATATCATATTCTCTCCATTTCACTTTCAATTATTTGTGTGTCGTAGCCTTTTTTGATAAGCCATGCTTTAAATTCGGCAATCGCTTCGGATGGTGGATTTGTTACGGTGTTAAGCTGTGCAAATTCTTTGTGTAGCTGTTTTGCCATAAAGTTGTACGCATATGCGGCAGCTTCTTTGTGTTTGAAATTGCCTAAGTATATGTGCTTTCCGCTTGCGGATATTTGAGCGTTCCAATAATTTTTATGAAATATTACACCCTTATATCCCGAAGTGTTGCTTTTTGGTGATTTTCTATTCATTCCGTTTTTAGACCTATCGCAAATTCTAAGATTGCTTTTGCAATTGTTCAAAGTATTCATATCGGCATGGTCGATAATGGCGTTATGCGGTACGTTCATTATCAACCTATGAAGCAGTTTAATAGGCTTATGTCCTGCTATTACATATCCTTTTGGATTTATGCGAAAATGCTTACCCTCAACGAGCGGTATATCTTCGATGTCAATCGTAAAAACAGTTTCGCTATCCGTGTTTACATTTGTTATAACTGCATAATCGTCAACAATCTCAATTTTTACAGGACATCTAATTAACCCTTTACAAAAGTCAGTATATCGTTTGTTTTTGACAATTTGCCCTGTGTCAAACTCAACATCAATGCTTTTGTTATTGCGATATGCGATTATTGTTGCATTTATTCCGCTACTGTTTTGGATTTTTGTTTCGCCCGTTCTGTCAATAAATCTGGGGTCTTTGTTTCTCATAATTTCTCCTTAATATGCTTTAAGGTCTGAAATTGCTTTTCCCAATACTACCACTATCGAGAATTAACAAAATCAGACCTATTAGCTGAATTAAGTTTTTTGCAAGTGGTAGTTGCATAACCTATTATAACATATATTCATAGATTATGCAACATCTTCCGCAACCTCTTTGATACATGCATTTGATGACCAATATTCAGTTATAGCCTTTATGTCATCTGCGGAAGTCCACGCAACTTGAAAACGCTCTGGAAGTTTAGTATGGTCATTCGACTGCCAAAGAGCATCGCCCTTGCCTTGCAAGCGGTCGCATCCGACAACTCCGACAACTCTTGCGGTGTTAGGCTCTTTAACTGATAATCCGATACGTGCATTGAAGTTTGAGCGGATAAGTGTATCGCACACTTTTGCCAAAGGATTTTGAGTGCAACATAACAAGTGCAAGCCACAACCTCTACCCATTTGTGATATTCTGGTTAAATGTCTTTTAAACATATCGCCACCAATCATGATAGCATCTGTCAACTCATCTATCACAATTAAAATGCGTTTTGTTATCGGTTTACCGTTTAAAATGTCCTCATAGCGTTGCTCCATTACTTGACAAATCTGTTCAAGAGCCATTGTTGCTTCAACTGCGTCTGTAATTATCGGACGTTCTAAAAACTTAACATTTCTATATTGCGAGAGTTCCACCTTTTTTACGTCAATCATTATCATGCCGAGAGTGGCGGGCGTTGCATTAAACATGAGTGAACATAACATTGTATGCAATAGGGTGCTTTTACCACTTCCCGAAACACCACCGGCTAAAATATGTGGTGCGTCTGCTATGTCTATAATCAGCGGTTTTTGACCGTAACCCAAAATTGCGGTCATATCTGATTGTTTTCCTGCTCTTGCAAAGTCCGACAATGTGCAATCATCCGTAAAATCGGTTTTTGCTAATAGACAGGATTTTAAATTTACCCATGACCGCTTCTCTCTGCTTATTGCTAAGGCAAAATCTCCGATTTCTGATGACGTAAAAATTATATTTTTGTTCAGCCTTGCCGATAAAGGTTCGATGGCTTTTTGCAGTTTACTCCAATGCCTTAAATCACATAAGCGGTAACTGTAAATTATGCTTGATGGTGTACTACTCATTCCGCAACTATTAACAGGTATACCAAGACTTTGTAATGCTTCTGTGATACTGCGAGGATTAACCTCCGCATATACCGTTTCCTCATCTGGAAGTTTTGCTTCACTATGGTCTAATATGCTGATATTAGGTGTCTGCCAATAACGTGTACTTTTCATAATAATTACTCCTATAATAATATTTTAGTTTATATGTGTCTGTGGCTTGCGAGAATCGCCTGTGTGAGCGTTTTAGTATTTCATGCGATAAACTATATACCAAAACGCTCATGCGATTGTAGGCGATTTTAGAGCGGTTATTTAACGTCTTGTAATTTATGTTAATATCTGTTATACTGTTTTTACGCTACGGAAAACCTCAAATATACGCTGTTTTTAAGATAGGCATTGTATGTTTCGGGGTTTTCCTTTTTGAATAAAGCGGAATCAAATTTGTTTTGACTTATGGGTGCATAGCTTATTGTAAATGCGCCCGCTTGTACTTTTTCCGCTTGCCGAGAATCCATTTCCGCAATCAACTGCTGTTTGAGTTCGTTTAGCTGTTGTTCTAACTCTTTAATTTCTGCTTGTATGATACGGTATTCGGTAGCGGTTTCTGTAAGTTCTACAATTGACATTGTCATCACCAATCCTTTCTTAGTATAAATAGTTTCTTATAACCTTGTTAAAAGCTGTTTCCGCTTGTTTGCGTTCCTGCGGTGATAGTTCTACAAGTTCTAACAATTCGGCTAACATATCAATTTCAAGTGTTGTATATGCTGAATTGATAAAGTCCATTAGTTTGTTAAATGTCATTTTGACGGTTTTACCGTGTTTAAATGTTGGTAGATATGATGTTTTCTGCATGGACTGACTTTTTGTGTTACTGCTCATAGTTTTATAATCTCCTTTTTGTTAATTGATGGTTGTTAATACAGATTGTATTATTTACGCTACAGTGGGTACAAATGTACCGATTAGTTTACCGTCATTGTAAATATCGCAATTTTTTGTTATTTGCCTTTTGTTTTCGATAAGGTTTTTGAGTTCTAATGCTGTGATTTCAATGTTTATCGGTGTATTCCAGTCAACTGAATTTATATAGCTGATAATGTCAAGGTTATAATCATTGTCAATTATGTATTTTGCAAGTGCTCGTTTAATGCTATAACCGTTTTTAGAGTTAAATGCGGTTATTATTTCCTCGCCGATTCCGTCAAAAGTTTCATTATATCGCTTGATTCCCTCTAAAAATTCGTGTGCATTGTAATTGTCGCCGTCTTTACGGTCTAATATTAAATCAATAATCATGATACTTTAACTCCTTTATAATCCTCTATGTATGATATTTTTTTATATTCTTTTTCGATTTCAAGTAATTCACGTTCAAAATGTTTGCATGATTTTTCTTGTATAAGCCTTGTATCTGCTCGGCAATTTTTGCAATCTTTTTTGGTACAATTTTCGTAATGACCTTCATATTTTAGCGATAACATATCATAATCGTTTAAAAGTCCATAAAAGTCTTGTTCATATGGTTTTAATGGTGTTCTTGCGGTTATCATAGTTTTATACCCCTTTCATTGATTAAATAATATATTGCCATTTCTTTAGCTTCTTTTAAGGTTTGGTATGAATTTTTTTCGTTTCCGTTAATGTGTAATGTATATCCTACTGGCACATTATTTGTAAAACTGCCATACTCTAAAATAATTTCAATATCGTATTGAATGTTTATATAAGATTTTACATATCCGTCATTGTCTTTTATGCGTTTATATTTTAAATTCATAGTCTTTTTATATCCTTTAGTTTAGTATAGTTATTGAATAGGTTTAATGCTTGTTATAACTCCACAATGAGTTAACGCCCATATTTCTATAACTGCATCCATATTATCAGCTTTAATGACACATTGATTTTTTTCACCATTGTTTGAAGTGTAATTGACTATATATTTTTTCATCTGTTATAACCCCTTTCATAGTGTAGCAGCGTAGGCGGGATTAACCGCCTTGACTGCTGATTTTGTTTATGCTGATTTGATTTTGTCAGAAGTCCGGCGATATTCGCCGTCACCTTTAACATAGATTGAATAAACTGTTTTTTCTACTTTCCGGCAACGTCCGTCACGCCGTCCGGTTTTATTGTTGTACCGTCCGTTTACGCCTACTTGATACATAATAACGCCGTATTGTTCCCCGTTTTCAGTTTGAATTTTTACTAATTCGCCTTGTTGTCGTTTCATGCTGATAACTCCTTTATAATATTTTGTGTTGTTTAATACTTCATGAAGTACACTAACAATTAGTGTACTTTAGCAATATTAAGCTGTTTTGATTATTTTATATTCTGCATCGGGATTATATTTTATTCTGAATATCCGCTCAACCTTTAGCGTTTTATCGGGATTTTGACAAGTTAAACGGGTGACGATATTTCCGGCTGCCGTATAACCTTTAACTACTCTATCCCTAAAAAATCCGATAGAAGTTATATAACAAGCGTATTGACGGGCGGTTATTTGTGACGTTTCTGTTGTTGTAGGATTTTTCGGGAAGTGTTTACGTCCTAACTTTTCGTATCTGTTTTCAATAAGTGTTATTTCATACTTTCCATTGTCTAACGTGTCGAGGTCATAACCGTCCATGCCGATTTTATGAAGTGTTTTTCTGTACTCTTTAAATTCCTCAGATAGATATAATGTTCTTTCCATTGCCTTAAATCTCCTTGTATATATTATAATATTTGTTGGTAGTGTTTAATACACTATCAAGCCGATATTATAGTCAATATCGGCTTAAAGTATGCTAAACGTTTCTTTTTGTGTATTTTTTAACGCAAACTTCATTGTCAATATTAAGTTTATACAGATATGCAAGCCATCTTTGCTCCGCATTGTGTCCTCTTATTCTTTTTAAGTATCCTTCTGCTTGTTTATTTGTGACATTTACAGTAACGTAATACCGTAATTCATAATCGCTATTACTAACTTTTTCGGCATCTTCTAAATTTTCAAAAACTTCGAAAAATGCATTGACAAATTTATCGTAAAACTTTGCTATAATTTTACCTTGCATGATAAAATACTCCTTAACTTTGTTATGCTGATTGATTTTTAGACTCCTCTTGTATCATGTTATCAACTTGACGTTTCCTGCGGTCGATTGCTTTAACAATAAGACTGTCAATATCTGATAGTTTGATTTCACGTCCGTCATCCCTGTCAACCTTGCGCCCATTATAGTCAAGCCAGTCGCGGTAAACTAAAACTTCTTTCCCGTTCATATATTCACGGTTGATTGTTAATATTGCCGGAAGTGTGTGATATACATTGTCAAGGCGTTCATTTAATGCTATACGTCCGTCATTTTGTTTCAATACCCATTTAACCCATTTTATCATGTCAAGTATTTCTGCGGTTTCTGTTCTGCTATGGATTGCCATATACTCCTCACAATTTACCTGCGTTCTGATATACTCCGAATTGAATTTACTTTTTGTTCTATAACGTCCGTTTAGCTCTGCATAATAATTGATGCTCATAATTTTACCCGTCCTTTTTAAATAATAAGAGTTAATTAACTCTATAATGTACACTATGGAAGTGTACACTAACAGTCAATTAAGCTGCTTTATAAATTGTTATGATATAATCATTTGCGATATCGTTATACATCTCGTTATAATCACTGTAGGCATCACGATTTACAATATATCCCATAAAAAACGGGCAAATACCGTTTAATGGAATATTATGATATCCCCTATCATAGATTAAATTTGCAATAATACATCTTTCGTCATAAGTTAAAAACATTGTAGTATCTCCAATCGTATTTTATTTTAGTGTTATAAACACAATGTTATAGTATGGTTATTTGTTGTTAGCTTGCACAAGTTAAGCATATATTATCGTTATTTAATGTTTTGAAACAATGATGTATATTACATATTTTACATTTATAATCCCGTGTAGAATCTTTTAATGCTGCACATCTACCTTTTCCGGCATTAAAAGCACATTTTTCACAATATTCGCGGCATTGTTTGTCATCAACTAATTTATTCCATAAACTATTATTATTCATAGTCATAATCTCACTTTCTATATTGCCATACTATAACATTCTGTTCATAACTCACGGACATTTTTTTAATAGTTTCGGTGTGTCCTGCACCGTACTTCTTTTTATAGTCTTGATGTACAGTATAATGACTCTGATATTTAATTGTGTTTTCTACTTTGTATACATACCCTACCACAAACAAACACAGATTGCAACACTTATTTTCTACAAAATGGAGTGACATAACAACGTACCCACGTGTGTCAAAATGGCTAAAAACACAACATATAGACAAAAAACTGCCAAAATGACAATTTACACTAACTTAATACACTATATATTGACAAAAAATATGATGATGTGGTACAATCTCATATGACGCAAATAACGGCGTTCTAAACAGCGTGTAAAATGCCGGGCATAAACAATACTACTAGGATAATAAAATGCCCGCAGAACGTAAAATATTGAGTTATAGCAATATCCCATAATAAGGAATGATATAACATGAGTAATAAAGCTAATAATAAAATAGGTCGTCCTAGAGTATTTAAAACATCGGATGACCTATTATTAAAATGGAATGAATATAAACATTACTGTGATAATATGACTAAACCACGTACAGAATTTAGTCAACGTTTAGGTCAGTTCTTTACACAAGACGTTCCTGCCCCGATAACTTATACAATCGGTGGTTTCTGTATACATAACGACATATCAGAACAGGCTTTTAATGAAACCTATATGACTAACAATGAAGCCGAGTTTCTTGAAACTGTTACACGTATGCACAAAGAGTGTGAACTCAATGCACGTATGAGATTTGAACAGGGTGCTATTGATACACGGTTACACGGCATGTGGATGTCAAATCATGGTTACAAACTCCCCGCTCAACAACAAGATGACTCCGGCATCGCTGAAGCTATCAATAAACTTGATGAAGTGTTAAACAAGATAACAATCGGTTCGGGAGATACCGATTGCAAGCCAGAAGAGACCAATTGAACAAAATGGGTGTTTGTTTAATTGTCAAGATGTGGTGGTGGACACCCTCCCCTACCACCCTATGTAGTGGTCTGGAATCGCAAATCCCTCTACATATATTACTATAGTGTGATTTGGTTTTTTAACCTACTCATATATTACTATCGTGGAACTTGATTTTTCGTGATAGTCGACTGATATAACCAAGATGTATATTAGCTGAGATTGAGTCTGCTTATTGTAGGCTCTTTCGTTTTGTGTAGTTGTATAGTTATGTTAGTAACGTATGGCTAATTTTTTTTTGGTATAACGACAAAAAGCCCCTATCAGCTAAATAAAGCTAATAAGGGCTTAAAATTTTTTCTATAAACATCATGTGAGTTTTTATTATATATTATTTAAGTTTAGGTAGTTTTGGTTGTTTGTAATTGTTTTACGCTAACGGTTTGAGCTTTTGATTATAGGTTGCCCGCACGAAGCGGACAAACCTTTATCACGCCGTACGGAATCGCCCCGTCATAAAGTCTAAAAGTGACTATGTTCCGCTCTTGCGCCCTACGGAATCACTTTCAGTAAATGCCCTCAGTTAAAAACTGAAACAAGTACCGCCCCCGTTATTTGTTTATAGAGTAATCGGAAAAACTCTTTTGTAGCTTTTTTCAATTAGCTTTGGTTGCTACTAACCTAATCGTTTTTTGCGAGCGGAACGATTGCATAGAAACCGCAACAATATTTAATTAAAAAATAAAAAAGCTATTTAGACATGGTTTGATTCCATGTGTCCATAGCTTCTTGTTCTTTATCGTGGTATCTATGAGTTGAATAATTGCAATTTAAGCAATAAACGAAAAACTTAGTTCTGTACATTGGTTTATGTGAAGATGATTTAGGTTCGCCACCGCATTTTTTACAAGGCTTTAATTCTGTCATAATATCTCCGCAAAGTAAAACGACCCATTAACGTGCTACCGTCCGAGTCGTTTTGCTATTTATTTTGAAAGTGTTGCCACTAACATACAAGCATATCACGGTAGCACTCGTAAGAGTATATTACCACGATATATAGTGTTTGTCAACACCCAAAATACTATATTTAGTTATTTATTTTTTGATTCTTAATACAAAATCAAATTCACCGAATTTATCTTCATCCCAATGCAAACACTTATAGCCATGAATTTTAAAATCATAAACATTATTAAATCCGTTATATACTTTTATTGTGTTTTCATCAATAACAATGTTAACAACAGGGTCAATCCATTCTACTTCTTTACCTTTTTTGTCAATTAAAACAAATTCTAACATGTTTTTATATCCTCCTTTGTCAAGACCTATTTTTCCATATCTGGTTGTTTGTTAATCTAAAATTATATAACTTTCTAAAAGTGCTTTTTGACAATGGTATTGTTCACGATGTTGCTCTCTTTTATCTTGTGGTTTATAAAACATACAATCCTCTTGAATACACAAACACCACTCTTGCACTTCATAAAATCCAGTATTATTTGTATTATTATACCTTGTTGTTTTTATCCTGTATGGACATTTCATTATTCATTTCTCCCCTATCCCTCTTGCAATTTGCAAGCGTTAATTTTCGGTGTGTCTTGCTCTGGCAATTTTACACCATTCGCAAATCTGTTCATCCATAACAGAAATAAATGTGCCTTTACAAATTTCGCAATAAAGCAAACACGCTTTTATTTTTTCATTGTTGTTCATGGGGTTTTTACCTCACTATCTTTCATGCCACGCCAGACCCACTTATCGTGATATTCATTGCATAAAACACAAACAGTTTCTATCTTTTCTTTATCATTTTCGTAAAGGCAAAATTCGCAACCGTCACCGTATTTACTGCTGCAAATCAATTTTAAATCAGCGAGTGCCAACTCCAACTTTATTTTGAGTTGAGCGTTTTCCCTTTCAAGCTCTATACTTAAATCGTGATAATTGCTTGTCTGTTCTAATTCATCTATCAACATATTTACACTCCCTAAATATTTTTTACTATTGCGTGGGCGAGGGTTATTCTTTCACCCAATATCTGCTATTGTTGTTATAAACGCCGTTTAAAGCTAATTCAACATCAGTTAAAGCGTCTAAATAGCCACCTGCGTAACCCTCAGTAGACAACCCACGCTGAACATGACTTCTGCTTTGTGTATGTATCTCGTTCAAAACATTTTCTCTTGCTTTTTTTATTTGCTTTTTAATACCTTTGTTCATAATCTACCTCCAAACGCACAAGTGAGTTCGCTTTTTTCAATAAGGGTCATTGTTAGCATGGGTTGCTCCTTTCGTCTGGTAACATCTGTTTGAATATAGCTTCAAGCACTCCGCAGCAGATTGAGTTTCCGGCGGTTTTGTATAGTTGTGACTTTGATAAACCGTTCTTTGCTATACATATCAAAAGTAAATTGGCTCACAAATACCGCCACTCCCTCACAATTTCAGACATTTCATCACATAAAACAAGACAATCCCCAAACCTCATAGGCAATTTAATAGGGTCTTTAGCACCATGTAACCAAACAAGTAGCTGAATAGCGTCACCCTTGATTTCGTAACTGACGTTGTTAAACGCTTCGGACGTTATTATCAACTTGTCAAAGTAGGTGGAAGTGTCCAAACACTTTTCCATTTTGCAAGATTTCTCTGTTGCCATTTGTACGCCCCTAAAATAAAATTCAGTAACTTTTTGGACGATAACGCCATCCAAAAGCTACTGAACCGTTAAAACCAATAAGGCTATAACAACATCTGTCGGCAACATGGCGTTATCATGTTTGCAATACCGATTATACCATAAGTAAAAACTAATTGCAATAGGGAATATATTGTGCTATACTGATTTTCAACTACTAAATATTGAAAAAGGAGTAATATGAGCATGGATAAGGCAAGTTTTGACAAAATTAAGCACAAGAACATATCATCTTTGAACGATGATGAGCTAAAAGAGGTCTTTGACTTCCTTGAGAAACTATTTGCAGACGATGAGGACGAGTTTTGTAGCATTTCGCCAGAGGACATCTGCGATGGGTGCGGTCAATGCGAGGTTGACGAGGACAATGACATTTGCGAACTACACCTTGAACTTGCGTTCTTAAGTGGAAAAGTTGCAGCCTACGAGTACGTTTTAGCTGATAAAACGGTGGTTTAGCGTGTTGTGCTGCGAGTGTTTGGGGTAAAAGGGGGTGGTTTAACCGTGAACTTATCATTTTCAGACCATCAGCAGGAATATCTTAGAAATGCTACTAAAAAAATAAATTTGGCTGGAGGGGCAAGAAGAACGGGCAAATAACCTACCTAAACAGATTTTTAATCCCTAAACGTATTCGTGAAAGAATTGATTTAGAGGGTGAAGTATTTTTATTAGGACACACAAAACAAACATTAACAACTAACATAATACGTCCGCTACAACAAATGTACGGCAAGGCTTTAGTTTCTGAAATTAACTCAAAAAATGAAGCAAGAATGTTCGGACAAATAGTTACTTGTTTTGGAACAAACAATATAAAACAAGCGTTAAAAGTTAAAGGTGCAGGTATTAAGTATCTAAATCTTGATGAATTGGCTACATTCCCAGAGGAAGTTGTAGTCGAACTGATACCATGCCTTGATAAGCCATATAGCGTTGCAGACGGTACACTAAATCCGCTTTTTCCTACACATCATGTTAAGAAACTAATTGATGATAACCCAAAATATGTTTACTATCAGAAATATACGATATGGGATAATCCATTTTTACCCGAAAATGAAAGAGATTTTATTTTATCTATGTACCCCGTTGGCTCTGTATGGTACAAACGCTACTGTGAGGGTGAATGGGCTGTAGGTTCCGGCATTGTTTTTCCGCTTTTTGCAGAAAACCCCAATAAATTTATAAAACCCGTATTCGATAAAAAAACAGGTCACATTGAAAGATTTGCAGAAATTATCGTAGCTCTTGATTGCGGTGAAAATCGGTCAAATCACGCTCTATCTGCTTCTGGTATAACTAAAAATTGGCGTGGAGTTCATGCTTTAGCAACTGAAAGACATCCTGCTAAAGATACAACACCAGAGCAAATAGAAAAGTTGTTTCTTGATTTTTTAGATAAAATTATGATGACTTATGGGAATGTGCGTTGTGTTTTTTTTGACGGAGCGCAATATATGGGTAATAAATTGAGAATATCTGTAAGAAAAAAATATCCATTATTACAAGTGGCGTATGCTAAAAAACCAGAGGGTATTGAAAGAATACAGGCATTAACAGATTTAATGGCACTTGGCAGATTTCACATGACAGATGATTGTGAATCGTTGGTTGACTCTTTAACTCAATTAGTGTGGCATCCAGATAAACCAGATACTATTCTTGACGATTATAGTACGCCTGTCGATGACTATGACAGTTTCTGCTATACTTTCACGCACAGAATAAAGAATTTTATAAAATAAATTGCATATATATCCATTTTAACTGAATAAATATACACAAGCCACTTGAAAATAGTGGCTTTTTCTATATCTTGTGTTACGAAATTATGAACACAACAAGATATTGTTGACAACAGTTTGCACTATATGATAGAATGACAATGTATAATTGTGTAAATATATATAGTGGGATAGTGATTGCAACACGACAAGCGGTGAATCCTAACACCGTTTCCCACTCAAAACTTTAGGAGTAACTATAGGAGGTTACAATAATGAGTGAGAGAAAAGACTTAACAGGTCAAAGATTTGGCAGATTATTAGTTTTACAATTTGACAAAACAGACAAGCACTATAAGGCTTATTGGTTGTGCAAATGTGATTGTGGAAACGTTAAATCAATAGCAAGTCGTGGATTACTTTCGGGCAGGATTGTTTCATGTGGATGTTATAAAAGAGAATTAGTTATACAAAGAAGCACAAAACACGGATTTGCAGATTCTCCAATTTACATAGTTTGGAGAAATATGAAAGAACGGTGTTATAATAAAAATAATGACAGCTATGAGCTTTATGGAGCAGTCGGTGTAACAGTATATCAAAATTGGATAAATGATTTTTTGTCTTGGTATGATTATGTTTCTAAGTTAGAAAACTTTGGTAAAGAGGGATATTCAATAGACAGATACCCTAACAAAAGAGGTAATTATGAGCCGGGCAATGTTAGATGGGCAACAGATGAGGAACAAGCAAGAAACCAAAAATTACCAAAACAAAATACGTCGGGATGTGCAGGTGTAGGACTTGTAAAATCCACGCAAAAATGGAGAGTAAGGTTTCCTGTAAATGGCAAAATGAAACAGTTTGGAACTTTTGATACATTTGAGGAAGCATTTTTGAAAAGAAAGCAGTTAGAACTTGAATATTGGGGCGAAATTAGAACTGCGTGATTTTTAGGCGGTGAATAAATGTCGCTGTTGTCGAATATCGTAAGGTGGATTAAAAGCATGATTCCAAAACGTGACGTTGCAAGCGCATTAGATGTAGAGATACTTCTTTCACAAGAGGAAGTTGACGATATTGAATTGTGGAAAAGCCTGTTTTTGGGAGAGGCAAATTGGAATACCCCTCAAGTGCCAAGCCTAAACTTGGCTTATTCTATTTGTGCGGAAATTGCCAGAAATTGCGTTAGCGAATTTGAGTCCGAAATACAAAACAATGAAATGCTTAACGAATGGTATCAAGAGCTGATAAACGGTTTAGGTGCTATTGTAGAGCAAATGGGTGCTGTTGGTAGCGTTTTGTTAAGACCGTATATCGCAGGGGATAAAATAGCAGTTAATGCGGTGGGGGCAGGTAATTATTTTCCTGTACGATATGATGTTTCGGGTGAGTTGTCAGAAGTGGTCGTAGTTGACAGACAACAAATCGGTGAATTGTTTTATACGCTATTATCCCACTTGGATTTTGTAAAAGAGGAAAATGCTGAATACGGAGAATACACCATAATCAATAAAGCGTTTCGGTCAAGTGATAAGAATATGCTTGGTAGTGAAGTGGCTTTATCCGAAGTTGAAGCGTGGAAATATATAGAGCCTACATCTAATTTTCAAACTACAAGAGCGTGGTTTGTAGAATTGATTGCACCGAATAATGAAGCTGTTTTCCATAGAGCCATTGAGCTGATAAGGCTTGCTGATGAACTTGACTCGTTATTAGTGAGAGAGTTTAAAAACGCTCGTAGCCGAATTATTATTGATAAACTAATGGCAGAGGTTGACAGTAGTGGTCGTATCAATGATAGTGGCAGTGATGTGTTTATGGGAATTGACACAGGATTAGGACAAGAACTTAATCCGATTATATTCAATCCCGAAATAAGAGTTGACGCTTATCAGAAACGCAAACAAGAATTATTGCGACAAATTGAAATATCGGTAGGTTTAAGTTTTGGCATACTAAGCGAAACTTCAAGTGTTGAAAAAACAGCAACGGAAATAATGCACGGTAGACAAAGATTTTTCGTGCTTGTAAATACGATACAGAAACAGCTTGAAAAGGTTTTAAGAGAAGCTGTTGTTATATATTCCGAGATAACCCATGCTTATTCACTTGGAAATAGCAATGTTAATAAAGATGATGTGACATTTGTAATAGGCGACAGTATCATGACCACAGAACAAGAACAGTTGGACGCTCTTGACCGTACTGTAAACGCTCTTTTACGTCTGCAAAGCAAGGGTGAAGTACCAACAGGACTTGCGGCAGCTTATATGTACGAAATGTCAAAAGACCTACACAGCATAAATGACGAAATGATAAAAAAAGCTGTTGAACGTGTGAATATGTTTGGTGGTACACAACAACCGCAAGGCAACGATACAAACTTAGACTTCTATGAAGATATGGCTATCGAGTCCGAACTCCATTTTGCAGGGAGTCAGAAACAATGACTTGTAGGGATTGTATGTGGTTTGTAAGTAGTCACAGTATGTTTGGTGAAAACGTCTGCACAAATCCCGAAAGCCAATTTTGCACAGAACAAATTAGCGAAGATATGATGTGTACTGAATTTGAAGCCAAAGGAGATTAAAATAATGACAATCCCCAAAAATTTAAACAGTAGCCAAAAGAAGTTTATCGAAGAAATCCTTAACGGTAACAAAGATTTTGAAACACTTGGCAAGATTCCGATACCCATGACGGTGATACAAAGATTGCTTGACGAAAAATATATTACAAAAAAAGAAGCGGACTTCTTGCGTTCTTATCGGCACGAAACCGTAATGCCGACATCGGCTGTTAAACCCGAAAAAGCTGAAGTGTCACCAGAGCCAAAAGAATCGCCTGTAAGCGTTCCTGATGTTGCCCCTACAAAACATACACCCCCACAGCGAAAAGGCAAGCCAGAGGGCAAAAATAAGCCTAAAAACGAATATCGCACAAGTAGCATAGTTTTACGTCGCAAGCGTGGGAGAAAATAATGTACGAGTTAACGGTAAATGATATTCTGATAAAGATAAACGTAAGTGACAGAAATATAAGTCGTGTCGATGTAACTCCGATTTATAGAATGACACAAAATTATGCGTTTATTCAGTTTACGTTTAGCGAACATTGGAGCAATTTAACTCCTGCGATAATTTTAAAACATAATTATGCAGTAGGTCATTATTTTCTTGACGAAAATGGAATTATGCCTATTCCGAATGAAATGCTACAAGAAGTCGGCACAATTGAAGTTTCCGTCATGGCGGGCAATTTACGCACAATAAATTCTACATTCATATCCGTAGTTGAAAGTGGTTTTGCGGAAGAATCACCCCCGAAACCACCTCTTGCAACTCATGTGTATGTTAAGACTCCGAATAATTCTACGCCTATAATTCGAGAAGATTTAAGAACTACTCCTGATGGAATAACATATAATGTGTTTCAATATTTTTCTACGGAATTAAACGATTATGTTGATGTAGCTTCAAGAGAAATATTAACGGTGGAGGTATTCTGATATGATATTCAGTATTGCATATAGAAAAACTCCAGATGTTGAAGTTCCTATACAACATGGGCGTATACTTTTCGATTATGTTGATGGATTTGTTTCTATAGATGATGAAGATGAACGTAATATAATCGCTGAATTAAACAAAGGTGCAGGTGGCACAAACGATGCTCGTGAAGTTTTCATGGGTGGAGATAGCTTTATAGTAACAAATCCGTATGCTGGAATACCTTTAGGCACAGAAATTAAAAGTGAAAGAGATTTGTATTCAATATTAAGATTTATATTAAGACCTATTGAACCACCAGTATATATTAAACCAACTTTATCGCTTACAGGAACAGTCCCTTTTTCAAGAGAAATAGGTGAGAATATAACGACAACTTTTACGCCTACATTTACTCAAAATGATGGTGGTGCTTTAGAACAATATAGATTAGTAAGAAATGCAATAAATATACACACTGGAACAAGTGCTGTACCAATAACAGAAACATTCCAGTTGACTGAAAATAGAAATTATTTTGCACAAGCTGATTTTGCACAAGGCGAAATCAAAGAAGATAGTGCAGGTGAACCAGATGATACAGGACGTATTGAAGCAGGAACGGTTACAAGCAATACGGTTTCATATACGCCATTCCGCAGAGCGTTTTATTCCGCTTTATTTACACCACAGTTTCCAACTGATTCAGATAGCGTAAGAGCGTTATCGCAAAGTTTGGATAATCCCCAAAATGGAACTCAGATAACAGTTGAAGTAAACGCAGGTCAAAGAGGGTTAGTGTTCTGTTATCCACAGTCTTTAAGACCACCAAGCAGTATAATTCAAGTGTCTTTGGGGTTAAATGTGACATCTTGGTTCACGGAAATTGCTGTGCCTGTGCGTGGTGCAAATGGATTTACAGCAGTTATGTATAGAGTTCTATATTTAATACCAGAATTTCCCTACGCAAGTTCGGAAGTGTTCAGATTGACGATTTAAGGAGAATATGATATGTCAGTTAATGCAATAAACGTAGCAGGTCAATTTAAAAGATTATTTAGAGGAAATTTAGACCCAGACGTAACGTTTAACAATATGGCTTTGTTTGAAAGTTATCTTGCAACAGGTGCGGCTTATGTCGGACAAATAGTCAGTGTTCGTACTGCTGAAAACACACCTTTGGTCTTTATCATAAACGAGGATTTTACTTATTCACCTATAAGTGGTGATACAGAAGATATAGATACTGCGATAAATGCTCATAATATATCAGAATTATCTCATGCAGATATAAGGGCAAAATTAGGTGAATTAGCTGATAGAATAGACGGAATCGCAGAACTTGGTCAATATGCAGGAACTTTCAATACAAAAGCGGACTTACCCACAAATAAATCTGCATGGAAAAGCATATCTGTAAATGATTTCGCTTATGTTCGTGTTGACGAAACGCAAAACGGAAATTATACAAGATACGTTGTAAAAGAAATAAATGCTACTTCTGGTGCTATAACATGGGATTTAAACCGTGTTTGGCAGGCAGGTGAAGTTGGGGGCAGTTTTGATGATATTATATCTGGGGCGACTATTCCAGTTACTAATGCAAATTTAGGGTTAGCAAGCGGAACTGTAATATCTGATACAGATACCCTATTGGCAACAATGCGTAAAATATTAAACCCTCGTGTTCCTGCAAAATATACAGCACCTACTTTGTCGCTTAGTGGTACTGCTCCGCTTGCAAGAGAAATAGGGGAAAATATCACACCTACACTAACGCCTGATTGGAACGCAGGGGATAGTGGTGGGGCAACAGGATATAGGGTTACTCGTGATGGAACAAACATTTATACAGGTGCTACTCCGATTGCTCACTCCGATACAACTTTTCAACTGACTACTAACAGAACATATCAAGCTATTGTTGATTTTGCTCAAGGAGCGGTTAAAGACGACAGTGAGGGAAACCCAGACCCGGTTGGAAGAATTGAAGCAGGTTCGATTACATCAAATAACGTAACATACACTCCACAACGCAGGTCTTTTTGGGGTGTATTGGCAGACGGAACTATACCTAACAATTCAGCGTTTATTCGTGCTTTAGCAAGCAGTCAATTAAATGTTGGTGAGAATTTTCAAATGATTGCAGAAGTGCCTACAGGTGGTCGTGGTGTTGTATTCGCATATCCAAGCAGTTTAAGGTTTCCAACAAGCATTGTTCAAGCAGGTCTTGGAAGTGATGTGAAGTCATTGTTTACTGAAATTATAGTTTCTGTTCAAGGAGCAAATGGATTTACCGCCGTTGATTATAGAATACTTTATTTACTTCCCGAGTTTCCGTTTATTTCAAATGAGCGTTTTACACTGACAATATAGGAGTTAGTTATGTCAACTATTAATCAAGCAGGTAGCTTTAAAAGATTAAATAGACGACCACTTGATGTTTCAAGCACATTTGAAAATGAAGCAATGCTTGATAATTATTTGCTTGTAGGTGAAGCATTTAACGGACAAGTTGTTTCCGTTGTTGGAAATCCTCCGAAAGTTTATAAAATCGGATATGACGGAACAAAATTTGTTAAGTTTCCTGTTGATGGTGATGGTGGAACAGGTGGCGTTTTCGACCCACAGCAAGTAAGAGACACTACGTTTAGTTTAGCTACTCCAACCGCAGATAGTGCAGCACCTGCGGCTACAACAAACGTAACATTACTAAACACACTTCAAAGTATTTGGAATAAAATGTTGCACCTGTTCAATACAAGATTACGTTTTGACGCTGCTCAAACATTAACATCCGAACAAGCAGGTCGAGTTTTACAAAACATATCAACACCGACAACAGCACCAACAACAACACAACTACCACAAGCAAACCGTGACCGCTTAAAGTTGTGGATTAACGCTCAAGATATATGGTATGGCACAAGCAACACAGCAGCAGGAACACAAGACAAAGCGTCTACGATTACAGGCTTCGTCCGTGTTGGCAATCCGAGAGTGACAATACGGTTAACAGTAGCAAACACACACGCAACACCGAGATTGAACGTCACAACTACAGGTGCTGCTGAAATACGTTGGAATGGTCAACCGATAATAGCGTCTTTGTTAACTGTTGGCGATTGGGATTTCCAATGGGATGGTACTTATTGGAATTGGTTGAATTACCCTGCGGCAGTACCTACAATGAAACCGTTTGATGGTAGTCCTGCTGTTATTAAGATGGATATGCCGTCAATGCGTGGTCGTTTTCAAGACAGAAGTTTAGCGGCAGGTGTTGACGAGGCAATAACACCAGTTTTTGAATCGGGCATAAATATGGTAGATGGTACGTTTTTAATAGCACCCGAAAAGGGTACTTATGTTTTATCAACTAGAAGATTTTTGTTTGCACCAACTACGGCAGGTAATGTTCATGTTATGGTGTTGGCAAGCACAGAAAGCATAACAACTATTTCCGAAAAATCTCGACATTTCAGACATGATGTTAGTGCAGCTAATGCGGGTTCTTTTATGTCGATAGTATACGTTGAAGATTTAAAACAAGGTGAGCGCATACGTGTTCAAATCAATAGCGCAATCGCAAGAACTTCAATAACCCCTACATCGCCCCCTTTAAGCTTTTTATTCCGCAGAATAGCATAGGAGATATTTATGAACATACACGAATTACCACTAGGCATAGCATTAGACCATGAGGGAAACCCCTATGCCCCCGTGACTGCTACCAACGGTGTGTTTGGTAAAGACGGTGAAAACCTTGACATCATACTAGGCAGAGCAGGATTGATGGGGTTGCCGTACTGTGAGGGGAATTATGCGAGTAGAAGCGTAACGGCAGTCGCCAGTTTAGAAACATTTACTGACCTTACTCCTGTTTTTGAAAAAGGAACAAACCTTATAAATGGTGTATACTTAACTGTTTCAAATAAGGGAACATGGGCATTATTTATAGGAGCGGGAAATAAAAATGTTGTAAGTAATGAAAGTATTCGGATTCAACTGTATAGAGGAGCTGAAATATTAAAAACGTGGAATAATAAAGGTATGAATTTGGGGGTAATTAGTCCTAGCATTTTTGCTGTGTCAGAATGTGAGCAAGGTGATGTTTTTAGCTTTAGCTTTAGTTCAGCGGTTGCTTTGACTCAAACATCTGGAACAGCGTCACAGAGACACGCTTTTTGGTTCGGACAAATAAGTGACGCTACTGTTGGTAGGTCAATAGTTTTTAGGCAATGGTCTGGTGCAAACGGATTGTCTGTTTCGGCACAAGCGCCAACGATATTTACAGACACAAACACTCCTGTTTTGTCAAGAGTTGGTCAAGTTGTTGTAATGGATATTCCTAACGAAAAAGCGGCAGGTGCTATTACAACAGCACAAAATCTATGGACAATTCCTATAGGATTTAGACCTACTGCGACAGCTACATCGGCTATTGTTCCTGCTGCTGCAAACTTGAGATTACAAGTGAGCGAAGCAAGCGGAACTGCAAGAAGTACAGTAAGACCAACAGTTAATATCGCAAGTGCAAATAACGACATTCGCACATCTATGACATGGATTACTAACGATAGTATGCCATAAGGAGGAAAATCATGGCAAGAAAACAACTATATTACGAAGAACTTAACGGCGACATCTGGACTAAGTTTGACGAAAACAATCAGATGATTATTGAAGCAGACCAACTTGAAGCTGTCTTGGAATCGTTTGAGGAGCGTATCACAGAGGGTAGGTTAATCAATCTTAAAATCGTTGACATACCCGATGTACCATCAGAGCAACGTGCAAACGCATACGCTACCATGTACTTTGATGATTTAGGTGGCACGATAGACCAAGCGGCTATTAAGATAATCAATTACGAGGAAGTTGACGAAAACCCTCAAGCGGCACAAGAATTGAGAGTTGCAAGCAGGAAACACAGAAAAGAAATTAGGGAGATGTTTCCCGATAAAAATTAGTTGATTAACACTATATCATGTGGTATAGTGGTGATTATAGAACTACATATTGTCGGACACGACATAAAACATGGAATATAGCTGACGAGCGTTTAAATACGGAAAGGAATACCATGAGCGAACAAGCTACACAAACAACTGTACAACCTGTACAGGCTACAACGCCACAAGTGGGCGGTACACAGGCGACACCTGTTATAAATGTTCAAACACCCGTTGATACAAATGCGATAGTATCACAAGCAGAACAAAAAGCCATTGAAGCAGCCGAAAAAAAGATGATGGGTGTATTTAAGTCAATGCTTGAACAAAGCGGACTTGACCCCGAAACTATCAATAAAATGGCTACCGAATGGAAAGAAAAACAAATCACACCTGATATGATAATCCAAGAAAAGGATAAAAGAATTGCTGAATTGGAAGATTATAAATCTACTAACGAAAAGCACAAAATTGTCCAATCATATCAAGTGACTGACCCTGAGGATATTGAGATTTATTCTATACGCATTGATAAACTTGTAACAAAAGAAAAAGATTTTGCTACAACTGCTAAAGAATATTTTGAAAAAAATCCTTATAAAAAAGATGATGTAGAAACTAAACCAGAACCGCCTAAGGGTGCTTTGTATGTAGGTGGTACAAATTCAAAAAACAACGTAAAGAAGCCTACTAATTATACACAAGCATTATTCGGGCGGCACTCTTAATTCAGAAAGGATTATAAGAAATGCCACAAGAAACTTTTACATCCCATCCTCAGTATGGTGGGTTGTTACACCCCGAATTTATAGCAGGGGTAATTGAAAACACAATGAGGGAATCTGTTGTTCTCTCTAACTTCACTCGTATGCGTAACATGATAGCAAGGGAAACTTGGCTTGATGTTCGTAGCGAATTGCCTTCTGCGTTTGCAGTTGATGGTTACAACGAGGGTGGAGCAGTCCCGTCAGTAAAAACAAACACAAAGAAAGTTACCACACAAAAGTTTGAGCCACGTTTACTTAAAGCTGGCGAATTTGCCGCTATTAAAGTATTCCGTGACGCTGATTTAGCAGACGCTCTCGCTAATGGCTATGATGTTATCGGTGGTGACATTCCTGTATTCGCTTCACAATTTGGTCGTGCGATTGACCGTGCAATCATTTTTGGAGTAGATAAGCCTGTTGAGTGGGCAGACATTGATTCACTCTGGCTTAGAGCAAGCACCAACGGTCTTGTAGTAACACCGACAGCTAACAATTATGTTGACTTATTCGGTGTTGGCGGTGTAATGGAAAAAATCGAACTTACCGATTACGCTCCGACAGGACTTGTATCTGCTGTTCAAATGAGAGCAAGATTACAAGGCATGGTCGATGGTGACGGTAGACCGATTTTTGCACCCAACGCTACACTTCAAGAGGGTACACCTTTTGCACTTGGCGGTTTTCCGCTTTGGTTTGTGCGTAACGGTTCATGGGATTATACAAAAGCTTCAATGCTTATGGCTGACTTCACACGTCTTGTATATTCAATTCGTGAGGAAATCACCTACAGAACGACTCGTGACGGTATCATTGTTGACGGTGCAGGGAAATCACATAATCTTGCACAAGAAAACAAAACAGCCCTTATCTTACACATGAGATTAGGCTGGCAGGTACTCGACCCCGTAACACAAATGAGCAATAATCCTGTACCGTTTGCGTTTTTGGGTGTAGCTGCGCCCACGACTCCATAAGTAACTAACAAAACATAACTCTGCTGAGTGTCGGCAGTACACGATACTCAGCAGATACAAACAATAATCTTGAAAGGTGATTATCATGGCATACGTTCCGTTCATTTCATATCAATTTTATACTGAAATGTACATGGCAGGTATGGATAATCCACCTATCACAAGAAACGCATGGGGGCATTTTGAATCTCAAGCATGGGCGGTTGTTAACAAGAGGAATGTTCCATTAGATGAATTGCGTATTGATAATGGTGACTTTCCCTTATATCTAAAGATGTGCGTTGCAAGATTGGCGACCATTCAATTTGAAAAAAGTAATGCTCCAAAAGCAGGTGACGTTACAAGCGAAAAAGCGTTTAGTTACTCATATACGCTAAAAGATGTAACTGATAAAGCTGAATATGAAAAGCAAATAAGAGACGCAATCGGTGTATATTTGGCGTTTACTCCGCTTCATAACTTGCTTGTACACGCAGGTATATAACCATGAGCGGACGTTATCGCAGACCTGTAACAGTTTTAATACGATGGGTACATAAAACCACAGGACTCATTAAGTTAATCCCACGCATTTTACCCGAAACGGTATTTACATCAGAACGTGAATCAACAGCTATCAGAACAGGTGTTATTTTAAATCAAGCTAACTTATACATGATATTTGACACACCACAGCTAACTTTTATACCCTATCACGAATGGTTAGCGAAACCAGAGGATGAACTTGACGGTTTTTGGTCTTTACAAGTAGGTGGTAGTACAAATACTGTTATAATACCACAAGCTGTTCAACTTGAAATACCCGCAGGTACAAATGCAGAGATTACCAACATAGAACGTGATATTATCACACAGAATGTACCAAGTGGCAGACGGTTTGATTGGATAGATGGGTCAACTCGCATTGCAGGTTACGAAAATCACCAATTCGATGTTTCGCCGAAAGCAAGTCACATTTTGATTAGGGCGTAGATATGAAAATCACATTTCAAACTGAAATTGAAATAGATAACATTTTACCGAGTTTACAAGAGCGTTTTGGCATACAATCACCTGCACAAAAAGCGTGGGATGAAAAAGTCTGGTATGCTATGGAAAAATATGTTCCGTTTGAGTATGGTGATTTCCTAAATCACAATCGGTCATTAAACGACCCGAATCAGTTTGGTACAGGCGAACTCATATTTGAAGCAGACCCCGAAAGCGGTTATCCGTATCAAGCGGTCTGGCTTTGGACAGGTAGAAGTTTGTTTGGTGAAAGATTTATACAGCGATATACAAATCCGTTATCAAATGCATATTGGTCAAATAATATAATAGCGAATGATATGCCTGTATTGACCGCAGAATTTGAACAGCACATAAACAGTGGGGTAGTATAATGCCAAGCCGAATAGAACAAATACACGCTTTTTTGTTATCATGCCCTGTACCTGTTTGGCAAGGTGAATGTATAGACATTCTTGACACCATTGATATTGACCCTGCAAGAGAAACAAGCGGAAACATGATAATCCCTGTTGGTGAAAACATTGTAACAAGGCAAACAAATGTGCGTGATGAATTGGTATTTTTGCGTAAACGTGCTAATTATAATCTTATATTCCGCAGACCTGCGGAATTGGACGATGAAAGATTTTATATAGCGGTAGCATTGCCGAGATTCTTAGATTGGATAAACAAATCTGATAGCGACCGCAATACACCAAACGCAAATCCATTATTACCAAAATTCAGTGATACAAGCTATGAAATCATGAGTGCAAATGGTGGTTATCCGTCACTTGCATTAGAAATAAGTGGAATACGGTTGCGAGAGTACCTTATCAGCTTACATTTTGATTTTGATATTACTTAGAAATTAGCTGTATGTACTGATACAGTTGATGATATAAACAAAAATACTAAGACAAGGAGAATATAATAATGAGTGGTATTGGCGAAATTGGTGCTAACAGCCAATTACTGAACCCCTTTCCGGGCGACCCTAAGTCAACCAGAAGTTGGTTCAGACAATATTTAATACTTACTGTAGGTACTGCAAAGCGCACGTATGCTTTAATGAGGGATAATACAGACGCTTCCGCAGAACCCGATTGGGAAGAAACCGATGAAATGAACGTGCGTGAGGAAATGACATCTTCAAACGTTATGACTGCGGTTACTGTAGATGTTGACAAGTACATTGCAAGAGCGGGAGACCCCCTCACACATCAATTGCTTGATATGTACTTCAAGCGTAAAGGTCTTGACGATATTCAAGCACAATATGGTGAGGTGTACCTTGAAAAGCTTGGTGACGCTCCGATGAAAGTAATGTTTGCAAACGTGCAAGATTGCGTTCTTTTGATACAAGGTATCGGTGGAGAGTCAACTGACGGTGTAGACATTCCGTTTACGCTTAAAATCACAGGCACACCCACAGACGCAAATCCGACAAGCACAACTGCATATCCACGTTTTGATATTCCGACAGAATCATTCCAATTTGCAGCTGCTTAATCAGGCGGTGCGGATATGACTTTAAACGAATATCGTGAAAGCGTAGGATTACCCCTTCTTGGCGGTGAAGTTAAACAAAGAGTTGCAATAGTGACGGACAATGTTGATTCACCCGTTAAGCCAAGTAAAAAGGATAAAAAGTCGTGGTTGCATGACGATTCAGACGTTAAAATAGCAGAGGAAAACTAATTAATCAAACATGGGGGCGGTGATAAATCGCCCCTCAATTTAAAAAGGGAGATAAGGCGATATGAGCAAAAAGGCAAATAAAGGGTTGGAAATGCCACAATTTAAGGTAGTAACACAAGACGAGCGTATACCTATTGAGTACATTGTAAAAAATTCTATTGATGGTGATATTGTAAAGACGTTGTATTTTAATCCTAATGATAAGGGTATATATCAGCACATCTTTGCACTTGAAAATATAAAAGAGGAAAACATTACCGATTTTAATGAAGATAATGAAAATGAAGTTAGCGAAGCTATTAAACGTTTTTCAAGTTTAAGTGAAAAAATAGACTATCATTTTGACAGCATTTTCGGTGATGGTGCGGCAAAATTTGTTTTTAAATATAGCGGAATCGAACAGCAAGGCATTAAAGAACTTTTGGAAACCGTAAGGCAAGCTATGGATTGGTTTAATGAAGTTGCTAAAACCAAAGCTAACTTAGAGGAAATGGAAAATCGGAAAGCGAAAGCCGAACAGGTAAAGGCTGAAAAACAAGCGTTTTTAGCAAACAAATAAAATGTTTGAACTCATAGAGTCTATACAGACTACTATCACCGTTAAAGGTGCGGAAATACCTATAAACGTTGGTGCAGAACAAGCGGTCAAAACACAAGAAGCGTTTAGGCTTGCAAAAGACGGTGAAATGTCAGATTTGACCGCAATATCTATAGCATATGATTTAATGTTAAATCGTGAGTTTGATGTTTTTAACATAGACAAACAGGAAGTAAAAGACGTTTTAGATGAACTTACAGAATATTTTATTAAATACGCCCGTATATCTGAAATAGATAAAGAAAGCAATAAGCCTCCACTAATAAATTGGAGTACCGATATAGTATTGATTCGTGACGCATTATCATTGATACCACCATATAATATTAATCCATTTGAAATTGGCAAAATGAGTTACCCCGAATTAATGCAAAAGATAAGGTTGATTGCAACCGTTGAAGCTCCATATAACCGATTGCTTTACATAAGGTCACTTTATAGAGATAAAAAATTAGACAAAAAAGAATATAAAAATGAGAAAAAAGAAGCTGAATCCGTTTGGGGCATGGATATGGTGCGAATGGTTGACGTACGCAAGTTGAAAGCTGAAAAACAACACGAAGATGAATTTTTGGCAGAAAAAAACCGCATAAGAGCGGAACAAGGATTACCTCCACTTTAATTATCAGCATATTCCCAGATATAGCCACCACCTGTTTTAAAATATTTGCGTTTTTTACAACAACATACTATCTGATTACTGTTTACACCAACATCTAAACTTGCTTGTTTTATTGTATCATACCGTCTTATAAAATTCCCATCTTTATCATATTGATTTACAGCCTTTTTACCTCCCTCTTTTTTGGGAGTCAAGATGTTTCCATTTTCATCGACAAACTTAAAAACAAAAGTTTTATATGTTTTAATAATTCCAAAACAACATGCTCTGATTTTAGTCGCAAATCCATCAACAGATTCCGCAGCTTTATATGAATTTTCATAAATTTCCAATAATTTCATATCTTTATCAAATTTACCAACGGGTTTATACGGTGGTTTTCTTGGGGTAAAAGTACCTATCTTAACAGAATGGTTCTGATTCATAGATGGTGTAACCCATTCTAAATTATCAACATAATTGTTTTGTTTATTACCGTCTTTATGATTTATATGTGGATAATTATTAGGATTAGGAATAAATGCTTGAGCAACAATTCTATGTGCAGGATATGCCCTTTTGTGACCATTATAATTTATAGGCATATGCATATATCCATCTCTTGCTTTCTGTTGTCTTAATACAGTTTTTAAGGGTAATTGATTTCTTGCGTTAGTGTGATGATATGCAATGCGTCTATGATTACCATAGTTTGAAACTTCAAATGAATCCTCAAATCCAACAATGGGTTTCCAAATTTCCATAAATAAATCTCCTTATTTTTGATGGTATTATACCACATATAAACCAAAAAGTCAATGAAAAGTGGTGAAACAGTGGCAGACGGTTCTGTAAAAATTGATGTAAAGCTTGACACAACTGGCATAGACGATGAAATAAATAAACTACAAGACAAGTTGGCTAAAATTGGAAAGTTTGAGCCACCTAAAGTTGTTGTTGGTGCAGAATTAAACACTAAAAGCGTAGAGCAGAGTTTAACAGAAGTACAAAATTCTGCTGATAAAACGTCTGGAATTATAACAGCTGCATTTCAAGGCATGGAAAATGCTTTGACACCTATTCCAAAAACATTAGGCAACATTGGAAATGATATAAAGAAGTTAGAATCACCAATTAATCAAACTACAGATAGCTTTAAAAAGTTAGGTGAAGCATCTACAGCATTTGAGAGAGATGAACAAAAACGAATTGAATTCGCCCGTGAAGAAAATGCGAGAATATTAGAACAACACAGGTTGCGACAAGAATCTACAGGTGCAATTACCGCAGACGTTCAAGCAATCGGTCAACGGTTGGGATTGTTGACGCAAGAGGAACAAAAACAACAATCTTTAACGCAAAAAGAGTTGGAACGTGCTAATGCCCGAAAACAAGCTATGGCAGATATGCAAGCACGACATCAACAAGAAGCACAAGCTGACGCTCAACTTCACGCTGACGCAATGCGGAGAATCGACCATAGAGTAAGTGCTGAAATAAAAGCTTCACAACAAATTGTTAAAGCACTTGAACAAAGAGTAGAAACCAAACCTGTTGAACCTGTTATAACACAAGCATTAAAAAATTCTGTAGATAGCACTACAGAATCTTTGGGTAAAATATCACAAGTATCTCAAGAAGTTAGTGCTAAATCTGTTATGTCGTTTAGTCAAGCTGAAAGTGCTATTAAGCGTACTGAATTGCAAATTGAAAAGCTAAAGAACAGAATGGGTGCGTTAAGGCAGGTTATGGAAAAACCTATAACCGTACCCGAAAAAGTTACTTCAATGAAAGAGGTTGAAGCTATTGAGCAAGCTTCAAAAAATGCAAGACAGGCAAGTACCGAATATGGCAGATTAGAACAAAAACTAAAAGAATTATCCGGCACACTTGGTTTCTATAAAGAACAGCAATCAATGGCAAACAAGGAAAAGTTAAAAGGCGTTGAAGTATCTTTTAGGATGTTCTATGCTTTGAAATTTATTGAAAGAAGCATATCAGCATTTGGAAAAAGAGTAAGACAAGCATTTGGCAATGCTGTTAGATTTACAGGTAGGCTTATAAAAAATCTATTTACTGTAAATCGTAGTATGAAACAAACTACAAGAGAAACAAATAAAGCAAATAGTGCATTTGGCAAGCTAAACGCTCGTCTGATTGGTTTAGCTGTTACTGCTATGGTGTTTAATCAAATACGCAGAAAACTAAGGGAATATGTGCGGTATGTAAATGAAGCCTTGATGGTTACAACAGAATTTAGGTCGGCTTTGGCATTGCTTAAAGGCTCTGCATTAACCGCATTTCAACCATTTTTTGAAGTAATAGTACCTATTTTATTGCACTTTGTAAATTTACTTGCTAAAGCAATGCAATATTTAGCTGTAATGGCTTCTTACTTTTTCAAATTAGACCCTAACATAATGAAGAAAAACGCAAAAGCAATGTGGGAAAATGTTAAAGCTTCTAAAGCGGGTGCAAAAGCATTAGAACGATTTTTAGCACCATTTGATGAATTGATTGTAGTTAGTTCAAAAGCAGAAGATACGGATATGTCTGATTTGATTCCCGATTTTGATTTTGAATTACCCGAAGTTCCCGAATGGTTTAAAAAGCTATTAGATTGGCTTGAGCCTTTATGGGATGCATTAAAAAATATGGCTCAAGAATTTTGGAACTCATTAGTACGCATGTGGGAGCGTCACGGTGAAGCTATTGTAGAAGCTTGGAAACGTGCAATGACGACAGTAAGAGATTTACTGATTGACGTTATGAATGATTTGGCAAGGCTATTTGCGTCTGCTACTTGGGATAAGTTTTTAGATGAAGTAGCAAGAACATTGATATTGATTGCTGATTTGATTCATTATATAGGTGACGCATTTAGAAAAGCTTGGAATGAAAACGACAGAGGATATAACATGCTTTTGGCTATCACAAGAGCAATGACTTCTATCTTGGGATTTGCTAACGATATAGGTGAAGCGTTTATTAAAGCTTGGAATGAAAATGAACGTGGTGTGCGTATATTTGCATTTATACTTCAAATAATAACAAATATTGCTAATTTTGTTGAGAATTTGGTTGAGCGATTTAGAGTAGCGTGGAATGAAAATGAATTAGGTGTGAGAATTTGGGGGCATATCCTTGATTTATTGCTTTTAGTATTAGGGTTTATCGACAGGATTACAAAATCTACTGCTGAATGGGCGAAAACACTTAATGCAAGTCCATTATTGGAAAGTGTTGAAAGATTGCTTATAGCATTTAATAAATTGGCTACTGTTATTTTAGATAGCCTTGCTGACGCATGGGAAAATACTTTATTGCCTATGTTTACAAAATTAGCTGAAACAACACTACCTGCTGTAATAGATTGGATTGCAAACGCATTTGAAAGATTAGCGGAGTGGATAAAAGAAAACGATGTTGATATTGGAAGTTTGATAATGAAAATAAGCACTGCTGTAACTGTATTTGGATTATTGGCAGGTATTATAGTTCCGCTATTAGCAAAAGCAGCTCTGACGGGATTTGCTTTTGCTTTATTAGGTAAAAGTGCTATTGCTTTATTGATACCTTTTGCTAAAATTATTGCTGTAATCGCAGGTATTGTTGCTGTTTTCCTGATTGTAAAAAAAGCAATAGATGATGGGATTATTGATTTTGAAAACTTAAAAATGGTGCTTAACGTTTTATGGGAAGTTGTAAAAGGCGTATTTAGAGGTATCGTTGCTGCTGTAAAGGGTGCATTTAATCTTATAATGGATATTCTTGAACCATTTTTATATCTTTTAGGTGGAATTATTGATTTTCTTGTCGGTGTATTTACAGGCGATTGGGAAACTGCATGGCAGGGCATAGGGAAAATCGTAGTAGGAATCGTTGATTATATCGTAACAACAATGTTAGAGCTTCCGTTTATAATTATGGAAATCGGGTGGGATATAATCAACGGATTATTTGGTGGGATTTTAGACGGTATGCCGAATCCGTTTACTTGGATAAGAGAAAATATATTTGCTCCTATTATAGACGCTTTAAAAGGTTTATTTGGCATAAAATCACCGTCTACTGTAATGGCTGAAATTGGTGGATGGATAATTGAGGGTATGCTTGAGGGTATTTCAAAATTAATAGAAAATGTAATCAAATTGTTTACTGATATTTGGAATGGAATTACAGACGTATTTAAAAATGTCGGAGAATGGTTTACAGATAAATTCAAAAGTGCAAAAGATGGTGTTGAAAAAGCATGGAGTGGCACAAAACAATTCTTTACAAATCGTTGGAATGACGTAAAAGACGCATTTAGCAATGCCAGAGAATGGTTTACTGAAACTGGCAGAGCTACAATTACTAATATGTCAAATGCAATGACAAAAGCAAAATCAACGGTTGTTAATGCTGCACAAACTATAGGCAATAGTGTACAAAACTTCTTTAGCGGTCTTGTAAATAACATGAAAACAATCGGCTCTAACTTAATGAGCGGATTAGCAAACGGTATTTCAAGCATGGCAAGTGCAGTGTTTAATGTTGTTAGCAATATAGCAAGTTCTGTTATTAATACGGTAAGTGGCATATTCGGTGTAAAATCACCCTCCGTAGTATTTGCTAAAATAGGTCAATTTTTAATGCAAGGCTTGTTTAAGGGCATGGAAGATGAAGAAGATTCACCGATAATGGCTATAGAGCATATGCTTGATTCATGGCGTGATTTATTCAAAGGCTTTGTAGATGATGTTCTCGTTGAAATAAATCGCCTGTACGAAGCTTTAACAGCTATAAGCGATATTCAACTCAAGTTACCCGAAATGCCCAGAGGAGGGCTTATAAGCGGTTCTACGATAAGTGCATTAGTTGAAAAAGGTCGAACAATGGGTGGCGAGTACGGTGGTGCAGTTGATTTTGACAGCAAAAGGCTTGATGATTTATATGCGGAACAACAAACTACAAATAGTTTACTTGAAGAATTGATTGACGCTATAATGAATCAAGAAATGGCAGGGTACTTTAACGAAAAGTTACTGCTTAGAATAATCCGTAATGGTATCAACGATTCATCTTTACAAGCGGGTAAGGTGGTGTTTAAAACATGACGTTGTTATTGGTAAACGGTCAAGACTTTTCAGATTTAATATTCAGAGAAAACTATAACTTTGTCACAGAGGATTTGCACGCAGAGGGCAGTGGTAGAAACCCTCTTGACGGATTAATGGAATTTACTATTATCGGTACTAAGCATAGGGTTGAATTACAATTCCCTAAAAGCCATAAAATGAGTGCAAGGTTTAGACAATTTGCAAATGCTGTGTCTGCTAATGGCAGAGTGAATACTTATACAGCATACAACACATACACAGGTGGTATGGTAAATTTTACAGGTTATATAAATAAGCGTGAAGCAAGGTTGATAAGTGTAAAGCGTGGTGCGTGGGTACACGGTGCGCAAATCAATATAATAGAGATGTAATATTAATGGAAAACTTTAACGAAATATTCCCCATAACAAGGTCATTTGCGGTAAAGTCTAAAGACATGGAACTTGAGCCTTTGCCGATATTGCCATTTCCCGAATTGGAGTTGCCTTATTTGCCCTTGATGGTATTGCCAACTGAGCCTATGCCTCCTGTTAGACCGAAACCGCCCCAACCGCCTATGATTCCGCCAGATGGGATTTTACCTTTGCCTAGCGATTGGGTTTCGATTGTTGCGACAAGGGTTCAAGATTATGCGATTTATTTTCCTACTCTTGCCAACAATGCTATTTATGCATATAATAATGCACTTCAAAGAATTGATTTAAATCCTATAGTATATCGTGCAAGTGTTGCAACAGAAACATCGGATGCTCGTCATTGTGTAGTTGTAACACTCGGGGGTTTAGTTGTATATAATAATGTGCTACAAAAACAAATATTACCAACCATGCCTTTTCATGGAACTTTGCGAACAGCGTCATACGTAGGAAATTATGTAATTTTTGCAGATGTTACTGGAGTGCCTAGAAGTTACGTATCAGCAATAACAAAAGAATTTCAATATGTTGGGAGTGAATTAGCGTCTTTTTATACTGGGATGATGGAGTCTGATTCTTTTAATAATCATGCAATAATTTTTGGGAGAAGCTCCAACACTTCTTTACATGTACAAGCATTTGATGAGTCTTTGCAAAGGACATTCTCACATATTGTGACTGGAATAACAGGCGGAGCTTTAGACACGACAACTACAACAGTGCAAGAATATTTATTGTTTGATAGACCAACGGGTCAACTCAGCGGGGATATTTTTTCGATAAATAAATCATTTCAAATAGATACGTTACCACGTATTGTGGGATTCGGTAGTATAATTGGGTCAGCAACGAATATATTGCGTGAAGATTTAGCGATTATTGCTGGTCTGTATAGCAATTCCGCTATAAATTCAAGTCTTTTTTTCAATCTTCTAGGAAAGTCAATTCCTGACATATTTAATTCTAAAGCGTCTTCGGTTGGCAACTTTATGCTATTTGCTATAGGTCAACATATAGTCGCATATAATACTAGATTAGAGAATTTTTCATCATTATCAGCTGCATTAGTCGTTACTTTTCATAGTATCGCAAGATATTATATCAGTCTTATATTGTTTGAGGGTAATGTTGAAACTGCACCTTTTATGGTTATTGATACTTATGGATGGTCGCTCTCAGGCAATGTATCCCCAAATACAAGACTATCTGGAACTCATTCAAGGTCAAGAGAACTTTCAATGGATAATGCAGATATAAACAATACTAGTCTGAAAGTAATTGTTAGAACAAATGGGGAAATCAACGGAATATCAGAATTTGAAACTTATATTTATAATTAAGGAGAAAAATAAACATGGCAAGATATGCAATTTGGAACAAACAAGACGACATAATAACAATTGGAAGAACCCCTGACGTAATAAATCCAATGACAGGCGAAATAGTGCGAAAGGGTCAAAGTAGATGGACTGCGGAAGAATATTTTGAAATGCACCCGTGGATAACTGCACCTAATTCAAAAGCGGTCATTGGTGGTGGAGCAATAAACGGAACTATTTTCACTGAGTATAATTCATTTGTTGAAATGTATGTACGTATGGGGTTAGAGTTAGAAGATGGAATGTCAGACCGTGAAGTTCTTGACGTTATCGAAGAATTTGAAAGCAGACCGCAAGAAGTGCCACCTACATCAGAAGAACGAATTGCGGCAGCGTTGGAATTTTTGTGCGTTATGGAAATAATCAATTCAATGGAGGGCAACTAAAATGACAGAAGCTATTGCAAAAAGAAATTATGAAGCAGGTTTGTGGACTGAATACCAATTAAAACTTGCTGTAAAAGCACAAATTATAACTGCTGAAAATTATTTTAATATTACAGGCAAGGAATATTCTGAATAATGCAAACTCTTTGAAATGGGTAAAATTAAATGCGTGAAGTAAGCCAAAAATTTAATGATTTATATAATAAGCGTGGCAGGTTTGAATACGCTTTAGTTTTTGGCGGTAAGGTTGTTTTTTCATCTGACTTTGCAGATTCGCCTAATTGGATAGATGGGTTCTCAGATGGTGAAGAATTTTGTATTGGCAATGCTTTTATGGGTAGCTTTAACTGCGTTTTAAAAGAATCAGCAACCGTTCCGAATGTAGGTGAAATAATTGGCGTTTATATGCGGATTGTTGTGGATTATGACATAGACAAAACACCAGAATTGATAGATGTAACCTTTACTGCAAGAGCTGTTTCGGAAGAAATGTCTCCTGCTATAGAACCTATGAGCGTGGATTTTACGTCATTTTCGGCAACAACGACAAACGTAAATGATGAATTTGAAAATGTTTCAGAATGGGTATTAATCGGCACATATCGTGTAATGGAAGTAACACACGACCATAAAACACGTAGAATAAGTATAAAGTGTTTTGATTTTATGTGGTATTTGGAAAACACGTCTTTTATCCGTGGTGAAACAGTTACATTTCCAATGACATATGCTAACGCTGTTGAACGCATAAAACGCATTACAGGTGTGCCGATTGATGATATGCTTAATACAACTCATATTATAGACAACGTGCCAGATGATATGAGCTGTCGTTTGGTTTTATCTTTTATGCTGATAACTATAGGTGCTAACGCACGTTGTAAACCCGATGGGATGATAACAGGGTGGGGTATAATGCACGATATAGCACCACCTAACAGACAATTCACACCCGATGAACCTATACTGATTTCCGAATGGGATTATGATGTAATTGAAACTGAACACCCTCCGATAACTGGATTGCGTATAAGTAATCGTGGCGGAAATGTATTCTTTTCAGGGAATGCTACGGGTTACATATTGGACGTTCACGTACCGTGGCTAAGAGGTCAAGCAGCGGTTGACGAAACTTTAAGTTACATTCGTGGCTATGTTAATATGCCTATACTTATCGGAAACAGCCTTGTAAACCCTGCGATACAGCCGTGGGATAAAGTTATAGGGCGTGTATCTGGAGAAGTATATAGGGTTACTTATTTAGACGTACATGCAGGTGCAATGCCACGTACCGATTGTCAAAACGGGGTTTGGGAACAATTTGAACACCCAGGCGCAGAATCGGAACGTATGGTAGGTGGTGGCTTTGGCGGTGGCGTAATACAACTTCCACACTTGCCTACACCGCAACTGATTAGCACATGGCATGACGGAGATACAGTTGTTGTATATGACACACGTTATCCGTGGGATGGTCATGGCGCACCACCTCCTGTTGATTGCCCCGGTGGTGGTGGCGGCGGAATAACAAACCCTGCTGATTTGATATCTTTAGAAGATGGAAACGCTATTGTTATAAGCACACAAGATGGTCGTTTATTTGTATCTGAAACTTTTGGCATAAGAGAATGGGCAGACATTTTAAATAAACCGTCAACTATTATGAATATAGACTCAATATTAGCTGATTTGCAAAGACAGATTGATAATATCGGCTATATATCGCCAACTTTAATTGATGTAACATTTATAGCAGAAGTCATTTTAGAAGATGATGTAATTTCTCACATTGAAATTATTTTCGATAGGGTTGTACATGGATTTAACCTAAGTCATGTTGATATAATACCGTTAACTGGAAACGCTACAAAACAAGCGTTGTCGGGGATTGGCACAACTTATAGACTTGATATTAATGTGGTTTCTGTGGGAACGATTAGGCTTGTTTTATCTAATTTTAGTGAGTTTAGGGTAACTACACCACATGTTGTTTTAAATTTGAAAGTGCCTGTATTGGTTCTTGTTGTTCCTCAAATGACAAGTAATACTTTACCTGTTCCGTTTGTTGCGAGTGCAAGCAGTGCTGAAACTTCTGGAACTTATAGATATTTTCCGTTTAAAGCATTTGATAGGTGGTTAGGCAGAACATCACCATTAAATCTTAATGATGGATGGTCTAGTACATTAAATTTTTCACCAAGTACGGGAATAGGTAATGCATGGTTGCAAATAGATACGGGTGCAATAACTGATGTAAATTTATACAAAGTTCATAATAGACAGGAAATTCCAATTCCTGCGTCAACATATTCCGCAGCTGATTTTACTTTTAGTGGTTCAAACGATGGTGTTAATTGGACTGTGCTTGATACGGTTATAGATAGAGAGCTTTCGCATACGCCTTTAGCTACAGAACACAAATTGTCTTCCACCACTTCATATAGATATTATAGAATAACAATAACCAGAGTACATTTACCAAATTCTGGTTATGTAATGATAGGTCAACTTGAACTATTTAGGTACGAATAATATGACAACACACATTATTATACAATTTGATAGACCAGTTGCAGGATTTACGCTAGACCATATTCAGTTGACTCCCATTACTGGAAGTGCTGATAAAGTTGCTTTAAGCGGTTTTGGCAGTACCTATAGACTTGACGTTACTAACGTTACAGAGGGAACAGCCAAATTAGTTATTTCTAATTTCGGTGGATTTAATGTGACTACACCAGAATTTATTATAACTGTTGAAGAAGAATATATACCACCCAAACCGCCTGTAGAAGCGCCTGTTTTACCAGAGTGGGTAGTTGTTGAAGAAAATAGAACGAACTCTATTGTTAATATAGCATTTAATAATGGTATATTTTTAGCTTCATATAGAGCTAAAGACAGCAATCTTGTTACTGTGTTTAGGAGTGAAGATGGGGTTGAGTGGGAAGAAACTGATGGTCAGATTTTACCAATTACAAATCATCGCATTAGAACTATATATTTTGTAAACGATAAGTTTATATTATTTAAAAGTCCGCATTCTCTATGGAGTAAATTAGATAATATTGAAATATCAACCTCTGTAGATGGGATAGTGTGGGAAGATATTAATGTTGATGTCTCTAATGCACACTTACAGCTTTTCAATGAGTATGATATTTATGGCAATAATGAAATATTATTTGAACATTCGTATATAAGTCAGCTTGATAAAAGAGTAGTTAATGTTACAGAAGATGGAATAAATTGGGAAACACATGATTTGAATGTAGATAAAGAGTCGGCTATTTTAACAACTTTTAAAGGGTTTGTTTATAGTGTAGATAGATTTATCGTTCAATATCATTATTATTATGACCCATGGAATGTACATGTAGGTCTTGCCAAATCTTTCGATGGTATTAATTGGGAAACCTCAGAGATTTTTGAAACTTGGCTAGGTTTATATGGAAATTCCGCCTATACATATGGAAACGGATTGTATGCTTATGCGTTTCGTCATTGGGATGAGGGTCAAACACAAATTGCTGTTTACACTTCCAGTGATTTAAAATCATGGGAATATATAAGAGTATCTGGCAATGAAGCGTTTAGCAGTTACGGGGCATTGGATTATGTTTCTCAATTACATTTTGCTGATGGTACGTTTGTGTTGAGCCTTATGGACGAATCGTGGAAATTTACTATATTTGCTACAACTAAAGATTTTAAAACATGGGAAACGTATACAAGTAATGAAATTTTAGATACTTATTTGTCTGCATTCGGAAACAACAGATTTGTTTTTGGTGGTTTAACTAACGATTGGCGTAGAATGGCTTTTGCTGTTTCAAGGTTGTCTTAATGGAATGGACTAATGTTAACAATATAAATTACCCTATAGTGCGTAAGTTTGCAGTTAAGTCTAAATTTACGGATTTAGAACCGTTGCCTGTTTTACCATTTCCAGAGTTGGAGATACCGTATTTGCCTTTAGCTGTATTGCCAACTGAGCCTATGCCTCCTGTTAGACCTAAACCGCCACCATTATTGCCCGAACATCCACCTCTTGTTCCTACTTCAATGGGTATGTCGGCAGCAGGAAGCATCGGAAATTATGCGATTTTTTCAGACCCGTGGGGAATCACATATACTTATGACGAAACATATCAATTGGGAATTATTGATATCCCACAATCATTTAAAAATATTTCTCTTTCTCGCTACGGGGCAACATATTCAGTAGGAAACTATGTTTTGTTTGTTAATCTTCATAATTCAAATAATTCTACATTTTTAGTTCTTGATAATACTTTGCAATCACACATTTTAGAATATGTTACAAATTCAGGCGTACATTACTCACAAGACTATATAGAGTTTAACGAATCCCTGATAGGTGTTGTGTCTGGATTTGGCGGTGGTTTTCCCATAAATTTTGTTAGGTATAATAAATCTTTGCAAAGAGATGTTATTACATCGAGCGTTCCAAGCGTGCCTAGTCTCAGTTTTGTGGCAAGGGGTTTGGCAACAGTAGGAAAATACTTGTTAATGACTACAGCGGCAGGTGCAAGCCAAGCATCTACATTTGCGTTTGACACGAATTTTATAGAAGTTCATGGATATACACCCGATGGATATCCTGCAAGACTTTCTGGTGCGTTTAGAATCATGAATAGTCCTCCGGCTGGTTTTGTAGCTGGACAAGTTGAAAATTACGCAATATTTCCATTTTCTACTAATAGAGCATTTGCTGCGGATGTAGCATTAAATTCTATGTTAATTGAACCATCACGCATTTCATCACATATGGTTGGATTTTTGACAAATCAAGCAATTTTTGCTGACATTGCGTTACAGCGCATAGGGATAAATTCATATACTAATTCGTTACAAAAACGTGATTGGTCTATACTTCAATCGGAAGATGGAAATCAAATATTTTTAATTTCACAGTTTGCTTCTTTTAAAAATAAACACCTCATTTTGTGTTTGGCTAGAGAAATATTACCGTCACATATACAAAAAGTGAGATTATTAATATTTCAAGCAGCAGAAAATGCGCCACATTTAGTATTCTAAAAATAATTATTTACAATATCTATAAAATATGGTAATATTTTTGTGAGACAATATAGAGGGCAGGTAATCAATAATGACGTATGACAGCGATTATGGGGTTGTGGATGTTTTATACGAAGTCACAAAACAAAGTGAAAGTGATTTAATATTCTTTTTCATTATCGCTGTAGCCGCTATCGCCATAATCTTACCATCTCTTTTAATGTATAAAGACCGAAAAGAACGCAGAGTCAGCGATGAAAAAATAGCAGAAATCGAAGCCGAAGCAATAAAAGAAAAAGCTAAAATTGAATCCGAAGCTGCTGAAAAAAGACAGGTAGCTTATTTGCAAAGAGAGGGTCAAGTATTAGAAGTAGTTTCAAACAATACTCAAGTTATATCGGGATTAAACACAATCATAAAGGTTCTTGAAAGGGATATGAGCGAAGTTTTAAGAACTCTCACAAAACTGGAAGATAGAAAGTGAAAAGTAAGAAAAATGCTTTATTAGCTGTTGATGATAACCCGTTTGATTTGAATGCAATTCGTTCAATGTTAGAGCATGACTATAATTTGTATTTAGTCACTAACACAAGCGATATGATTACTGTGCTTGAGAGAGAAAATATAGACCTAATCCTTATGGATATCGTAATGCCTGCAATAGACGGATTTCAAGCGGTTGCAATGCTAAAAAAAAGCAAGTTTGCTGACATCCCTGTAATAATGGTATCTGGACAAACGGATTTTGAAGATGAATACAAAGCATTTGAATGTGGTGCTGTTGACTATATACGAAAACCATTTAAAAAAGAATTATTGATAAGACGAATTGAACTGCATTTAGCATTACACAGAAACAAACATGAAGCTAAAACATTTACAGAGTGCTTGGAGAGTTAACAGTGAATAATATTCATAAATGTTTATATACTTTTACAAACCACATACGGTATCAAATAATAGAGTTATTGAAAGTACGCTCTATAATATCTTTAGCAATATGTTTCGGCTTGCTTTGGGGATTCATAGATGGGAGAATAGGGTCTGAAATATTTGTACCGTTTGCAACAATGGTGTTTGGTTACTTTTTTAACAGAAAAGATAGAAGCTATATTGACGATACATTAAAGGAAGAATAATATGAGCGTAACTGCAATGACAATAGCACAGATGAACGCTGCGACACCACGCTTAAACGGTGACGCTACATTAAGAAACTTGCGTAATAATGAAACTGTAATTATCAGATTAAGTTCACCACAAAACTATCATCATTCGGATTATATGCCAAAAACACGACAAGACGCTGAGAGGTTGCTAAGATGGTCTGGTGGTAATTGGTCTTGGAATTGGATTCCCTGTACACTACAATGGGGTAATAATGTAACCGCTTGTGCTATTCATACCATGCCACACAGCGTTGTTGTTGCTTCAAATTCTTTTAATATATTTACTTCTGATTTAAGACGTAATTCAGAGGGTTCTCATATGTGCTTGCACTATATAAACAGCATGGAAGTCAGATTTAGAAGTTTGCAAACAAGCAGAGATTGGTGGCAACGTGGTAATAATGCAGTGCAAGAAGCTGTTAGACTTGCAAATGCAAATACACCACAACAACCTAATCCGACACCACCTGCACAAGCAGGTACATATATCGTACAAAGTGGCGATACGTTTACTGCAATCGCAAGACGTTTTAATTTAACAACAGATGAATTGTGGAATTTAAACGGACAAATCGGTGACATCAATCGTATTGATATTGGACAAATTATAAATGTGCCGACATCTACTACAATACCACCACCGATACAAACTCAACCTACAACACGTACTCACATTGTCACAGCAGGAGAAAATCTAAGCAGAATAGCCGGTATGTATTCAACTACCGTAAACGCTATAATGTCTGCTAACCCTCAAATAAAAAATGCTAATGTTATATCTATAGGGCAACGCATAGTAATTCCATAAACTACATTTTGATAACTTTTTATTATATAACACTATATCTGGTTTTTACATTAACAAACCATTAAGTTATCAAGACTAATTCATGAAAAGGGTTGCTTTTTCAGTTTATTTCTGTATACTTACACTTACTTGAAAGAGGTGGGGTTATGGAAATTTTAATGGGAATATTTTTAGGATTACTACCAGAAAGTTTATATTATGGACTTTTTCTTATTTTTGCAAAAAACATTAAGTACAAACGTGTTTTATTAATTGCGATTATATTTTTATCGAATTTTCTTATAAAGATTTTTATTCCGTTTATGTTGTGGGGAGTTTTGATTTTTATTGCTTTAATGTATTTAACTTTATGGTTATTATATCGTTCACACTTTATAGATGTATTTTTAATAACTGTAGCAGGAATAATTAGTGTAATAGTTGGTACAATCGTTTTTTATGCGATACCAAATGAAATTTTAGGATGGTTACTTGGGTGGATTTCATTATTTGCTTGTGTAACAGTGTTTAAAAAACATATTAATAAATTATATAAAGTATATTTATCTGTTTGGGATAAAAGCGATAATCCCAAAATTAAGAGCGTTACAGTTCGTAACATAAGTTGCGTTATGTTTAATATTTTATTAATTGCTGTACAACTTATTATTCCTATAACAATGATTGAAAGGGGTGTTTAAAATGTTCGGGTGGTGTACTATTGGATTCCTATACTGCGAAGAAACAGGCGAATAATTGAAGCGTGGAAGATAATTGGGAGCGAGGGCATTATGAGAGCGTGGTTTAAGAAATATTGGAAAGCCTTGTTGCTGTTTGGAATAGAGTTAACAACAATAGTAGCAATCGGACTATGGATATTGCCTACATGGAGGTATGTGGCATATATCTTGGTCTTTTTTCTTGTAGTTAGAAATATTTGCGGAAAAACTAAACATTATAAATGCCCGATTAGGTGCTTTTTCGCAAGCGTAATATTGTTTGTATCGTTATTTGCAATAGCACATATTGACATAACTATATCGTTAGTGGTAACTGCATTTTTTGCTTTGGTATTGACAGATAGATTTAATGTGAGTGATACGTTTTTGTTTGCATGGTCAAAAGAACGTAAACATGCCGAAGTAATGAATTACATACGTAATAATGACCCTAATCATCCTGTCATAAAAGAACTTGAGAATTTGGTTAATGAACAAGATGATGATTCTATCAAAGTCGTTTATAAGTATATCTGGCGTGAAGGTCGCTCTTTTAAAATGGTACAAGACGTTTTAGATTGTGATTCTTATAACGTATCGAGATTATCGGATAATATTGCTCATTTATTTGCAATAGCGACCGCAAGGCATTTGACTAATGATAAATAATCATTTATAATAGTATATGTCCATGCCTCAACCTCCTTTCAAAGCCCCGACATTTAATTGGCTCATAGGTTAAATGTCGGGCACTTTTTATTTTTGAAAAATTAGTGATAGTTGCACTAGATACAGACTTTAATAGTCTGTTATTTTTATTGTGGTGATGATTAGTGACCATTATGGAAGCCACTATTAAAAGTAGATTGAACAATTTACATTACTGCGATAAATGTTCGGAACAGCTTATATCAAAATATTCTGGCAATTTTCAAGAATTGCTTGTAATAACGTTACAGCTTGAATCTTTAATTAAAGAAAGGGAACGTAATGTACAATTATCCGAATAGTTATTATCCGCAACATTACCCTCAATATCCACAACAACCAAACCAACAATACAACGACCTATTAAACAGGCTTAACAATCTTGAACAAGGATATGGTTATGGACAAACACAACAACCGCATACACCCCCTACACAAGCTACTAATCCTGTTAATCAGTCTCCCATCGCTAATAATCCGAATGATAACAAATTATACGCTATCGTGTCCGCAGAATCACAAGCATGGGAAAAGGATGTAGATTTATCGGGCAATGTTCAAGTGTTTTATAACCCTACAGAAGATTGCTTTTATACTCAACAGTTCATAGCGTCAATACCGAAAACGGTACGAAAGACGTTTAAAGCCATTTCTACGCCCTCAGAGTCGATTTCAGAATCAGAGGTATCAGAAGTCATGCAAGACAATAAAAACGCTACAGAAACGATTCTGGACAGTCTGGGCGACATTAAAGAGTCTGTTGATACATTGTCTGAAAATATACAGCAAAGTTTCGGTAAAATTGATGATTTAATTTTACAAATAGCTGAAACACCGTATGTTTATGTTAAAGATATTGTCAAACAAAAAGAATCTAAAAAGGGTGGTACTAAAAAATGATATATGAAGCTCTTGCTAAAGCTGTTCTATCGTGGTATATGCCTAAAGTACCTAATTCTTATCAAATGCAACAGCAGTTTAATCAAATGGTACAAAGTGGTGCTTCATTATCACAACTTATAAATGGACTTGAGGAAATGGCAAAACAAAATGGTATGATTTCCGCATTTGACAATGTTCCAAGTTGGAGAGAATTAAAAAATAAAAACCCAGAAGATGTACAGTCTTTTGTTGAAAACACAATATCTGAAATGGGTGTAAAAGATAAAATAATTAACAGTTGGTTAGGAGGATAATGTTATGTTAGATATACAGAAAATGGTGAACGAAGCAGTCCAAGACCCTGTAGTTGCTGCGAGTGCTTTGATAATAAGTTTAATAAAACCATATATAGCACAGCAATTAGGATTAAGTAGTGCAGAACAACCACAAGCACTTCCGCAACACATACCTCAACCAAGTTTTCAACAATCTCCACATGATTATCCACAGCAAACTCAACAACCTCCGCAACACACACAAACACCACATACGATACAGATTCCGCAAGCACCTCCAGAAAAGAAATAATCCAACAAATTGTTGGTTATAATATTTAATAAGAAAGGTAATATAAGAAATGATACACGAAGCGATGATGCCCTCTAATTTTACTTCAAGTGGCGGTAGCGATTATCAAAACGGTACTTGGAACAATCCTTTTTGGGCAGTGATTATTTTTGTCATTTTTGTTGTCATAATTGCGTTATTCTGGCGTAGGGATGACCACAAAGGCAACTATGGCATAGACGGTGTTCTTCCTGCTTTGGCACTTAATAAATTTGGCAAAGAAGATGGTTGTTGTTGCGAACATAGGGATTTACTTCTTGAATCGGGAAATATCAAAAAAGAGATTGCATTAGTAGGTTGGCAACAAGATAAAACTGCTCTTGAAAACAGAAACTTAGTCACTTTGGGATTTAAGGAAAATGAGATACTTGGACTAAAATCTACAAGCGAAATAATGAATCGCATTTGTACGCTTGAAAATAATCTCAGAGAGGATAAGTTAAGAGCAACGGAACTTAAACTTAATAATCTCGAAACGATTATTGGTATTAGGGGTCTTGGCGCAGTGCCGAGTTATTATTCAGCACACCCACCGTACCCTTGCACACCTCAAGGTGCTTACGCTTAGTAAGTAACTGATTATACCGTTTCAACCGTGTTATGCTGGCGACACGTTTTGAATATGGCGGTGACAGAGCGTAGTCGCCAGTAGCTTAAGCCGACCACGCTCAACCTCCGCACTACAATATACGGAGGAAACATATAATGTTCCATAGAAATTTTATTCCACACAGCATGGGCTGTGGTTGCGGTTGCGGATGCATACATAACAGTTATAAACACTCACGTCCGAGAAAAAAAGAAATGCTATTCATGGACACCACACTCGTAGAAGATTTTACAGTCCGTAGAATCAAAGAGGGTGAAGTAAAACAATGCGAAACTGTATGTGCAGACGTAATAATCGAAAACTCTTGCATAATCCTGTCAACTCAAACACCTTGCTTAGACTATGATGTTGAATATACACTGGATTTACCGAGAGCGATTGATTGGAATGCAAAGCAGGTGTTCATTAAGGCAGAACCGTGCCGTTTCGTGCGTGGTGCTTTAGAACTCGAAAAAACTATCGTTACCGTTCCGTTTTGTGAATTTCCATTCCTAAAACTTACAGCAGAAAACTTACCCGGTTTCTACCGTGCAAAGTTTGATGATTGTAAATGTGAATGCGAACACGAAAAATGCGAATGTGAAAAACACGAGCATCGACACCGTAGAATGTTTGAATTTATCGAAGTAGACCTCGACCTAAGAGGGAACATCGTAACGACAAACAAACTGCTTCAAAATGGTTTCGGTAGATGTGGCGACCGTGAAAAATGGGTACTCTACTTCAATAATGCAGGTAGACTTGTCCTTGAACGTGACCGTTGCAGAACGAAAAAATTTGGTGATTTCATGTAGCCAAAATAGGGGGCGGATTTAATCGTCCGCTCCCTTAAAAAATAATTCCCATGCAGTTAACGGATAACTGTTTACAACACCAAAACGTTCATCATTAGTTTCACATGGCTTAATTTCAAATGAATTAGCTTTACAAAAAGCGGTCATTTGTTTACCGATATATTTACACTTACTCATATCCCACTTCTTTTTAAACGTTCTATTGTATTTTGCAACAGTATAAAACTTTAAAGATTGATTTAAAGCAATTTCAAGCGTTTCTCGTTGTTCAACTTCGTCAGCATATGCTCTTAATGCTTGTGCATAAGTTTGTGGTATCTTGAGTTGTAATTCATTTCTATATCGTTTTTCAACTTCAATAAAATACAGTCTTGCTTGCTTTCCTTTTTCGTTTCTTTGTATCATTGCTATCTCTTTTGCCATATCAAGTTTAAGAACATGGTCAAGTGCAGGTCTACCTCCAAGAGGTTTTTCAGAATTTACAGTAAAACTCACAAAATCAATGGTTTCCTCAAATCCGTAAGTACACATTCTACGAAACCAATCGTTATATTTTTCGTTGATTTCTAAAAATTCATGCAACTCTCTACCACTTACTACTGGCTCATTTTGTTCATTAGTTATTACTTTAATTAGTTCTTGCATAATCATTCTCCTTTGCTCATTGCATATATAATTACTTTATGACCGTCTGGCATTTTCTTACATTTATCTGCGGTTGCATAATAAGTTCCGTTTGGCAAATCAGCAACATAAGACCAATAACAATTATCTTTGCAGAATACGTTACCCTCTTTTAAAGCTAATACTTGCATGTTGGTTTCACTATCCCATTCACCTTTAACATAAAATATTCCATCTTTGATGTTTTTCCATATTTGCTTTAAATACTTTTCGTCTTGTTTCATAACAATTCTCCTTAAAGTAATTAACCCCTCAAAACAATAAAATTCTTGGTACAAGCAAGAACAAAATCGTTTCAAGGGGATAATCTATAAAATAATTTTTGCAATCTTGTACCTTGCGGTACTTATTATATCAAATTAAAATCATAAAGTCAAGAAAGGATTTAATACTATGGGTTATCATAAAATACAAGAGGGTCAGCGTATACTCTTTAAGGAACTGGATGAAATGTTACATCATCTACAATCTGGTAAAGCTAAAATGACGGCAAGTGATATAGTCGCATTAAGTTCTGTTTTACAGCAATTAGAAATGGGTAAACTATTTAAAGCACTCGAAAAGCACGGAGGTATCGACCAATTTTTAGACAGTCTTTTAGGTCAAGACAGTCACGGTGGCAGTCAACGACAGGTCGGCTTCGGTCATCATTACGGTGCAGGGGGAATCATGCCCCGCAGACATCAGCCGATGATGCCCCACGCTGAAATGGATATGGCACGCAGACGTTATCGTACACGCTCCGATATGCCCCATATGGATTATGACCGTTATGACATTCATGACGATATGGAAGCAGAAATGGAAATGGACGCTGAATATGCGGATATGGAAATGGCTCGCAGACGTAGGCTTCCTCCAAGAACGAGAACAGGTCGTTTTCGCAGACGCAGAACACGCTATGCTATGGATATGCCACATGATGATTTAGACCGTATGGATATGGATTTAGACAGAGCAGATGAAACTCATAATGCTTTGGTAAATGCCCTTGATATGGTAACAAGATATGCTAATCCGACACACAGGGCAGACCATAGAACAACAGGTGATATGCGCATGGATAACCCCACAGGCGACACAAGAAGTGATGGTCGGACAACAAACGTTTCACCCATGCGATGAGTGTAGCGTTACTTGAAAAAGTAAATAATAACTTGTTAAGGGCGGTGCAATTTCACCGCCTACAAGCCGACATATTCCACTTCTTAGCTTTAAGTGGTTTTAATGCTTTGCACGAATATAGATATTTATGTGAAAGTTTGAAACAAAGAGAACTAAAACGCTTTATCGTGTCAACGTGCCATGAACTATTGTCAGAGGAACATATTGAACCGAATATCACACCATTTTCCAAAAACCGTTTAGGTGTCACATCTAACGAAAATTGGCAATGTGTTAAAAAATGTTTTATGGACTATAGGGCGTGGGAGTCCTCATCAGTAGCACTTTACGAGGAAATAGCTTCAACGCTGTCAAGTGACGGTGATGTTATATCTTATGACTATATTAAGGAATTGTGTTTAGAAACTCACGCTGAATTGCGACACTTGACAGACATGATACTTGCTTATAATGCGGTGGATTGGTCGCTTGAACAGGTGTT
>Ga0209737_10000156_pt1 | contig 61311 bp, 53 predicted proteins | sample TergutCu122P3_FD_187284 | JGI IMG/M metagenome (GOLD analysis project Ga0209737, IMG submission 187284) | Cubitermes ugandensis P3 segment gut microbial communities from Kakamega Forest, Kenya - Cu122 P3 (SPAdes) (version 2) | ecosystem: Host-associated > Arthropoda: Insects > Digestive system... | reverse complement strand
CCCCCCCTCAATGGTCTTTTTGTCCTCAGCTGAACGAAGGCTCCGGTTTTGTTCGGGTCACGCACTGGAGTGCGCTCCCCTCACAAAATCCTCACCTTCGTCCACCTGAGAACAAAAATCCTCATTGAGGGTTACAAACCACCAGAGAACAAAAATCCTCATTGAGGGTTGCCTCAATGGTCTTTTTGTCCTCTGGCGGCTGAAGCCTCCGGTTTTGTTCGGGTCATGCACTGGAGTGCACTCCCCTCACAAAATCCTCGCCTTCAACCACCAGAGAACAAAAATCCTCATTGAGGGTTGCGTTGGGTTGCGTTGCTTAAAGTTTTTTGTCGAAGAGATCTTTCACTTTTTGGAAAAAACTGCGGCTTTGGGGGTTGACTTCTTCGCCACCTTCTGAAGCAAATTGGGTGAGTAACTCGCGCTGCCGGGCGCTTAGGTGCGTGGGGGTTTCGAGAATGACGCGCACGTGCTGATCTCCGCGGGACTGGCTGTTGCTGCCGAGGCGTACAATGCCTTTGCCGCGTAACCTGAAAACCGTGCCGGTTTGCGTGCCCTCGGGAATTTTCATTTTGACGGGGCCGTCCAGCGTGGGCACCTCCAACTCCGCCCCCAGCGCCGCCTGCACAATGGAAATGGGCAACTCGCACAAAATGTCCTGCCCCTCGCGCACAAAAAGTGGGTGCTCCTTCACTCGCAAAAACACATAGAGGTCTCCCGGAGGGCCCCCTTCCACAGAGGCGGCGCCCTCTCCCTGCAGGCGAAGGCGCGTCCCATTGTCCACGCCCGGGGGAATGGTGAGGGTGAGGGTGGCCTCAAAAGCCTCCTGCCCTTCGCCCTTGCAGGAGGTGCAGGCGTCCTTCGCAAAAGTGCCCCTGCCGTGGCACAGAGGGCAGGGCCGGCTTAAGGAGAAGAAGCCCTGGCGGTATTGTATGCTGCCGCTGCCGCCGCATTGCTGGCAGGTTTGGCGTTTTTTGTTTTTGCTGCCAGTGCCCTCACAGGTGGTGCAGGCGCGTGTTTTGGGCACCTTTATTTCGGTTTGCTTGCCGAAGGCCGCTTCCTCAAAACCAATGCCCAACTCCAGGCGCATGTCCGCTCCGCGCGCGGGGCCGCGGCTGCGTGTGCCAAAAAAGTCGCCGAAAATTTCGGCGAAAATGTCAGCCATGTTGCCAAAGTCCACCGTGTAGCCGCCTCCCCCTGCCCCCACCCCTGCGTGGCCCATTCTGTCATAACGTGCACGCTTCTCTTCGTTGGACAACACCTCATAGGCTTCGGCTGCCTCTTTGAAAATTTCCTCGGAGGCGGGGTTGTCCGGGTTGCGGTCCGGGTGGTGCTCCAATGCAATTTTGCGGAAGGCACTCTTTAACTCTGCCTCCGTGGCCGTTTTGGCGACGCCCAACACTTCATAGTAGTCTCGTTTCTCTGCTGACATGCTTCGCCCCATAGCCGTATGGGTGCGGGTTAGTCAACTGGTGCGTCGGCGCGCAAAAACCTCCCCCACCAACTCCCATGTTTTGCCGCCATCCTCGCTTATGCGGTTTGTCCAACAAAAAGAGTCGGGCATAAGCTGAGAGAAACGCCACACAGCGGTATAACCTTTGTCCATGGAGGAGGTTTGCACTATGTCCCCATTGCTTTCGCGCATGGCCAAAAGCAACTCCGGCATACCGCTGGAAGCATGGCAAACATGCCACGCGTGCGTCTGTGGTGAGTAGGTGCGAATGCTTAAGCCATACTCCCCTTCCGGGTTGGCGCTTTTTCTGCGCTCCTCCCTAGAAGGGCAAATAAACAAGTCCACAATGGCCTGGCCTTCCAGCGCACGCGCAAACAGCCACTCGCCTTTGAGGCGGCGCTCCATGGCCGTGCCCCGGTTGTCCACCCACTCAAACTCCCACTCCCCAAGCAGGCCGGCATACCAGTCGTCCTCCTGCGGAATGGAGGCGGCCCTCTCCTTCGCCAGCAACACCTCAACAAAGTCGTCATGCATGCTTCATTCCTCCTGTGGGTGGGTGTTTATTCTTCCCCCCAACCTGTGTCAGGGGCGGGGGAGGAGGGTTTGGGGCGCGCAATAAGCGCCGCGACGAAACCCGCGCCAAAGCCATTGTCAATGTTGACGACACTCACGTTGGAGGCGCAGGAGGAAAGCATGGTTTGTAAGGCGGCCATGCCGTTTTGGTGCACGCCATAACCAATGGAGGTGGGCACGGCCACAACAGGCACAGACAGCAGGCCGCCCAGCACCGTCGGCAAGGCACCTTCCATGCCGGCCACGGCCACAACGGCATGTGCTTTGCGAAGCCTGGGCAACTCGGAAAGCAGGCGGTGCAGCCCCGCCACCCCCACGTCACACAACAACAACACCTGGGCGCCCATGGCCTTCGCGGTGAAAGCGGCCTCCTCTGCCACGGGCAAGTCCGAGGTGCCCGCGCATACCACCGCCACCGGCCCCCCCTCCGGCAGAGGGCCTTGCTGCAGCCAAAACAACCTCGCCCTCTCATAATGCTGTGCGGTGGGGAAAGCCTGTTTCAGCAGCTGGGCTTTGTCTGCACTCAGGCGCGTCACCAAAAAAGACTGCCCCGCATGGGCCAGGCTTTGGGTGATGCTGAGGCATTGGGCCGCTGTTTTAAACTCGCCCAGCACCACCTCGGCAAAACCCTGGCGCAGACAGCGGTGCAAGTCCACCCGGGCCTCACTCAGCTGGGCGCAGGGCCAGGCGGAGAGGGCCTCCAGGGCTTCTTCAACGCGCAATTTGCCGTTTTGTACGTCCGTCAGCAGGGTTTTGAGGGCGTTTGTGTCCATGGGGTTTATTCAGCGGGGTTTTGCGGTTTTTTTAACAATACCAGCCAACGCTGCCACTCGTCCACCCAGGCCACCTCCTTAAAACCCGCCTGCCTGGCCAGCGCCACAAGGGTTGGGGCCGGTATAAGGCTGTCTCTGGCAACGGCACCGCCGGCCTCGCGGTGTATGCTGTTAATGTGTTTGCGGCCGTGGCCATGCCAAATGAGAAAAAACCCTTCGGGCTTAAGCCAGGAGGCCACCTTGGAGAGGGCTTTCTTTTTGGGAAAGTGTGGAAAGCTGTTGTAGCACAGCACGCCGTCCAGGCTGCCTTCAGGCAAAGGCCATAAGAGGGCGTCCTCGCAGACAAAGTGCAGGCGCATGTCGGCGTATTTGGCCTTTGCCGCCTCCACCATGGCCTGGGCAAAGTCCACCGCCCACAGCTTTCCTTCGCCCAACTCCCTAAGCACATGCGGCAACAGCACGCCTGTGCCGCAACCCAAGTCCACCAGGGTTTTGCCTTTCAACGGGCCCCACCCCTCCCGGAGGTACCCAAGGCCCCAGCCTATGGCCTTGGCGTGCTGGGCGGGCGGGTTTTGTATGTCCCAGGTTTCGGCGCGTTTTTCGAAAAACTCTCTCATGGTTTTGCTTCAAGCCTGAGTCCTGCGAATAACTCAAAACCGGGCAAAGGGTAACCAAAATTCATCGCGCGTTTTTGCCCGAGGAGGTTGGAGGCGCGAAGCCACAGGCGCACCGGGGGCGAGGGGGCAAATTCCACAAGTGCCCCGGTGGTGGTGAGGGGGGGCATGGGGGAAAATTTCTCGTTAAGCAGGCCAAGCCAGGTGGAGGCGTGGAGGGAGAAGGCCCAGTGGGGGAGGTGGTAGCCCAGCTGGGCACTCAGCTGGGTATGGGGTACACGCATGCGGCGTGAGTCTGGCCATTGGCGGCCCAGAGAGAGGCTTGCGCGTAAACTTCGGGCTTGCACCTCCCACTGCCCCTCCACCCCATACACTTTGAGGCGATCCACATTTTCCCTCTGCAAGGCCGGCGGCGCACCCGTTACCGCAATGAGGTGCCTGGCGCGCGTCAAAAAGCCCGCAAGCTTCAGCTGCCCCACAGGGCTTTGCAGGCTAAGCCCCACGTCCGCCGTGTCCGAGCGCTCCACTTTTAAGTTGGGGTTGGCAACGGGCATGGCGAGGTGGCGCTCCGCGAGGGTGGGGGAGCGGAAGTTTTGGAAATAGCGCGTGTGGGTATTCAGCCATGCAAGCGGTGTGTAATGCAACTCTGCTTTGCCCAGCATAAACCCCTGCCCCTCTACCTGCTGGAAGCGCCCGCCCGCCACGGCGCGCAGCGTTTTTATGGGCAACCACTCGGCCTGCGCAAAAAGGCCCAGGCCAGCTTCGCGGTGGGTGCCCTGGCCAAGCGGCCCCTCTTCGCGGCGCGCATAACCCGTGGCAAGGCGCGCGTCCACGCCCCAAAGCAGCTGCACAACGCGCAAGGCGTAGCGGTGCTGCGCCATGAGGCCAAAGAGGCCGTCTCTGGAGGAGAAGCTGTCCCAAAAACGGTGCTGGCCAAAGTTGGCAAAAGCGGTGGCACTCAAAGCATGCCTTCCCCAAAGGCCCTGAAGGCGCGCGGACTGGCTTAGGCGCAGGGCTTTGTAGTGGTGGTTTTCAAAGGGCGCCTGCACAGGCCCCGGATCCGCCCCTGAAAAAGCGTCGACGCGGCTTTTTAAACTCAAAAGCAGGCCTTCCGCCAGCACCCACTCCAGCTTGGCCAAAGCATCCGCCTGCTGAGCAGCGGAAAAGGGGCGGTGGCCTTCGCTTCGCGCCATACGCACAAAACTGGCGTAGTGGTGCACGGCTGCGCCGCCGCCTGTGGAAAACAGCAGGCCCTGCGCGGTGTGCGGGCCCCCCAACTCCACCTCCAGCCCCAGGCTTTCCAAACCGTTTGCGCGCGCCGCGCCGGGTTTGAGGCCCGGCGTCTCCAAAAGCAGGGTACCGGCCATGGCGCCGGAGCCATAAAGCACGGAGTCTCCGCCGGGCAGCACTCGCGCAAAAGCCACAAAGGCCGCCGGGTGCGCGTCGGCCAGCGGGTGGCCGAAAAGGCCCATAACGTCGGGTACACCGTCTTCAAGCACCAGAAGCTGCGTGGTGGGCCGCCCGCCCAGGCCACGCAAACTCAGCTGCCCCGAGGAGTTGGCACCTATGCCAAAAGCCAGGCCGCCGTTGCTGCTGGCATACCAGCCGGGTACGGCATAGCTTAAGGCCTCAAAGGTGCGCCGGCCGGGTGTAAAAACCTCGGGGCCTATTTCCCATAGGCCACCTTCCGGTTTTTGCGCCCTCACCTCCTGGGTGAAGGTGGCTGCCTTCTCCTCCTCCACCTCCCTCTCTTGTGCCGTTGCCTCAAAAACACCTAAGCCCATAAGCAGGCAAAGCAGGGCGTACGTATGCTTCATGAAGTCTCCAGAGGCATGTGGCGGCGCAGGGCAGCAACGCTTAGGGGTACCACCCACATGGCCAAAAGCAGGCCGGGCCATACGGAAAGCCACGAGGCCGCGGCCAGAAGCCCTGGTGGCAGGGACAGCAGCTGGGCGCTCAGGAAAACGAGGCCTGCATAAACGCAGCGTCCCAGCAAAAGGCTCAGGGCCAAAGCCCAGGGCACCGGCAGTTTACGTCCCAGGAGGTTGGCCATCAGCGCCGAAAAACCCAACTCCAGCGCCATCCACAGGGCTACGGGCGGAAACCACGGCGGCATGCCCGAAAGCAGCGCCGAAAGCAGCGGCGTCAGCACCCCCAGCGCCACCGCCCAGCCCAGCGGCAACACGAAGGCGCCCACCAGCACAGGCAAATACATGGGCAAAAAGACACGTCCCAAACCCAGGGCGTGGAAGAGGGTAGGCAAAAGCAAACCCAGGACAGCAAGCGCTGAGGCACGGCTGACAACTTGCAGATTCAAAGCGGACTCCGTAGCACGTTTTCAGTATTCGTATGTGTTGAAAGGGGGGGAGTCAATAAAAAAAAGGGGGGGAAAGAGGAGGAGTGGGTGGCGGAGCCCCTCAAAAAACACAAACAACCACAGCAACTTATAAAAAAATACAAAAACACACACTTTTTGCGCAACTTTCGCACTATCAGTCAGATAATATTCTAAGGATACACACACTGTGTGTAACTCTCATAGGTTCGAACCATATAGGAGACATTCCATTTGAAAACAGTCAATGTCCAATCAGGGGATACCCTGTCAAAAATTGCCAAAACCCATGGCACTTCCGTAGACGCTTTGGTTAAGGCCAACAACATTGCCAACGCGAACCGAATCAGCGTTGGCCAGAAGCTGGTTATTCCTGACAAATTTGATTCAACACCCAGTGCATCCACGACATGGAATACCTACACCAACGGGGCGAACAGCAATGCTTCGACCAACAATGTGGGTGCTACTTCGGGCAAAGTCGACGCCTCGAAACTTTCGGAGCCCTACAAACAATGGGCGCCGCATGTCGAGGCAGCGGCTCAAAAGTATAATTTAGATCCAGCCTTGCTTTTTGCTGTCATGTCTCGTGAAACCAACGGACAAAACATTGTAGGAGATCATGGTCACGGTCGTGGGTTGATGCAAATAGACGATCGCTGGCACAAAGACTGGCTCTCCAAAAACAATGAAGGGATGGATCCCGCCAGCAACATCATGAAAGGTGCGGAGATTCTTCGGGCCAACCTCAATTATTTTAAAGGGGATATGACCAAAGCGGTTGCGGCTTATAATGCCGGCTGTGGTGGTGTCAACAAAGCCCTCAACGCGGGAAAACATCCAGACAGCGTCACGACTCATGGGAATTATTCCACGGATGTTCTCAAGAGAATGGAGACGTTTAAAGCTGCCAACATAGGTGCCGGCACATCCGCCGCTTCCAGTGCGACGACTTCGAACACCCCAGCCTCAAACACGACAGCCGCTGCGAATACGACAGCTGCTTCGAACAAAACAGCCACTGCGAATACGACAGCTGCTGCGAACAAAACAGCCACTGCGAATACGACAGCTACTGCGAACAAAACAGCTGCTTCGAGCACGGCGGCCGCTTCCGGGGCGCAGTCAGGCGCTTTGGGTTCGAGCAACGGTGTTCCTCTGTATAGCCAGGGAGATCCTGCTTGGGCTACGCGGGCACTGGGCACAGGCAGCTCCATTAAGGCTGCAGGTTGCGCTATGACAGCCACCGCCATGGCGGCCAGCAAAATTTCAGGCAAAACCATGGACCCGGGACAATTGGACGCCTTCCTGGATGCAAACAAAGGCTACGATGGCAACTCGCTGAGGTGGGACGTTGCGGCCAAAGCCTTTGGCCTCAAATCCACGCGCACAGACAACAACAAGTTGGACTTGAGTGCGGTGGACAAATCCTTGTCCGAAGGCAGGCCCGTTGTCATTGGCGTGGACTATAAAGAGGGCTCGAAAGGTGGCGCTCATGGGACAGACCACTGGGTGACCATTACACATAAAGCCATCGAAAACGGCAAGCCTGTCTATTATGCGAACGATCCGGACAAAGGTGTTGTCGTCAAATTTGATGTTTCTGCAGACGGCACACTCATTAATGGCGGCAAGAACAATTATAAGTCCTCAGGTCCGGCCAGATACTTCCAATAACCCCACCTCCAAACCCACCCAAAGAGCTGCTCGAAGTTGAGCAGCTCTTTTTTTTGGAAACAAAAAGTTTGCCGTCACCCAACCTTGTCTGGAGGGAAAAAAAGACGGAAAGCCACGTGGGAAGTCAAACGTATCGTTCCCCCCAAAAAAAACGCCCGGCCATGGAGCCGGGCGTTTGAAGAAGAGAAAAGACGCGTAGAAGTTTAGAGAGGAATATTCCCATGCTTGCGCGGCAGGTTTTCCTGGAATTTGTCCTTCATCAACTCGAGTGCGCGGATGAGTTTGAGGCGGGACTCTTCGGGGCGGATGACTTCGTCGATATAACCCAGCTCAGCCGCTTTGAAGGGGTTGGCGAATTTCTCTCGGTAGTCAGCGACGAGGCGTGCTTTTTCGGCCACCTGGTCTGCCGCGTTGTCCAGCTCTTTGCGGAAGATGATGTTGACGGCGCCGTCCGGCCCCATGACGGCAATTTCCGCCGTTGGGTAGGCCAGGTTAATGTCGGCGCGAATGTGTTTTGAGGACATAACGTCATAAGCGCCGCCGTAGGCTTTGCGCGTAATGAGTGTAATTTTGGGCACTGTGGCTTCCGCAAAAGCATAGAGCAGTTTGGCGCCGTGTTTAATAATGCCACCAAACTCCTGGGTGGTACCGGGCAGGAAGCCAGGCACGTCCACGAAGGTAATCAGCGGAATGTTGAAGCAGTCACAGAAGCGCACGAAGCGAGCTGCTTTGACAGAAGCATCAATGTCCAGACAACCGGCAAGCACGGCGGGTTGGTTGGCGACAATGCCGACGGAGTGGCCGCCAAGGCGTGCAAAACCGACGACAATGTTTTTGGCATAGTGCTCGTGAATTTCGAAGAAGTGTTTGTTGTCGACAATCAGCCGAATGAGCTCCGTAATGTCATAAGGCTTATTCGGGTTGGAAGGCACGAGTGTGGCCAAAGCCGCTTCCTGGCGCGTTGGGTCATCGTCATTGGGAGAGTAGGGAGGGTCTTCCTTGTTGTTGGAGGGGATGAAGGAGAACAATTCCCGCGTGAAGGCGATGGCGGCCTGTTCATTTTCGGTAGCGAAGTGAGCGACGCCGGATTTCTGGTTATGCGTCATTGCGCCGCCGAGCGCTTCTTTGGTGACTTCTTCGTGGGTGACGGTTTTGATGACGTCGGGGCCCGTAATAAACATATAGGAAGTGGATTTCACCATGATGATGAAGTCCGTAATGGCGGGCGAATAGACAGCGCCGCCGGCACAGGGCCCCATAATCAGCGAGAGCTGCGGGATAACACCCGAGCAAAGGGTATTGCGCAGAAAGATATCGGCATAGCCGGCGAGGCTTTCGACACCTTCTTGGATGCGTGCGCCGCCGGAGTCGTTGATGCCGATGACGGGGGCGCCGACGCGTGTGGCCAAATCCATGACTTTGCAAATTTTCTGTGCATAAGCGCCCGAGAGGGAGCCGCCGAAGACGGTGAAGTCCTGGGCGAAGACAAAAACTTTGCGGCCTTCAATGGTGCCATGTCCGGTGACGACGCCGTCTCCGGGAATTTTCTTTTTGGCCATGCCAAAGTCAGTGGCGCGGTGGGTGACGAACTTATCAAGCTCTTGGAAGCTGCCTGGGTCCAGCAGAAGCTCAATGCGTTCACGTGCGGTGAGTTTTCCGGCTTCGTGTTGTTTAGCAATTCGGTCAAGGCCGCCTCCAAGCTCGGCCTCTTCCTCCATTTTTTTCAGGCGCAGACGCAGTGGGTCTTTTTCGGTTTCGCTCATAGGGAATTAAGCATCTACCATGAGGTGGACATATGGAAGCGGCTTGTGACAGTCATGTCGTTTTTTTGTGTTGGCCTCTATGTATGCCAGGCCGACTTTAGAAAGACTGACAGGCCAATTCACTTTTATAAAGTTTTTAGTTCAGCTTTTGGATTTAAATTTGCTAAATAGGGCCCCCATTTTTTCAAAGGAACCCAAGAGACCCTTCAGGGCGTTAGCGCAATGTCCCATAGAATTTCTGCGGCATTGTTGGGTTTGGAGCGTGCTTCCACTTGAATGAAGCCGAAGGTGTGGATGAGTTGTCTGAGTGGGGCGTTAAACCTCAGCACCCGCATTTGTTTGGAGTCAAGCCCCATGGCAAGGCCGGCGAAGGTTTCGCCTTGCAAAATGGCTTCCAGTGTTTTGGGGACTGCCATACCGACGATGAGAGGCATGGCTTCGGGTTTGGCTTTTTCGAGTTGCTCAATTTGTAAGAGGGCGAGTTCCGGGTGGGTTGAGGCAAAAACCCAGCTGCCTTTTCTGGCGAGTGTGAGGGGGCCGCGTTGGGTGGGGAGGGAGGAGGCGCCCACGTAGCTGTCGTTTTTAGGCATTTGAGAAAGCCACAAGTCAAAGGCGGATTCGCTGCCGGCTTTGAGTTTGGCCACAAGCAAAAGCGTTTCTGTGTCGCGTCCATGGGGGAAGCTTGTTTTGGCAAGAAACTCATCCGCCAGAAGTGGCGAGAGGCGGGAGAACCAGGCTTGTTTTTGAGGAAGGAGCGGATCATTCCCGGGGCTCAGCCTTGCGATGAAGTCTGTGTTTTTAAAAAATTCCTGTGCAGGGATGCCGGATGATTTAAGCACAAGGCCCGTATCCGCCGAGACAGAGGCCAGCGCGGTTTTTCCCTCTCTGGTTGCCTTCAGTTTCCAGAAAGGGTTGGTTGTATGCATGCGAAGTTTGAGTCGTTTGGCAGAGACGGGCTCTGCCTGAAGCTGTATGTCTTTACCCAGCAACAGAGGCCAGTTTTGTTTTGCTGTGGTTTTGGAGAGGGCGCTTGCTTCGGCGAGTGTTTTTTCCAACTCATTGGGGAGGGCGGTGGCCGTAAGAGAGGGGGTGTGTGGGCGGGAGCAGAGCAGCCCTGCATTCCAGAAAAGGACAAAGCCGTGCAGCGGGCTTGTGCGAAACACCCTATAATTCAGCGTGCCCTTTTGTGTTGTTTTCTCTTCCCCCGGAAAAGCGTCAACGGTGCTGACCAAAACCTTGCTGTCGGCAACCCCCATACAGACAAAGAGGCCAGGTTGGAATTGTGCGACAAAAGGTTTTTCCAAAGCGAGTCCCTTTTGTGTCCATGTGCTTTGAGTCATAGGCAGAAGCAGCAGGTGGAGCCCCAGTTTTTCCATTCTTTCGCTCAGCTCAGCGGTGCCGAAGGCTTTTTCCAGGGTGTCGAGGAAAGCATGCAGAGGCTCAAGCAGCGAAAGTTTGGGCGACAAAAACTGGACATTTTGCGGTTTGGCCTGTGTTTTGGGCTGTGCTTTGGTTTGTGGCTGAGCGAAGGCGGGCAGGCAGAGGAGGAGGGAGAGCAGGCAGGGCAAAAACCGGAGGTTGGGCATAAGGTTTTCAAATTTCGGTGAGAGAGGCTGTCATGTCAACATTTTCATAGACTGCTTCCACTTTGAAACGGTGACGTGTGCCGCTTGTATTTTATGGCATTCTCGAATACTCAGGCGAGCAGGAAGGAAGCACGGGTGGCGAAATTGGTAGACGCAGCGGACTTAAAATCCGCGGGCCTTTAAGCGGGCCATATGGGTTCGAGTCCCATCCTGTGCAAGCTTCAGGGAAAAATTTCTTCATAAAGCAGGGGGGGAGAGGGCTTGCGGTGGAGGAGGTTTTTTTGGGCAATCCACTCTTGAAATTCTGGGTAGAAGCTCAAAAAATCATCTGAGCGCAGGACAGGAGGCAGATGAGGAGCCTGAGTCAGCAAGGCGCCCTCGCTGCTGCTGAAATCCATAGCGCCGTGGGAGCCTGCGTTGCCGGCGGTTTGGGAGACGAGGGGGAAGTCAAAGCCGAGCATGAGCCATGGGTTTGCGAAGGAAATTAAAATATCCGCGGGGTATTTCACACAGATGGCTTCCAGCGAGGTACGTGCTCTGAAAAACAAGTCTGGATAATGTCGGTCCAGTGTTGCGAGGAACAATTCCTCGTCGCTGTAGCTTTGCCATGGGAGTGTTGGGGGTTCCATGGAGAGCTCTAAAGCTTCGGTGTTGAGGTTGTTGGGCAACCAATAGCGGTTTTCGTTGGAGTCATAGCCGATGCGTGCCACCCGCGAGCCTTTTTTCCAGAGCTCTGTCCAAGAGAGGCCATCGGGGGCGCCTTGTGTTTGGAAGCCGCGGGCGACGACGAGGTCAACGCTTGGATGGAGGGAGAGGCGTTGGGAGGCGGCGGCAATTTGGCTGGGCATGGTATGCAATGCGGCGTAAGTCACTCGCGTATGTTCCACAGGGATGGCCCAGGGGAAGGGGGAGCCTTGGCCTTCGAGGAAGGAGTGGGCGGCGTGGACACCGACTTCTTTCATGAGGGGTTCCAGGCGGATGAGGTTTTGGGTGGGTTTGGAGACATGATCTAAGCCATGATCTGTATAGAGGGTGAAGATGAAGTGATAATTTTTATGGCGTCGAACAAAATCATCCATGCGCTTAGAAATGGCTTTGAGGTTTTGCACGACGGTTTTTTCATCGTCATAGTGGCCGATGACATCGGTTTCGGAGATATAAGCAGAAAAGACATGGGTGGTTTCCAATCTGCCTCCGAGCACAAAGAAGAAGTTATCCAGGCTTTTTCCCAGACTGGTTTGTGGCTCAGCATAAGTCCATATGGCATCCAGATATTCTGAGGCGTGGAGATCAAAAGCCGAATAATAGGCGGGAGTCATGTTGCTGTCGTGGAAGCGAGGAAGCCCGTGCAGAATGACGCCCAGAATTCCCGAGTGTCGCATTTTGTCTGAGGGAAAATCAAAATACGTATACTCATAACCGGCCATGGGTTTTGTGTGCAGAATCCGCGTCCAGCTTGCGTCGCTGGTGGCCGGGAACATGGGGATGATTTTTGAGAGGTGGAAGCTGGAGAAAGCGCCTTGGCGCATGGCTTCTTTTGCGGCGCTCCAGGCGATTCCGTCCAGGCCGAGGAAGACGTGAATGGTTTTCCCGGGAGTTTTTTTGTCCCGCACAGGAAGGGAATTCATGAATGCGCTGTGTTCCCAATCGCAGGTGCAAAGGAGCAGCAGGCAAATGCAGAGCAGAGCGAAACGTTTCATAGCAAAATTCCGAGGGAAAAGAGAGGGCCACCCTGGTTTCCGTCGCGGGAGAACCGATAAAAATACCCGAGTTGAGCTTCCACCCCTTTCCAGTGGAACCGATAAGAGGCGCCCAGCATTGCAAAGTCGTGGTGCCAGAAACCAATTTCTCCGACATGAAGCAGGAGGGCGTGGTTTTCCAGCGGCATGAATTCAGCGAAGACGGTTAAGCCCAGGCTGATTTGAAGGTTAGGCACACGTTTTCCGAAGGCGCCCAGAGTGGTGAGGCTTGAATGCAGGCAGAGCTCGTCGAGAATCTGCCAGCTTACGTTGGCGGAGAGGGGGAGGAGCCACAGGGAGCGGTGGTTGTCGTCGAAGCGGGAGGTGAAGTTGGAGGAGGAGAAGGAGGAGCTTGCCTCCGGCAGAACCAGCGAAGGTGCCAATTGCAGGCTGAGGTTGAAACGGTAGCCCTCATAAACCAGGGTTTTGAAGTCCACATTGGGGTTACGGAAGAAAAAGCCCAAAGGGCGGATGCCCAGGGAGAAGCGCCGGGCGAAACCTGCGGCGAGCCAGTTTGTTCCGACAAAGAAGCGGCGGTGCCCCAGCATATTCCCGGTGCTTTCCCAGAGGGGGTAGAGGCCATAGAAGGAGAAGCCGGAATTTTTCTGAGAAAGCTCCGGAGGAGGAGGGGGAGCAGTTGGAGGCGAGGAGGGAGTTTCTTCTGTGCTTGTGGTTTCAGCGTTTATTTCCTCCAAGTCCGCAGGTGTTTCTGGAGGCAGAAGCTTTGCATTCTCCATGGGAAGGGGTGGAGGATGCATGGAAACAGTGTCTGAAGACAGAAGGCACGAATGAAAGACAAGAGCAAAAAGCAGCATGCTAATTATGTTTGTGAGAGTTCATCCATCTGCTCATTGTTTTCCGGCTTAGGGGTGAGTTTTTTGCCCAGGTAGTTTTTAACTCTGTCTGCGACGATATAAAAAGCCGGGACGACGAGGAGGCTTAAGAAGGTAGAGACAATCAACCCGCCGATGACGGCGATGGCCATGGGGCGGCGTGTTTCGGAGCCTTCGCCGAGGCCGAAGGCAGCGGGGACAGCGGCCATACCGGTGGCGATGGAAGTCATGAGGATGGGGCGGAGGCGGACGGGGCCTGCGTGCAGCATGGCCTCAAAGGCATTGAGTCCTTTTTCGCGTTGTTGGGTGGCGTAGTCGACGAGGATGATGGAATTTTTTTTCACAATACCCATGAGGAGGAGGATACCGATGAGGCTGAAGATGTTGACGGTAATTCCGAAGGCCCAGAGGGAGAAGGCGGCGCCGGCAGCGGAGAGGGGCAAAATGGTGAGGACGGTGACGGGGTGGAGGAAGGAGTTAAACTGAGCCGCGAGCACCATATAAGCGACAAGAATACCGAGGACGAGGGAGAAGAGGAGGCCCTGGAAGGATTCTCGGAAGGTGGTGGATGCGCCGCCGAAGACGAGGCGATAACCTGGGGCGAGCTCGTTTTTGAGAGACTCGACGAATTTGAGGGCTTCGTCCTGTGAGTGGTTGGGGGCGGGGTTAGCGAAGAAGGTGATGGCGCGTTCGCGGTTTTTGCGTGTAATGGCCTGGAAGGCGGGTTGCTCCTGCATGGTGGCCAGGGAGGACAGAGGAATCAGCTCACCGGAGGCAGTGCGAAAGCGGAGGTTTGCAATGTCTTCGCCGCGTGTACGCTGGTCCGAAATAAGCCGGGTGCGAATGTCAATGCGCCTTCCTTGAGAGTTAAATTTTCCGACGCGCACACCGCCCACCAGTGCATTCATGGTATGGGCAATTTCAGAGACGGGAATGCCCTTGTCCATGGCAGCATTTCTGTTGGGGATAATGCGCAGCTCGGGTTGGCCGAGTCTGTAGTCGCTGTCCAAGTCAACGACGAGGCCGGAGGCTGAAAGTTTTTGCTGAACAGAGTTGGCCTGTGCGACGAGCGTATCCCAGTCATTGCCCTGCACAGAAAATTCTATGGGATAACCTCGCTGAGCCGTAAAGCCGCTTTGGGATGGATCTTGAATAGAGACGCGCAGCCCGGGATATGTGCGCAGCTCCTTTCTTAAGACATTGGCCAATTCGTTTTGGGAGAGCGAGCGTTCTTTGCGAGGTTTGAGCGTCCAGAAGGTTTGGCCGCTGGCGACATTCCCCGTAAACCCGCCAATAATGGTATAAACGCGAGCTGTTTCCGGGCGGCTTGCCATAAACGTTTCCACGCGGCGGATAAGCTCGCTGGTTTCGCTCAAGCTTGAGCCGATGGCGGCCTGATAGCGGACGATTAAGCGGCTCTGGTCTTGCGAGGGGACAAATTCTGCGGGCAATTTGGAGAAGACCCAGAAGGAGGCGAGGAGAAGGACGGTGGCGAGTGCGAGAATGAAGTAGGGGGTTTTGAGAGCGATTTTGAGTTGCCATTCATATATGCGCTCCAGGCCTAAGAAGGCTTTTTCCACCCAGCGGTTGAGGGTGGATTGTTTTTGTTTGGAGTGTTTGAGTTTGAGGATTTGAGCGGAGCGGGCGGGGGCGAGGGTGACGGCTTCCGCGTAGCTGAACATAACGGCCAGGCACAGCGTAACGCCGAATTGCAGGAAGAATTGGCCGATGACGCCTTCCATGAAGATGACGGGGATGAAGATGGCGACAATGGCGATGGTAGCGGCGAGGGCTGCGAATTTAATTTCTTCTGTGCCTTCGAGTGCTGCGCGTTTTTTAGGTTTTCCTCCTTCTGCGTGGCGAAAAATATTTTCCATCACCATGATGGCATCATCAACGACGATGCCGACGGCAAGCGACAGTCCCAGGAGGGTGAAGGTGTTGAGGGTGAAGCCGAGGAAATAAATGACGGCCACAGTCCCCAGGAGGGACATGGGGATAGCGAGGATGACATTGAGGGTGCTGGAGAGGTTACCGAGGAAGAGCCAGCATACGAGTGCTGTCAGCAGGATTGCCAGCAGCAATTCGTGTTGAATGTCCGTAACAGCGTCTTCAATGAATTTTGTAGCGTCGTTGTTAATTTCCAATTTCATACCGGGAGGGAGCTCCTGATTGAGCACCTTCATTTCGGCTTTAATGCTTTGGGCCACAGCGACGGCGTTGGCTCCGCGCAGTTTTCGAATGCCCATGCCTTGAGCCGGCTCTCCGTTGACGCGTGCCATGACGCGTTGGTCCTCAAAGCCGTCTTGAATGCGTGCGACTTGTTTGAGGTAGATGGGGGCGCCGTTGACTTTGCGGACAACCAGGTTGCCGATGGTTTCCAAGTCAAAGGCCTCGCCCATGACGCGGACGCTGATTTCCCGCCCTGGGGTTTCCAGATAGCCTGAGGGCAACTCAATGTGTTGTTCGCCGATGGCGCGAATGACATCCGCTGCGGTGACTTGAAACCTGTCGAGCTCTCTGGCATCAATCCAGATGCGGATGTTTCTTTCCAGGGCGCCGCCTATAGAAATTTCTCCGACACCTTTGAGTGTTTGCAGGCGCTCTTTGATGCGATAGCGCACAGAGTCCGAGAGCATCTGGTCAGAGTAGGGGCCGGAGAGGCCCAGCCAGAGGATGGGGATGTCTTCAGGGTTTGATTTGGAGACAATGGCGGGGTCCATGTCTGCAGGCAGTTTTCGCTGTGCCTGTGCCACTTTGGTTTGAACTTCCTGCAATGCGACGTCGATGTTGCGTTTTAAGTCAAATTCAATGGTAATGCTGGCTGTGCCTTGTCTGGCAACAGAAGTCAGGCTTTTAATGCCTTCCACTTGCATCACCGTTTCTTCAATGGGCTCAACCACATCACGCTCCATGGCTTCCGGAGCGGCGCCTTCCCATATGACGGAGACGTTGATGGTGGGAAAATCAACATCAGGAAACTGGCTGATGCCGATACGGGTTGCAGCAACCACTCCGAACAAAACAGTCGAAGCCATAATCATCCATGCCAGGACAGGCTTTCGAACGCTGATTTCTGTCAAGTTCATGGAGCGACTTTCGATTCGACGGAGAGGGGGGGAGTGGTTTGAACGGAGACGAGGCTGTTTTCTTTTAAGGCTTCTGCTCCGCGGATGACGAGCATTTCGTGTGGATGAAGTCCTTCTTTGACTTCGACGAGGCCATCGGTGGTGCGAAGTCCGAGTGTGAGGACGCGCTCTCGTGCGATGTTGTTTTCGACGACGAAAGCGAGGAAGCCCCATTCGGTGGGGCGGATGGCCATTTGGGGGATAACCAGTGCTTTGGGTTTATTTCCGACGAAGACGGTGATGTTGGCAAAAGCTCCGAGGGGGAGCTCGGCGGTGTCAGGGCTGTCAATTTTAGCGGAGACGAGAACCATGCGAGAGAGGACATCCGCAGAGGAAGCGACGAAGAAGATTTCACCCGGAAGGGGGGGCAGGTTATTTCCGGCGTTGAAGGAGATTTTCATTCCGGTTTTGATTTGAGAGGCTTCGTCGTCCGTGACTTTAAAGCGCACCAGGACGGGATTTTTGCGAAGCAGAGTTGTTAAAACATGTCCCGGTTGCACATATTGACCGGTTTGCACCGTTCGCGACTGTAAAATGCCTTCGAAGGGTGCCCGCACATAAGCATCATTCAGGTTGAGTTTAGCCTGCTCCAGGGCGGCCTGGGCAGACATTTGGTCCGCGAGGGCGGTTGAATGTTTTGCTTTATGAAGCTCAAGCTCTTCTGTTGAAATAAGCCCGGGTGAATTTTTTTGTGCTTGCTGGCGTCGCTCCAAAGCGGCCTGAGCTTCTGCTTTGCTGGCATTTGCACGCAGGAGGGCGGCTTCTGCGGATTTGACGGCCACCTGATAGCGTTTGACGTCAATTTCGGCGATGAGCTCTCCGGCCTTCACATGTTGGCCTTCGAGGAAGTTGGCTTTGTCAATGGCGCCAGGAACGCGTGAGGTGATTTGAACCATTTCATAAGGCTCAACAGAACCCACCGCCTGGACGACAAACTCAAGGTTGCGCTCTTCAATGGAGGTAAGCTCCACCGGGAAAACAGGTTGTTTGGATTTTGAAGTGTCCTGTGCTGTGTTGTTTTTGTCGCAAGCCGCAAACATGAAAACAGTGCAGAAGAGCAAAGAAAGCGAAATAAAATGTCTCATGGTTCCACCTCCCTACCGAGAGCGTCCATGCCCGCGATGGAATAGAGATTGAGCAATGCAAGCCCGAGCGCATAGCGTTGGGTGGCCAAATTCACGTCGGCTTCAAATTTTTGCACAGAGGCGTCCAAAAGCTGCAAGGCAGTTGTCAGGCCTTGATGATAGAGCGTTGTGGTTTCACGAATGTTTTGCTCAGCAAGCTCCAAAGTTGCTTTGGCTTGTTGAAGGGTTGTTTGTGCGATGCGCATGTTTTGCAAGGCGATTTGAAGGTCAGCATGGATTTGGCGTTGTTGCAGCTCTTTCTGTATGGAGGCGATTTTGGCTTGAGCGCGCCTTTCATGCCATTCGCCATAGCGCATGCCTCCGTCGAACAAAACCCAACTGAGCTCCAGACTCAAATTCCCATCCCAGTTGCGGTTGCTCAGTCCGGTTTCATTCGTAAACCGTCCTTGGCCGATGAGATTGAGACTGGGCAAAAGGCGCATCCATGGCTCTTGAGAAAAAAACTTTGCTGCTTCGGCTTGTTTTTTCAACGCAAGAAAGTCCAGGCGTTTTGCGAGCACGTCTTCCATGGAGGGTTGCTCGTCGAGGGGTTTTTGGTTTTCTGCATGGTGGAGAAAATTTTCGGGAGCGAGCAACTGATAATCCGCCCCCCACTCCAAATCCAACAAGGTTGCCAAGCGCAATTTTGTTGTCAGCGTGGCTCCGACAGCGTTTTCCAAATGGGTTTCTGCGTTGGCTTTTTCAAGTTTTGCACGCGTAATGTCATTGAGACTCACCAAGCCCGCTGCGTGCAGTGAGCTTGCATCGCTCAAGTTTTTTTCTGCAAGTGCAATTCGATGTCGGGCGGCCTCTTCAACGGCTTGTGCTGCCAAAGTTTGCAAGAAAGCATCGGCGGCTTCCATGCCATTCAATCGGCGCTGATTTAAAGCTTCGAGTTGCCCTGCGTCACGCGAGGCGCAAGCAGAGCGATAGAGAGGAATTCCGCGAATGTCCAGCAAAGTCCAACGGAGGTTTGCTGTTGCAGAGAGTGCATTTCTGGCCTGGATGGTGGCGCGCTCTCCTCCAATTTCGCGGATGGTTTCAAAAGCTCTCCGGGTATAGTTTCCCGTGACGCCGAGGGTTGGGAAAAAAAATGCCCGTGCTTTGGTGGTTGCTGCCTGAGCGATGATTTCCTGCTCTTGTGTCAGTTTTGAGCGCTGAGTTTCCTGGGTTGCGCGCTGGACCGCAGTCTCAAGGGTGAGGACTTGCGTTGGCGAACTCATGAGAAGAGCACTGAAAGTGAGGCAAAACCAGGCAGCGGACATAGGGTTGATTTCCTAGCTTTATTTAGCTTGGCTTACAACAGCAGCGAAGCAGCTCACCTTTAAAACGAAGCTGGCTTTGTTTTATTCAGGTGCAAGTGGGTTTTTATTCAAGAGCATATTTTTAGGTGCATAAAGTGTGTTTTTCCAAAAGCCCAGCTGTTAACAACGGCTGGAAACCAGTGCTTGAAGAGGTGGCACTTTGAAAGAACACATAGGAAGCATTGCGAGAGAAGAATTGTCTTTTAAGGCCGTTATTTTTGATTTTGACGGGACTTTGGTGGATTCCTTATATGGAATTGCCTTGGCGATGAATTGTGCGCTTCGTGAGTTTGGGCTTTTGGAGCATGCTCTGGAAAGCTACAGGACGAGAGTTGGAGAAGGGATTTTCGTTTTGGCAAAAAAAGCGGTGCCAGCGGATTGGACGGGTTCCTTCGAAGAGCTCATTGCGAGATACCGACAACACTACCCTCGGTTGATGTGGGAGTCCGTTAAACTGTATGAAGGCATTCCTGCCTTGCTGGACAAATTGCAGGAGCTTCGGATACCCATGGCCGTGTTGTCGAACAAGGGAGATGATTTTATCCAGGAGCTGAGCCGGGGGCTGTTGGCTTCGTGGGTGTTTGCTGAAATTCGCGGAGAGCGTGTGGGCATTCCCAGAAAGCCAGACCCGACTTCAGCATTGGATGTTGCGCGAAGCCTTGGTGTGAAACCAGAAGAGACGGCTTTTGTTGGGGACACTTCCGTGGACATGAAAACGGCATGTGCAGCGAAGATGCAGGCCATAGGGGTTTCTTGGGGATTTCGCAGTGAGAAGGAGCTTTATGACTCGGGGGCGTCTTTTGTTTTAAACTCACCGCTCCAACTCTTGTCGAGGGTGTTATGACAAAACGCCGTTGGGTTTGGCCAGAGCCTTGCGTGGAAGCATTGGCAGAAAAATTGGCAGAGGAATTGAAGCTTCCGCCCTTGGTGGCCCGAATATTGTTGGGGCGCAACATTGTGGATGCCCCGAGCGCTTTTCAATTTTTGCATGCTTCGTTGGGTGATTTGCCGGACCCGCGGCAAATGGATGGCATGCAGCAGGTGGTGGATTTTTTGGTGTTGGCCTTGGCGCGCAAGGAGAAAATAACCTTGTTTGGGGATTATGATGTGGACGGGGTTTGCTCAACCGTTATGTTGAAGTTGTTTTTAGAAGAGCTGGGTGGGCAAACGGAGATTTACATTCCACATCGACTGAACGAAGGTTATGGCCTGAACATATCCGCCGTGGAGCAGATTGCGCACCAGGGGACACGCCTCCTGGTGACGTTGGACTGTGGAATTTCCGCGCATGATGAGATTTTGCACGCAAGAAAGCTGGGGATGGATGTCATTGTTGTGGACCACCATGCAGTCCCGCAGAAGCTTCCTGAAGCCAATGCGGTTTTAAACCCTCTCAAGCCCAGTTGTCGCTACCCGGATAAAAACCTGTGCGCAGCAGGAGTCACCTTTGCTTTGTGCATGGCGCTTCGAAAACATGTGAGAGACGCTGGGTGGTTTGCAAAGGGAAAAGAGCCCAATTTAAAATCTTTTTTGGATTTGGCGGCACTGGCGACGGTTGCCGATGTTGTTCCCTTGGTGGGAGCCAACCGGATTTTGGTTCGCTATGGCTTAGAGGCTTTGCATCAATCCAAACGCCATGGCATTTGTGCCCTCAAAGAGGTGTCTTCATTGGGGGATAAGCCTCTGACAGCGGGGAGGGTTGGTTTCCAGCTGGCTCCTCGCATTAATGCTGCGGGCAGGCTGGATGATGCAAGCCTGGGCGTTCAATTGTTGTGCTCACAAACCTTGAACGAGGCCCAAAAGCTTGCTCGGATGTTGGATGAAGCCAACAACGAGCGCAGAGCCATTGAGAGAGGGGTTGAAGAGGAGGCTGCAGCTTTGGCGGAGGCGAAAATGGAACAGAAGCTGAAAGCTTTGGTGCTTGCAAAAGAGGGATGGCATGCGGGGGTTATAGGCATTGTGGCTTCGCGTTTGATGGATAAATTCCATCGTCCTGTGGTGATGATTTCATTCAGTGATGGGGTGGGCAAAGGTTCTGCTCGAAGCATTGATGGTTTGCATTTGTTTGAAACGCTCAGTTGCTGTGCAGAGTTGTTTGAGCGTTTTGGCGGCCACCACCATGCAGCAGGACTCACCATTCAGGAAAAGCACTTGCAAGAGTTTGAGAAGAGGTTTGAAGCCTTGGCAGAAGCGTGTTTGAGCGAGGAGGCGTTGATGCCTCGCTGTCGCATTGATGCAGGTGTCGCTTTGGAGCAGCTCAACCAAGAGACGGTGAAGGCCATACAAATGCTTGCGCCGTTTGGATGCGGAAACCCTGAGCCTGTTTTGGCGATGACCAATGTCCGAGCCAAACCCAACATTCTAAACGATAAGCAGACGGGGAAAGCGACACACCTCAAACTGAAGCTTCTGGATGCTCCCAATGTGGATGTGATTGGTTTCCATATGGCCCAGGCCATACCTGTGCTTGCAGACAAGGTCGACATTGCTTTTTGTGCAGAAACCAACAGCTGGAATGGCCGCACAAACACCTGTTTGAAGCTTCGGGATATACGTCTGGCAGAAACCGACGCCGCTTAAAACCCTGCACCTATGCTGGTAGAAAGCATGATGTCGTGGGCGTAGCGACGAGCATATCCTGAAAGCTCTGTTCTGAAGACGAGAAACATGGCTTGTTTTGGATCCAGCGCAACGCGCACGCGCAGGCCAAGAGAATATTGTCCAAGAAAGAATGCCCCGGTGTTGGATGCTTTGATGGGTTTTTGATAATCAATCGTCAGTGCGGAGCTGAGGATAAAAAACCCAATGCCGCCTTGAACAAAAAACGCGAATGTTCCATCGCCCAAAGGAAAAGACCAGGCGGGAGCGAGCACCAAATAATTATGGGTAGCCTTGGCATAGACAAGCTCGGTTCCTGCTTTGGCTTGGGTGATGTTCCAGGTTAAATCGACAAAGAAGACTTTTCGCCAATACTCATCATCCCAAAAGGTGCGGCTCCATTCCCAGGTGAGGCGTGTTCCAATGGCAAAGCGAGCAGCAGAGCCTTTTTTGGATTCGTCAAGCCAGAGAACGCCTCCATGGACCTCAAAACTGATGCCCACCGTTGGATCATCCTCGCGTGCAAGTGCTTCGAATTCGGTGTCCCGATATTGGACATAGCCGGAGAAATCGTCTGCGTCAGCAGGTTTCTGGCGTTTTGGCAAGGGTGCCACAGGAGTCTCATCTTCAAAGGGAATAGGCTCATCTTTGCGTTGGGCAAAGGCCATTCCCGAAGCCACAGCGATAAAGACGAAAAGTGTTTTCATGGTTTGGAACATCTGTTGGGCTCAGGAAGAGATTGCTGTGGGCAATGTGGCATCAAAGCTTTGTCGAGCAGAAGGCGATTCAGCATATGGCTACACACCCTTGTTCTGAGTGGGGTGTCGGTGATGTATTCCAAAAACACATCGGACACAGACTCCAGGCTAATCTCATGAGGAGGGGTGTTGAGATAATGCCAACGAATGCCGTCATAGGCATTGAGGATGAATTTGGGCATAGCATCGAGGGCGGCCATCTCCGATGCTGCTTGATAAAACGATGCGGCAAACAAGGTGCCTACATAATAGGGAGCTTTTGACTTGCCAAAGTCCTCATGCTTTGTGTTCTCCAGAACCGTGCGCATGTTATAACCAGGTGCTATGTTGGTTGCGCAGTGGGGGAGAGCGAGATCACGCTCATCCGCCGCTTCTTTGCTTAAGGTCCACTCGAAGAACCTCGTATTCTCAGTGTTGCCGAGCCTTTGAATGATGCCCACAGCATGAAAGTCAGCAAGTCCTTCTTCAAGGCTGGCTAAGATATTCAGGGCTATGTCGTTGTATTCGATGCGCCGATAGATAGGCAAAAAAGGATCCGAATGGTGAACCCGGGTATTAAAGACAAAATGCGCATATTCGTGCGCCATAACCCCCAGGTTGATGGACATGGGGATGGTTTGCAGATCTTTAAAAGGAAGCACGGCCATCATTCGGAGCGTAGAAAAGAAGAAAGCATTGTCTGTGGAGCTTTCTTTTTTGTCAGGGTCGCTGATGTTGGTATCCAACCAATAATAAGTAGGAATGTTCAACAGCTCCTTGGTATTCTTTCCGTTATAAACTTCCTGAAAATAGAGAAAAGCCTGCTCCAGATTCCAATAGGCTGTTGTCATGGCCCAGGAGTGAAAATCTGCAGGCCACAGCACACCGTCTTTCCCAATGAACTGTGCACGCACACTGCCGCCTTTGTCCTTAAAGACAGCCTTCCTGTATTCCTCTACCGTTTCTTTGGTTTCAGAGTTTTCATCTACAATCATCCGCGCACCACCAATGAAGGAGGTCACGCTTCCCTCAAGCTTGGAGATGTCCGAAATGGTTTTGAGTTGTTTTTGCCGGGGCTCAAACTCATTTTTTGCATTGGGGACAAGAACCATGACGTCGACAGGGACTTCGGAACTTGGCGCACAAGCCAGGATAAAAGCGATAAAGAATGCGGGAAATAGATAACGCATAGAAGAAACAATACCTCAAACAAAGGTGGGAAGGACACAAAAATAAACGAAACGAGAAGCCGCAAATGGCTTTTCTTTCATTGCGTCTTTGTGGGGAGCGCACTAAGTTTGCCGCCCAAAACATTCGCTGCACCCAACAAGGCGTCATTATGTCAGGCTCATTTATTACAGAACAGAAGAGAACACATCATTGCGGTCAGTTGCGTATTTCGGACCTGGGGAAAGAGGTTGTCCTTTTTGGATGGGTACAAAATTATCGCGACCACGGAGGAGCTGTTTTTGTTGATTTGAGAGACAGAGAAGGATTGACGCAACTTGTGTTTCAACCGGAGACTTGCAAGTCTCATGCGTTGGCCGGCAGCCTGAGGCACGAGTGGTGCATCGGTGTTTCGGGGAAGGTGGTGTCACGAGGAAACAACAGCAACCCTCGGATGGCGACGGGGGAGATTGAGGTGCAGGTGGAGAAGTTGACGGTTTTTAACAAGTCAGAAACACCTCCGTTTGAAATTGCTGACAATGTGACAACGGCGGAAGCCAAACGTCTGGCCTACCGCTATTTGGATTTGCGAAGGCGCTCCTTGCAGCAGACGTTGATAACACGCACCCAAATGAACACCTGGGTTCGCTCTGTCCTGGTGGAGCGCAACTTTTTAGAGTTGGAGACACCGTTTATTGGCAAATATACCCCCGGCGGTGCACGCAACTTTCTGGTCCCCTCACGGCTGAATGCCGGAAAGTTTTATGCGCTGGCAGAAAGCCCCCAGCTGTATAAGCAGCTTTTTATGGTGGCGGGTTTCGATCGCTATTTCCAAATTGTGAAATGCTTTCGAGATGAAGACTTGAGGTTAGATCGCCAACCAGAGTTTACGCAAATTGACTTGGAAATGAGCTTCGTGTCTGAGGATGACGTTTTTGAAGTGACAGAAGCTTTGTTGGTGACTTTGTGGAAGGAGATTTTGGGGGTGGAGATTCCCCAGCCATTTTTGCGCATGGACTATGACGAAGCCATGTCCAAATATGGCAACGACAAGCCGGATTTGCGTTTTGACATGCCGCATGTCGAACTTACAGAAGTGATTCGGCGTTTTGGCCCTGAGGGTGGAATTCCGCTGATGTGGAGTGCTGTGGAAGACGGTGGAATCGTCAAAGCCATGGTGATGGATGGCAAGCATGCGTTGTCGCGTTCAGACACCGACAAACTCGAGGCCTATGTCAAAACCATGGGTGCTCAGGGTTTGGCCCGTGCGAAGTTGAATGAAGCCGGAGAATGGACGCAATCCCCGCTGGCCAAAAATGTTTCTGCACCCTTGCGCCAGGCCATCAACGAGGCTTGTGGAGCAAAGGCGGGGGACATTTTGGTGTTTCAATTCGGGCGTGCCTCTCAAGTGCACACGGTGATGGCCAATTTGCGTGTCCATGTTGCCAAGCGGCTTGGCCTCATTCCCGAATATGGCTCTGGTGGAAACTGGAAGTTTCTCTGGGTTGTCAACCCTCCGCTGTTTGAATTTGACGAAGAGAAAAAACGCTGGGTAGCCGCTCACCACGCCTTCACACGGCCTGTGGATGAGCATGTGGATTGGCTGGAAAGCAACCCTGCCCGGGTGAAGTGTCACCGCTATGATGTTGTCCTCAACGGTTTTGAAATTGGAGGGGGCTCCATACGCGTACACAACCCAGAGCTTCAGGCGCGTGTTTTTCATGCGCTGGGCATTTCTGAAGAAGAGGCGCAGCAGAAATTTGGCTTCTTGTTGGATGCTTTGAAATTTGGTGCACCTCCACACGGAGGACTGGCTCTGGGAATGGACAGGTTGGCAATGTTGCTTACCAACGCTGAGTCCTTGCGCGACGTCATTGCTTTCCCAAAGACGCAAAACGGCTGCGACTTGATGAGCGGCGCGCCAACGCCTGTGGAGAATAGCCAATTGTCCGAATTGGGTGTTCGACTGCTCTCCTCCCCCTCCCCCTCCCCCTAAACGAACCCTTATTCAGCTATCTCCCCTGAGACCAATGGCATGAGGATTTTTTTTGTTGTCAATGCACATAGCGCCAATGGCGAGACAGGCAGGCGTTGGGCGGAAATTCACGCACAGGGGATGCGTTGCCTGGGTGAAATAAACTGTGCATTCACAGAGCACCCCATGGATGCTGTGCGGCTGACGCGCTGGGCTTTGCGTGGTGGCTACAACTGCATTGTCGCTGTGGGTGGGGACGGAACTTTGAGTGAAGTCGTCAATGGTTTCTTTGACGAGAATGGCCCCGTGGCACCCGATGCGTGTCTGGCTGTTTTGCCACGGGGAACGGGTTGCGACTTTCGCAAAACTTTGGGTTGGACGCTTAAATTGAACGAAGCCTTCGAGCGCATCCGCCTTGCAAAGACGGTGTTGGTTGACGTGGGGTTGTTGGAATGCGTGGATAGGGAGGGCAAACCGCATTCCAGATATTTTATGAACGAGTGCAGCTTTGGAATTTCGGGCGACATTGTGAAGCGTGCCAACGAGACAACCAAGGCCTTGGGTGGCAAGGCGTCCTTTATGCTGGCTTCCTTTAGGGCGTTTACCCGCTATGCGGACAGGGAGGTAGAGATTTGTATGGACGGTGGCACAGCTGAGCGTTGGCCTGTGACAGCTTTGACGGTTGCCAATGGTGCTTATTTTGGGGGAGGCATGAAGGTTGCTCCGGATGCCAACATTATGGACGGCCTGTTTAATGTGACGATTTGGTCTGGCTATGGGCTTTCCGACTTTGTATGGAAAAACCGGAGCATTTATTCAGGAGCTCACACGCGCTTTGACAAAACACACCAATACACCTGTAAAGAATTGACGGCGCGCTCCAAGCAGGAGGTGCTGATTGATTGTGACGGAGAGCAACCAGGAAGACTGCCTTGCAGCATACGTATGCTGCCGCAGGCCATACGTTTGTGTGTTTAGCTTCTGCCGCCCCCCCCCAACAAACTGGACAAACTTTGGCTTCTGCCCTTCGGCAAGGGTGTTTGTTTGCCGACAATATGGTTAAATACAACGCAAAACAGAGCGCTTCTTTATGAAAAGGTTTGGATTTATACTGCTGTCTTTGTTTTTTGCACTGACTTCTGCTCAGGCCAGCATTTATCAGATTATTGTCTACACGGGCTACAGCAATGGTCAAAAACTGCGGATTGAAGGCCGCGTGACACAACAACGCGAGCAACCAACAGCGTCCATTTCGGACAGTTCGCAAAAGAATTTGAAACGCAACCTTCGACAGTTTTTTAATAAAGAAGGCGAACGATGGCCTCTAACGCTTTCTGTGGATAAGTTTCACTTTCAAACGCAGACAGATGACGAAGGCTATTTCCGCATTGACGAAAAAGTTTCAGAAACACTTCCTGAAGGATGGCAGCCGGTGTCTTCAAAAAGCAAGGAAGCTTCCGGAGTGGGCCAGGTGTTGGTGATTCCACCAGAGAACACGCGTGGCCTCATTTCAGACATTGATGACACCATCCTCATTTCTGAAGTTTTAAGCAAACGCCGCTTGTTGAAGAACACCTTTCTTAAAAATTCTGCTCAACGCCAGGCCGTTCCCGGCATGGCCAGGCTTTATGCGGATGTCGCAAACAGCAATGCAAAGCCGGACGCGGCGCCTTTGTTTTATCTCTCCGGCTCACCCAGGCAGCTTTATGTGTCGCTGACACAGTTTCTACAGCACAACCATTTTCCGCCGGGTGTGTTGATCACCAAACGCGTCAGTCGGGGCAAGGCGAGCGATTCTTGGTTTAACCAGCTGGATTATAAGACAAAAAAGATTCAGGAGATTTTTGAATGCCTCCCGCATGTGCGCTTCATTCTGGTGGGGGATGATGGGGAGAGAGATCCAGAAATTTATGATGGGATTCAGAAGCGTTTTCCCGACAGAGTGGAGGCCATATGGATAAGGCGTGTCCACCCCAACCCCCAAAGGCCGCGCTTTGAAAACCAGTTGGACTTGGCGGATGTTTTGAAGTCTGCAAGCCCACAGACTGACAGCCCCTGAAGCTTTAAGTTTAAGCCTGGGTTGCTTTTTGATATGAAGAGGTAGGGGCAGCAGAGGGGGGGTAAGGGGGAAGCCCAGCACCGAAACCACAGAGAAAAATCCATGATCACATGTTATCTCCGTTATGTTGTCGATCCATTCAAACTCAAAGAATTCGAAACCTACGGGAGAAAGTGGATTCCCTTGGTTGAAAAATTCGGCGGCAAACACCACGGCTATTTTTTGCCGCACGAGGGTCCCAACAACATTGCCGTGGCCATGTTTTCATTCCCGTCGCTGTCTGCCTATGAAACCTACCGCGCCGCCATTGCTGTGGACCCGGAATGTCAAGCCGTCATGGAATACCAGCGCCAGACGCGCTGCTTTTTGAGTTTTGAGCGCTCTTTTATGCGTCCTGTGTTTGAGGGTGCAGACTGAGCCCCTCAGGAGTGCTAGGTTGGCATGCATGATTGAAGTTTCGATTCGCGTTATATATGGCGACACCGACCAGATGGGTGTCGTCTATTACGCCAACCACTTTCGTTATTTCGAGCATGCACGTGGCGAGCTTTTTCGTTCTCTGGGAAAAAGTTATCGGTGGATGGAGGAGGAGGGGTTGAGGCTCCCCGTGGTGGAGGCGCAATGTCGCTACAAAGCGCCGGCGCGCTATGACGATTTGCTCAAATTGAGAGTATGGGTGGAGGAGATAAAGAGGGCGAGCATCACCTTTGCCTATGAGCTTCGGCGTGACAATGAAGAAGCTCTTCTGGCCACAGGCAAAACGACACACATGTGTATTTCAAAGGATGGGCGTGTGACTCGACTGCCGGATTCGGTTGCCCGCCTTCTTCAACAGCAGCGCACGGACATAAAGGAGATTGAAGCCCATGGATAGAAACCTAGCGTTGGAAGTGGTTCGTGTCACGGAGATGGCGGCTGTAGCCTGTGCCCGGCTTATGGGGCGTGGAGACAAAAACCTTGCGGACCAGGCCGCGGTGGACGCCATGCGGCGTGCATTTGACACCATACAAATGGATGGCACGGTGGTGATAGGGGAAGGTGAGCGTGACGAAGCGCCGATGCTTTATATAGGTGAGCGTGTTGGCAACCGTGTGCAGGGAGCACCGCAAATTGACATTGCTTTGGATCCGCTGGAGGGCACCAACCTGTGTGCCTATGGTCGTCCCGGAGCGATTTCGGTGGTTGCCCTGGCCTACCGGGGTTGTTTGCTGAACGCCCCCGACACCTATATGGAAAAAATTGCCGTAGGTCCCCAAGCCAAAGGCCACATTGACTTGGCCAAATCGCCCGCGGAGAATTTGGTCAGCGTTGCCAAAGCACTCAACCGCTCCATCCAGGACTTGACCGTCGTTATTTTAGACCGCCCTCGCCATGAAGAGCTGATTCGCACAGTGCGCGAAGTGGGCGCGCGCGTACGTCTCATTGAAGACGGCGACGTAGCGGCCGCAGTGTCCACATGCATAGGGACTGCCGACGTGGATGTGTTGATGGGGATAGGGGGTGCGCCGGAAGGCGTCATTTCCGCTGCGGCGCTGAAGTCCATGGGTGGGGATTTTCAAGGAAGGCTCAAACCGCGAAATGAAGAAGAAATCAGACGCGCCAAAGCCATGGGCATCAACGACATTCACCACATCTACACGGCCGACGAGTTGGCCAAGGGAGATGTCATGTTTGCAGCCACAGGCGTGACAGGCGGCGAGTTTCTCAAGGGCGTACGTTTTTATGGTGGTGGATGTGAAACCAGCTCCATCGTCATGCGCTCCAAGACAGGAACCGTACGCCACATTACAGCGACCCACCGCTTCGAATCCAAACCCCCCGGCTACACCTAAGGCAGCATTCCGGAGCAACTGCAGCCTCAAGACAGCAGCCAGGCGTCAGCGGCTGAAAAGTGTCGGTTGATTTGAGTGCTGTTTGTGGGAGGAGAAGGAGAGGAAGCAGAGGGTGTAGCATATGCATAAGAATTTTAAGTTGTTTCTTTCTGCAGACAGAAGATGTGCGCCCAAAAATAAAGCCAGCCTTTGTTTACAAAGGTGAACGATGGGTTAATTTTAAAGAGAGAGGCTTGCTCCAAAGCAGCATTTGGAGGGAGAATTGTTCAGACAGAGAGGGGAGTTGTAGGCAGTTGTCTACACAGGTGAGGAACTATGTTGGATGCATTTATTATTGAGGAGCTTAAACGTCGCGAGCATGAGAGGCGGGAGCGTCAGCGTCCGACGGTGGACTTGCCGCGTTTGCCTGAAGAGGAGGCGCCCCGCAAGCGAGACGATTCTAAGCAGGACAAGACTGTCAGGCGAGGGGTTGTGGTTTTAAACACCTGAGGCAGAAATGTTTGGGCGCTGGTTTCAAAGGCGCAAGGCCTTGAGTGTTTGGTTTCATGCGGCCTACCGCTTGCCGCTGGTGACTCCCAAAGGAATCAACATCAGGCGTCCGGAGGAAGTGCTTTATTTTTTTTTAAAGCACAAAGTCAGCATTCATGTCCCCAAGCCCATCAGCTATGCGAGTTTGGGAAACATTCATGAAAGCGACTACCTCCAATCCTTAAGTCAGCCGGGAGTGCTCTCTCGTATTTTTGCCGCTGACGCCAACGAGTTGATGGAGGCTGAGTTGTTGCACAGCTTGCGTTTGGTTTGTGGTGGAACGGTGGAGGCGGCGCAGTGGGCGCTTAAAACAAAGTTACCTGCCCTCAATTTGCTGGGTGGTTTTCACCATGCTGCACCTTCAAGAGGGGCTGGTTTTTGTGTATTCAACGACGTCGCCGTCTCCATCGCAGAGCTTCGAAAGCAAGGTTTTGAAGGCCATGTGAATATTTTGGATTTGGATGCACATCCCCCGGATGGAACGGCAGAGTGCTTAAAGTTTTTGGGGCCTGTGTGGATGGGCTCTCTGTCTGCTTCCTGTTGGGAGTCCATGCCTGGGGTGGATGAGACTTTGTTGCCGAAGGGCTGTGACGACAAAACCTATTTGGAGGCCTTGAGAAGTTTGTTGGAGCGTATGCCGCCAGCAGAATTGAATTTTGTTTTGGCGGGGGGGGATGTGTTGGCGGAGGACCCCTTGGGAGAGTTGTCCTTGTCTCTTGCCGGCGTACGCAGGAGAGATTTGATGGTAGCATCCAGGCTCAGCAACCGTTCCAGCGTCTGGTTGCCGGCCGGCGGCTATGGCCCCAATGCATGGAAGGTGTTTGCGGGGACAGGTTTGGCTTTGGCCTATGGCAGCGCCAAACCCATTCCTGAGAATTTTGATCCGATGGCTGAGCGGTTCCGGCATCTTTCACAGGCTGAGAAAAAGAAACACGCAAGTCTCACAGAAGACATTCAACTCAGTGAAGCCGACGTGGGTTTTCACCGGCAAGGCCCCTTGAAGCTTTTAGGCGTTTACAGCTCTGAAGCCATTGAGTTTGCCCTGGAGCAGTTTCAATTTTTTCATGTTGTCAGGCGTCTTGGTTATTCTGAATTTCGCGTGGAGCTTTCAAGGCAGAGCGAATGGGACAAAGTTCGCATTTTGGGGCAATGCACGTTGGGGTTTGTGCTTTTGGCAGAGTGCGAAATGGGCATAGGACATGTGCGGGAGCGTCCGGTGCTTTATATTAACTGGCTGACTTTGTGTCACCCCATGGCCGAGTTTTGCGAGCACCGGCCGCAGTTGCCTGGTCAGAGTGTTCCTGGTTTGGGGCTGACCAAGGAGACTGCGCATTTTTTGTCGCTTTTGGCCAGGGAATGTCATTTGGAGGGAATTGCATTCAAACCCTCGTGGTACCACATGGCCTATGCTGCAAGACGGCTTTGTCGGTTTGCCGATGCAAAACGTCATGGGCGCTTTTTGGCTTTGCTGAGGGACTTGAAGCAATGGTCATTGCTTTTTGCGACGCAAGCTTTGGCGGAAGAGAAAGTCCATCTCAATGGCAAGCCCTATGTTTGGGAGCCTTTGGATATGGTGCACAGCCTCCATGCGAAATTCACGGAAGAGTTAAAATGTGAGCGGGCAGAAATTTTGGCTGAGGCACAGCGTTGTCGTTTTGAGTTGGGCGGTTAGTTGATTTTTTCGTTTCATTCAATGGCAGGCAGAGGGTTTTTGGAGCCGCCATTCAGAAGGAGGTGGTTGGAGATGCGGAAGGTTTTGGCGTCAACTTCGCGCTCCAAATAGGTGTAGCCCGCAAGGCCTGCTTCATAAATTTGAAGGATTTTTCTGGACTCGTCCAGAGTAATCCGGTTGTCGCGAAGTGCGGCTTCTGTCAGGCGGCGCATTTTGGCGATAAGGTCGTCGCGCTGATAACTGACATAGTTGAGAACTTCCGTGACGGTGTCTCCTTCGACGACATGATCAATCCAATAGCCTCCTCCGGGCGCCAGAGAAACTTGCACTGCGTGGGTGTCGCCAAAGAGGTTATGCAAGTCCCCGAGAATTTCCTGATAGGCGCCTACCAGAAAAATTCCGACATAATAATCATCATCGTTGAGCGCATGCAGCTCCAAAAAGTCTTTGACTTCGCGTTTGTCGATGAAGCGGTTAATTTTTCCATCCGAGTCGCAGGTGATGTCTGCCAATATTGCGCGGCGCGTGGGTTTTTCATTGAGCCGATGAATGGGCATGACTGGGAAAAGCTGATCTATCGCCCAGGAATCCGGCAAGGATTGAAAAACGGAGAAGTTGCAGAAGTAGGTATCGGCGAGTTGTTTTTCCAACACACTCAAGTCTTCAGGAATGTCGTTTTGCTCACGCGTCAAACGCATGATTTTGTGGCATGCGGACCAATAGAGGTTTTCAGCAAGCACCCGCTGGGGCAAAGAGAGGTGGCCCAAAGAAAACAAGGTGAGGCTCTCTTCTTTGTATTCGCAGACGTCGTGAAAGGATTCGAGCAAATTTTTGTTGGTCAAATCCCTCAGCGTGGCATGCAGATTTTTTATAATTTGAGGCGCATCGCTGGGAATTTTTTCCGGCACGCCTTGAAAGTCAAAGCCTGTGCTTCCCAAAACTTCTGTAACCAGCATGGCATGGTGCGCGACAACGGCCCGACCAGACTCGGAAACCAAAATGGGGTGGGGCACCTGTGCCAAGTCGCAAGTTTCCATGACGGAATAGACAACGTCATTGGCATATTCCTCAGCCGTATAATTCATGGAGGATGTGAAATTGGTACGCGAGCCGTCGTAGTCCACCCCCAGGCCTCCCCCCACATCCAAATATTTGAGAGGTGCCCCCATCCGCACCACCTCAACATAGAGACGTGACAATTCACGCAAAGCGTTTTTGATGTTGCGGATGTTGGAGATTTGGCTGCCCAAATGAAAATGCAGCAACTCAAAATTGTTCAGCAAGTCGGCTTCGCGCATGAAGGCGATGGAGGAGAGCAATTCTGAAGAAGAGAGGCCAAATTTGCTGCGGTCTCCACCGGAGGCTTCCCAGCGTCCTGCACCTCTCGAAGAGAGTCGAACGCGGATGCCGATGCGGGGGGAGATGTTGCATCGACGTGCCACTTCCGCAATGAGCTCCAATTCTGTGGGCTTCTCGACAACCAAAACCACATGCCGCCCGAGTTTGGAGGCAAACAGTGCCGTCTCAACGTATTCCTCGTCTTTATAACCGTTGCAGACGATGAGGGCGTTGGGGTTGTCCAACAAAGCCATGATGGCCAAAAGCTCGGGCTTGGAGCCGGCCTCCAGGCCATAGTCATAGGGCTGGCCTGCTTTGACGATGGTTTCGACGACATAGCGATGCTGATTGACTTTGACGGGGAAGACACCTTTGTAGCTTCCCTTATATCCAAACTCTGCGATGGCTTTGTGGAACACTTCATTCAGGTGCGTCACGCGGTTGCAAAGCACATCTGTGAAGCGGATGAGCAAAGGCAAGCCGATGCCGCGCCTGCGTACTTCGTCGACAAGCTCTTTCAAGTCAAAGCTGGGTGTTCCTTCTCCTCCCGGATGGACGCAGACGTGTCCTTTGTCATTGATTCCGAAATAACCAGCGCCCCATTGGCGAATGGAGTAGGTGTCCAAAGAATCTGCAATCGTCCAGAGTGGAGAAGAGCTTGTAGGCATTGAATTCAAAACCAATGAAGGGTTAAAAAAAGAGAGAACCTGTTCAGTTATGTGAGGGATGCGTTGAGTGTTTGCAAGCAAACAAAACAGTTTCGAGAATTAGCTTGGGGGAGGAGGGGGAGGTGGGTTGTTTAGCACCGAGAAATTTCGAAAATCTTCCAGAGCTTTTAAAAATGTTTTGTCTAACAGCAAGGAGTCGAGCTCTTTGTCTTTGAGAAGGGCATCCCATTGTTTTTTGTCGAGGGCATGGCCGGGTTGGAGTTTGTCAAAAAGTTGTTTGAGCTTGTCAATCTCCTGGCTGACGGATGTGGGGAGGTGGTTGGGGTTTCCCGCAGGCAACAGCTGTGCGGCATAAGGAGGAAGCTGGGCGATTTTTTCCAATGCCAGGAGTTTTTCCCATTGCTTCTGGTTAAGAGCATTGTGTTGTTTGACAAACGCATAAACGCGGGAGTCTTCGAGATTCCAGGGCAAGCGGAAAGGCAGCCACTGCAGCTCTTGCGTTATCAGCGCGGTGAGTGAAAGCAGCAGCCAGACCAGCAAGGCACCTTTGAGAGCGCCCATGCAAAGCCCCAGGCTTTTGTCCCAGAAAGCACTTAGGTGGGAGTGAGGCTGGTTTTGTTCCGTTGTCTCTTTGCGCGCTGGGCGGAGGCTTAAAAACACCATGGTATATGCAACCAGGGCGACCAGAACAAAAGAAATGGCGAAGCTTAAGAGTGCGGCTGTTGAAAGAGAGAGCCCGGCTTGTCGTGCCCACCATGGCCCGATGGCTTCGGACAGAGGGCGGCTGGCGAAGGATGCGCAAATGAGTGCAACGAGGCTGGCGAATTGCCGGGCAGCGCCGCGCCAAAGCCCCAGGAGGGCGAAGACGGCAACAGCGATGAGGCTCCACGTATCCAAACTCACAGCGCCTTGTTCCGGTTTTTGGAGGGACTGTCAAGAGTCTCTCTGAAAAAGATGGCGGCTTAGGGTTTAATTTTGCACAAAGCTTGCCTGCAAAACCATCAGCAGCAAGTTGCAGCTGCCGTGCAACAGAATAGGGCACAACAGCCCTTGGGTTTTTTCTTTGGCCCATCCAAAGAGCAGAGCTGGAAAGAAAACCGACAACCGTGAAACCTCGAAGCTGGCCAGGTGTCCGAAGGCAAACAGCAGTGCAGTGAGCCACAATCCAGGTTTTAACAAATGGGTTTGCCTTGGCCAGAATTCGTTGAAGCGTGACTGGAGATAACCTCGATAAAAAAACTCTTCGCTGAGAGCCACAACCAGATACTGGTCCACAATCCACTCTGGAAATTGAGAGGGAAGCTGGAATTGAAATTTCCATTGAAGGGGGGAGGATTGAATGGAGGGGTGGAGGAAGAGGAGGAGGAGGTGTTGGCATTCAAGCCATGCCGCATACAGCAGCGGGAAGAAAACGAGGATAGGCAGGAAAAACCAAAAAAAGGCGAGGCAGTCTGCTTTCCAGGATTGGAAGTGGAGTCCAAAATCCACTCGTTGGTTTTGGGAGAGGTTGGAGGAGCAGAAGCTGGAAGCCACTTTGGGCAACAGGAGGAAAGAGAGGATGGCAATCAGTTTGGTTAGGGTACCCTGGCCAAAGAGGAGGGAGGAGCCCAGCAGCAGGAGGAAGGCGAAGGCCCAGAGGGAAAGCGCCTCTGTGAGTGGAGAAATTCGGATTTTAGAAAACATGGTTTAGAAGTCTTGTTGCAACCTTTGGTGCATGCCAGATGGCCCAAGAAATGTGAACAAAGCTTCGCCAGCAGTGAGTTTATCTCCTTCGTGCAAATAGCAAGGACGTCCGGGGACGAGGGGGTGGGAGTTGAGGAGAGAGCCATTTTTAGAAGCAGCATCGCGCACTGTCCAGTGTCCTTTGGCAAACATGAAGAGCAGGTGCAGCTGAGACAAAGTACCTTCATTGATAATGACGTCGCAGCTGTCTCCTCGGCCAAGAGTCAATTGTCTTTGGTCAGAGCGCAGTTGCAAAGCCAGGGCCAGGGCGTCTTCGGGTGAGCCGGTAGGTGAAACGACAACGGCGTTTTCGGGAGCGATGGTATGCTCCAGCGTCAGCGTTTTTGAGCCACTCAGTCGCCAGCTTCCTGGTTCCCAAACAAGCCAGCACCCCGGATGCTCCTGGAGAAGGTTTTCTATGGGGTTATTTCCGAAGCGAAACCTGAGGGTAGAAAGCAAATAGCTGCGGACCGTCATGGACGTGACTCCTGGAGTTTTTTTCGCAAAGTCCAATAGCGCTGATGGAAACCGAGGTTGAGAGGATCTTGAAACAGCGCTTCTTCCATGAGTTGGATGGCTCTGGGGATGTTTCCTTTTTTAGACGCGGCATCTGCCATCAGCATTTTAAAATAAGCGATGCCTTCGGCTCTGGGGTTTGAGCTTAGATAGCTTTTTCGCAATTGTTCGACTTCTGAAGCCTTGAGGCCTGCGGTGATGGAGCGGGCGACGCCGCGGAAGTTTTTTTGTTGTGCATCAAAAGCAGCGCGAGGCAGAGGTGAGCCGATGGTTGCGAGTGTTTGTTGCAATTTGTCTTTGAGCTGTTGAAGGGTTTGGCGTTGTTGGTTGGAGATGTTTTGTGCTTCGAGTGTTTGAAGTGTTTTTTGAATTTCGCGGATACGCGCTCGGATATTGCTGAATTCAGCATTCTCGAGGAGCTCGAGTTGCTCATAAGGGTTGGTCAGCTCCAGACGTTTCTTGAGCGCATTGAGTTTTTCTTCCACTTGGGTATTTTTCGAAGCGTTGACGGGTGGCGAGCGAGAATATTCTCCTTGTTGAATGGCCGCCAGCGTTTGTTTGAGTGAGGCATGAGCGGGGGCAAACTGAAGGCCATAACCTTCTGGCAGATTCCATTGTTTGGATTGCTCAGCGCGGACGTGTTGAATGACTTCTGCATCCAACACCAGTTGCCCGGCAACGCGTAGCCTTAAGCGTGAGAACAGAGGGGGAAGCTTTGTGTCTTGGATGAAGCACCCATTTTTGTTCCATTCGATGAGTTTTAGATGAGACCAGGTTTTTTGGGTTTCGTCCCATATTTCCAATTCAGGCAGTGGAGGAGCGGAGGGAGGAGGATTGTGAGTAGGAACAGGAGGTGTTTTAGGAAGCAGTTTGGCAGGGAGGAGGAGAGAATGGGACAAGGCCTCAGCAAAAGCGGCAGCCGTTTCATACCGCTCTTGAGGGTTTTTATTCAGGGCTTTCAGAATGGCATTGGACCAGGCGGTGGGGAGTTTTGAGTTCAGTTTATTGGGAGGGGTGGGTGGGCGCTCCCGGTGAGCGAGCAACAAATCCGTCAAGCCTCCGCCGAAAGGAAGTCTGGCTGTGGACATGGCATAAGCGACGACGCCCAGCGAATAGATATCGCTTTTACCGTCCACAGGAAGCCCGGAAGTTTGTTCCGGCGCCATATATTCAGGGGTACCGATGATGATGCCGGCATCTGTTTTGTGTGAGGTGTCTTTAGAAAACAATTTGGCGATTCCGAAATCCAGGATTTTTACAAAACGCTCGTTGCGCCCAACTTTGGTGATGAAAATATTTTCAGGCTTTAAATCGCGATGAACAACCCCATGAGCGTGTGCTGCATCCAAAGCATCACAAACCTGCTCCAAAATTCCCAGGGCGGTGATACATTCCATAGGATTATTGAGCAAGTGATTCAGAGAATATCCCTCCAGGTATTCCATGATAAGATAATAGAGGCTGGGTGGGACAACATTCATATCGAAGATGTTGACGATATTAGCGTGCCCAATGAGGTTAACGGCTTTGGCTTCTGCATAGAAGCGTTGTACGAGCAGGGGATTGACAGCCAGGTGTTGATGGAGGATTTTGATGGCGACTTTGCTTCCTATGAGCGTATGTTCCCCCAGGTAGACAGCGCCCATTCCGCCTTCTCCTATGAGTTTTATGGCTCGGAAGCTTCCGAATTGTTGGCCGATGAGGGAAGTGTTTTTGGGGGTAAGGAGGGCTTCGGAGGAGGAGCTTAGGTGTTTGAGCAAAGTGATGCAGGAAATGCTTATGCTGTGAAGGTTGCCACAGATAGGGCACGGAGCTGTAAGCATTTTTTCCATAAGGGGCTCCTCGCTACTTTATTATTTTAAGGCCCCCAAAAGCTTCCTGCCCATACATTGCAAGTGCCACAGAAAAAATTTTTAGGAGGCATTGAAGAGGCATTGAAGCGAAGGCCCAAATGGGGGAGGAAAGTACCCCATGAATGTGAAAGAAGCTGTGGTTATGGCGCACCGTGAGCAGGCGCCCAAGTCTGTTGGATGTTTTGTTTTGTGCTGCTCGGATACGCGAAGTGCCAGAGAGGATTTGAGTGGTCAGCACATTCAACAGTTGCTTCAGGAAGCAGGCCATGAGCTTTGTGGTTATGCGGTGGTTTTGGATGAACCTGCGCACATTCAAAAAGCGCTTGAGTCAGCTTTGGAGATGCCGAGGGTGCAGGTGGTGTTGGTGACAGGGGGAACGGGCATAGGGAGGAGGGATTCCACGGTGCAGGTGTTGCAGCCCATGTTGGAAAAGCCGCTGCCTGGTTTTGGGGAATTGTTTCGTATGCTGTCCTATGAGCAGATAAAGAGTGCGGCCATGTTGTCCCGGGCCTTGGCGGGAAGCATTGGAAGCAAGTTTGTGTTTGCGATGCCTGGCTCGAAGGCGGCTGTGGATTTGGCCATGAGGGCGTTGATTTTGCCAGAGTTAGGGCACCTCGTCCGAGAGATGACGCGAGGCACGCGAGGCTGAGGCAGGGCTTAATGGTGTCGCAGGCCAAAAATTTGGCGAAGGCGCGTAAAAATCCGGTTGGCTTCGGAGTGTTGTTCCATAACCAGGGGTGTTTCCGGGGTAGCGCTGGCTTTGGCAATTTCCGTACGGCGTTTGGCGAGCAGCTTAGAAAGGCTTTCGGTGAGTTGGGGGTTGTTGGCAAAATGTTCCGCGAAGCATTTGCGTCCGAATTCAAGCAGGACAGAGTCTTCCATGGCGACGACGGTGGCTGTCCTCGGCTCTCCTGTAAGCAGGGACATTTCGCCAAAATACTGTCCCTTGGAAAGCTGTGCCAACTCAACGCCGGTGCTCATACGTACAGAGACGCGGCCTGAGGCCACCAGATAGAAGGTATGTCCTTCTTCCCCGGCGCTGATGATTTCTTCACCGCGTCCGAAGCGGCGTTCCAGAGCGGACTTAGCGAGTTTGGAGCGCTCTGGTGGGGAGAAGGAGGCGAAGAGATCGACATTGTCCAGGAGGGATTGGGGTGAGGGAGAGGCGGTATGTTTTTCTTCTTCTTTAGCGACAATATCGGCATGGACAATTCGGCGGGGGATTCCAAATTCAATGCCATTTCGTTCAAAGCGATACCAGAGGCGTGTCAGCAATTCGTCCCGCACCAGCATATAGCGATCGATGCTGGTCGTAAAAACCCGCACGAGGTAGCGGATGGCCGAATCCTCAAAAGCCTTCACGCGGCAGAAAGGCGAGGGCTCTTTGACGACGAAGGAGATTTCGTCGATGGTTTCGAGAACTTCCGTTCTAACCTTGTTGGGGGGCATTTCATAGGAGATGAGGAATTCTGTTTCGACGCCGATGTTGAGTCCTTTTTGGGAGAGGTTTTTGACGATGCCTTTGCTGATGGCGGCATTGGGCAAGGTGAGAATTTCGTTTCTGAAGGTTTGAATGCGAATGGAGCGCCAGCCGATTTGGACGACTTGGCCGATGTGGTCTTTCTGGCCGGAATAACTTCCCAAGTCGACGACGTCGCCGACTTCAAAAGGTTGCTCTGCGCGCAAAGCCAGGCCGGAGAAGAGGTTGCCCAGGGTGTCTTGAAGGGCAAGGCCCAGGACGACCGACAAAATGGCTGAGGGTGCCAGGAGGGAGGCCACATCCAGGTTAAATTGTGCTTGAAGGATGGGGAAGACAGCCAGGAGGAGCAGGCCCCAATTCAGCAAGTCCTTCATAATTTTGGTGGTGGGTTTTTTGCGAAAATGGCGTATGGCCCAGAAGCCGATGCTGACGACAAGGCGGACGATGACAAAGGCCAGAAGCAGCATGGAGATGGCCCGCAGGGAGCCAAAGAGCCAGAGGTGCTCATCCGGCAGTTGTGGATCTTCAGGCCGAGGCAGAATCAGCCGCAGGATGATGCGAAAAATTCGGAGGGCAAGAAATGCCCAGAGGGCGTTGGCGATGGGCCGCAGCTCCAGGCGCAGCTGCTCCTCGTGGATAAACCGCCCCACCGAAAAAGTCAGCAGGAGCAACAAAAGCCCCATAAACAGCGAAAAATTACTTTGTACAAAATTCAGAAGAGACACAGCGCTCCCCTATGCTTTTTTCCCAAGTTAAACAAGTTTGCTTTGCGGCCAAACAAGGACAGTTGACTTCCGGCGCCCAATGGAGAAGAGCGTAAGCATGCCGCTTTCCCATATCCAGTTTCAAGAAGCTGCAGTCGAATGCTTGAGGAAAAGCCTTCGCGAAAACAGATTGGCGCACGCATGGCTTCTGTTTGGCCCGGAAGGCGTAGGGAAAAGCTCAGCAGCCTTAGGGGTTTGTGAGGCACTGCTTTGCCCGCAGAAAAAAGGGGAGGGGTGTGGGGGGTGCGTGGTGTGCCGAAGGATTGCGCAGCGAACACACACCGATGTTGCCTGGCTGTCCTCAGAGCGCAGCCAGGTTGAGCGTGGCTGGATGGATTTAAAGACGTTAAGCAAGCAACCTTCCCAGGAAATACATGTAGAGCAGATTCGGCAGCTGCAGGAGCGTTTGCACATACGCGCATTGGAAGGCCCATACAAAATAGCCGTCATTTTGCATGCGCATGAGATGAACATTCAGGCGCAAAACGCTTTGCTGAAAACGCTGGAGGAGCCGCCTGCAAACACGGTGTTGTTGCTATGTACGCACCAGAAAGAGTTGTTGCTTTCCACCCTTCAAAGTCGCTGCCAGGCATTGGCCTTCAAGCCTCTGCCTTCGACGTTTGTAGCAGAGCAGCTGCACGCCTATGGAATAAGCGAGCCTTTGAAAGCTGCACGTTTGGCAGAGGTTTCCGAGGGGAGTTTGGGGAAGGCGAAGCGCCTTGGAGAAGCTTGGCTTGAGTTTCAGGAGAAAACAGAGGCGGAGTTTTTTGCATTGGAGGCGAAGGCCATAGGTGGGTTGTTGGCCTTTGCGGAACGACATGGAAGCAACCGGGCGGCTGCGGAACAATGTTTGGATGTTTTGTTGGTGGCATTGTCTCGTTGGGTAAAAGAGTTGGCGAGGGGAGGAGGAGACGAGCGCGAGTTGTGGCGTTGGTTGTACAGGTATGAGCGTGTGGAGAAGGCAAAGGTGGCCATTGTCCAGAGGAATGGAGCTGCGCGGTTGCAGTTGGAGGCGATGTTGCTGGATATGTTTTCACAGCCCATGGGTATTTTAGAGGGCTGATTAGCAAGCCAAAGAGCGAAGGGTTTTGTCCATATGCCCAGTGTTTCCAGAATTTCTTTTTTTTATGGAGATGAGTTTTTGGTGGAGCAGGCCGCAAAGGAGTGGGCGCGGGAAACAGAGAAAAATGCACATGCAGAATTGCTGACTTTAAACAAGGTGACAGAAGCCGAGTTGGAGGCAGAGCTGCGGACATGGAGCCTTCTGGGCGACAAGAAATATATTTGGGCCAGGGAGTTGCAGTGGACAAAGGAGGGAGCCCCCAAAACGCAGAAGAAGAAAAAAAAAGTTTCCAAGGAGGCAACCCAGGCTGCCGAGCCGGAGAACGCTTTGTTGCGCCTTTTCCAACAAGGGCTTCCGGAGGGAAACCACCTCTTGTTGACACAAGCTGAGTTGGACATACCTCCTGCATTTGAAAAATGGTTGAAGGCCAATGCAGCGATTCAGCCATATGCTGTTGCTGCCAGGTTGAAGGATTTGGATGTGGACGAGTTGGTGCAGCGTTGCCTTGAGCCTTTGGGAAAGACACTCTCTTCGGAAGCGAAGGCTTTGTTGAAAATGCGACTGGGAAACCATTTGCGCCTTTGGACGCACGAGCTGGAGAAGCTTGCGTTGTTTACGGAAAAAAAACGCATAGAAGTGGGGGATGTTGAGCTTTTGGTTGCAAATGCAAGGGAGGAAGAATTTTTAGAGTTGTCTGAAGCTTTGCAGCAAAAAAACCATGAGCGTGCCTTGTCGCATGTCAGCGAAGCTTTGTCGCAAGGCGCCTCTCCCATTATGCTGGTGGCAGCCATTGCTTCGGTTGTGCGCAATTTGCTGCTGAATATGGAGCGGTTGTGTTGTGTGGGTGAGGAGGGCACTTTCCCGAAGAATTATGGTGAATTTCAAAGGAGGGTTTGGCCCAAACTGGAAGAGCGTGAGAAGCAGGGGAAATTGCCTCACCCTTATGCTGTGTTTATGGGCATGTCGGCGGCCTCGCGTTTTTCTTTGGAGTCGCTAAAACGTTTGTTGGTTTTGTGTGCCCAGGCAGACTTGGATTGTAAGTCTGGCAGAAGTCAGTTTGCTGTTGAGACGCTTGTCCGACACCTGTGCTGGAAAGGATAGAGGAGAAAAATGTCGAAGTTGACGTTGATAACGTGTGCACTTCCCTATGCGAATGGCCCTTTGCATTTGGGCCACATGGTGGAGCATATACAGGCGGATATTTTTGTGCGGTTTTTGCGCTCCATGGGCCATGAAGTCCTCTTTTTGTGTGCGGACGACACGCATGGAACGCCGATAGAATTAAAAGCCCTGGAAGAAGGCCAGGCGCCGGAAGTTTTTGTGCAGCGTTTTTTTGAGGAACACCAGAAAGACTTTGCCGAGTTTGACATAAGCCATGACGCGTTTGGCTCCACGCACAGCCCTGAAAACCAGTTTTGGTCCAATGAAATTTATGAGCGACTGAAGAAAAAAGAGTTGATAGTCCGCCGCGACATAGAGCAGGCCTATGACGCGCATGCCAGCCGTTTTTTGCCGGACAGGTTTGTGAAAGGGACTTGCCCTCGCTGCAAAGCAGCGGACCAATATGGGGACGTTTGCGAGAAGTGTGGTGCCATTTACCGCCCCAAAGAGTTGATAGACGCGCGCTCCGCGCTGACTCAAAAACCCTGCGTTTGGAAGTCCTCAGAGCATTTGTTTTTTGAGCTTGTGAAATATGAGGCCTTTCTCAAAAAATTGTTGTCGACGGACTTTGTTTCAGAAGGCATTGCCACGCAGCTGAAGCAATTTTTTGAGAAGGGGCTTGTCGACTGGGACATTAGCCGCGATGGGCCTTATTTTGGTTTTCCGATTCCAGGAGAGGACAACAAGTTTTTCTACGTGTGGCTGGATGCTCCCATTGGTTATATTTCCACGACGGATGTTTGGGCGAAGCAGAAGCGTCCAACGCACAGCGCCCAAGCGCTTTGGAGCCAGGAAGGGGACACACGCATCATCCACTTTATTGGCAAAGACATTGTCTATTTCCATTGTCTTTTCTGGCCGGCCATTTTGCATGCGGCTGAACTCAAATTGCCGGAGCGTGTCCATGTGCATGGGTTTTTGACAGTGAATGGCGAAAAAATGTCAAAGACGCGAGGCACATTTATTGAAGCCAGAAGATACCTCACTCATTTGGACCCCAGCTATTTGCGTTTTTATTTGGCTTCGTTGCTGGGTTGTGGACATGAGGATTTGGATTTCAGTTTGAAGGAATTCCGTCAGCGGACCAATGCTGAGCTGGTGAACAACCTGGGTAACCTTGCTCAACGCACCTTGGCTTTGTTGTCCTCGCCTGCGCTGCAGGGGAAGTTGGCTTTCGCAAACGAGAATTCAGAAGGCCGGGCCATGGTGCATGCCGCTTTGAAAAAGCTTGAGCAGATACGAGTTGCTTTTGAGAACGTAGAACTGCGCCAGGCCATAAAGTTGATTTTGGAGATAGGCCAGGAGGCCAACCTCTATTTGACGCAACAAGCGCCTTGGAAGCTGGTGAAAGAGAACCCTGAAGCGGCCAGGGCTGTGTTGTCTGAAACAGCGGAGGTTATTTTTATTTTAAGTGGTTTGTTGTGGCCTGTGGTGCCCAGGCTTGCGACGAAGCTTGCCTCTCAATTGAATGTTGAAGTGCCCAGCTTTCAACACTTGTTGAAAGCCAGCTACCCTTTGTTGGACAGGACGCGTCCTTTGGGGGCCATTTCTCCGTTAATTTCCCGCATTGAGGAGTCTGCAGTGGAAGCCATGCTTCAGCCTCCCGCCAAGCATGCAACAAAGCATTCCAAGCCATAGAAAAGTTATGAGACTGATTGATGCGCACTGTCATTTGGATGTGTTGGCCAAAGGCTCCATGGAGTTGGCGAAGGCCATTTTGGAAAGGGCCAGAGGGGCGGGGCTGATTCGGGTGGTGGCGATTGGGCAATGGAGGCGGGAGGGGGATTTTGGCAAAACGCTCAGCCTGCTTGAGCAGTTTCCTGGAGAGTTGATGGCGAGCATGGGCATCCATCCCCATGAAGCGGGCCGGGTTTCGGACAAAGACTGGGTGCATTGGGAAGAGCTGTGTGGGCTTAAAGAAGTGTGCGCGATAGGTGAGACGGGCCTGGACTATTTCTACAAACACTCGGAGCCTTCGCAGCAGTGCACAGCTTTTCAGAGGCATTGTCGGCTTGCCAGACGTCTTGGCAAGCCGCTGGTTGTGCACATGAGAGATGCGCATGAAGATTGTTTGCGCATACTTCGAGAGGAGGAGGTGGGGGAGCAGACGGTCATTCATTGTTTCACAGGAAATGCCGGGCAAGCAGAAGACTACCTTGAGCTGGGTTGTTGTTTGTCCATTTCTGGCATTGTCACCTATGCTTCTGCCGACGAGTTGCGTGAAGCGGTGAAGCGGATTCCCGATGACAGGTTGCTTCTGGAAACCGACAGCCCCTATTTGACTCCCGTGCCCATGCGGGGCAAGCAAAACGAGCCTGCTTTTGTTGCGCACACAGCAAAAGCGGTTGCGAAGATACGCCAAACGAATGTTGAGCCCTTGGCCGAGCTATGCACAGCCAACACCCTGCGTTTTTTTAACACCCCCTGAATGAGGATTTTTGCCTTCTGCTGGCTGAAGGCGAGGCTTTTGTGAGGGGAGTGCATGGGGCCCCCGAACAAAAACGAGGCTTCAGTCGCTAGGAGGCAAAAAGGCCCTTCAGGATGGAATCCACATAGCATTGGGGACAAATTGAAACTCAGCGTGGACGAGGGAGATCATGGTTTTGGTGGCTTGCTGTCCTGTTTTGTTTTCCCAGCTTGCAAAGACGAGATTGCCTTGCTCAAAAAAAGCATTGCCTTGCAGCTTGGCGGTGCGCACCCACAGGGCCCCCGATTTTTTTTGTTGAGAGATGATATCGAAAAGCTCCGTCGCATCCATCTCCTCATAACTTCCATAGACGGTTTGCCCGAGTGCCCCTGTGGCAACGTGGTGCTCAAGCATTCTGCGAAGGGTTTTTTGAGTTTCGGAGGCGTCAAATGGCAGCGGCAAAAAAGCATCCACGCCAGCCCGCTTCAGGTTGTCGGCAATGTTTTTGTTTTGAGGCTCCCCTATCAGCAAAATGGGCAATGCGGCATTGGTTGGGTGGAGGCGTGTGTATTCGGCCAAAGCGCGAATGTCTTCATATCCAAAATCCAAGTCCAGACAAAGCGCGGCCGCCCCGCTGTTTTGCAGCACATCCAACACATCATCCAATGAGGCACTGCTTCGGCTGTTCCACTCCATGGATTCTGCCATTTTTCGCAACTCTTGAGCTCGCTCCGTGTGAGGGGAAGCAAACAACAACCAGCGGCCTTCTTGAGCAAGTGCTCTGCGGAGATAAGCTGAGCTGAGTGTTGCCTGGAGTGCTTCGAGCACGCGCTGATCGAAGAGCTTTCCGCTGCTTTCCTGGAGTTTGGAGAGGGCATCTTTTTTGGGCAAAATTTTCCCTGCCGGGTTGCGCAGGTTGCGCCGAAAATCCACATAAGCATCCACGGCTGCAAGGATGCGTGAGCCAAGATAAATGCCTTCGGACTTGAGTTTTCTGGGAAAGCCGCTGCCGTCAAAAGCTTCGAAGCGTTGTTTTAGAATAGAGGTTGCAGCAGGGGGCAGGGGGATGTTTGTGGCCATTTGTCCGTTTTCAAGTTGCTGCTGCAAAACAGATGCATGGCTTGAGTCGGCACTTAAGGAGGCGAGTGTAAAATGAGGCCCACCCATATGAGCAAGCTCGTGAATGAGGCAGGCCAGTTGGAGTTGAGAAATGTCCCTTATATTCATACCCATCGCATCGCCGATGTGGCCGGCCAGGCGCTCCACAAGAGGGGAGTGGTCTCTCAGGACGCCTGGGCGATTTTGCTCCAGCAGGACAACGAGCTGCCGGATGATTTCCGTCAGACGCATGAAGGACAACCTTTCGCGCTCGGATGGCAAGGCGAGTTGTCGAGGTTTGAGAATGCGTCTGAAACGACTTGCTGCAGGCTCAATAAGACAAGTTACCGTCTCTTGGCGGCATTCTTGAGCAGCAGCTGCATTGTCGATGGGTTTTAATTCCTGGCGAAACGTTTCATCCATGGGGACGTCAGTTTGACGATTTGCCTTCCTGAGTTTCAGAGGGAGGAGACATTTCTTCAGAGGGTGTTGGAGAGGTATTTTCTTCGGAAGTCAGCACGTCAAATGGCTTAAAGGCAAATTCTTTTGGCAGCCCACGCGCGGGTAAAGTTTCGGTTTTCGGCTCCGGTTTGGATTCTGTTTTGGGTGGAGGGAGAGGTTTACCGAAAGAAGGAGCAGAAGGAGAAGAAGAGGGTGAATGAGCAGAAAGAGCAGAAGAGGCGGAAGCAGACAAGCTGGCAATTCGCTGCTCAATTCTCTCTTGAATGAATGTTTCAATTGCGCAGTAAAGCATGTCCAGGGCCTGAAAGAGGCTTAAAGCAGCCGCATTTTGGTTTTTGCCGGTTTTGTTTTTTTGGGGTTTGTTTTTGGGTGGCAAAGCGTTTTTTTCTGCCACGGCAGGTGGAGGAGGGAGAGTGAATTCGCTTTCATCCATCGGCTCTGGCGACAGGCGTTCCAATTGCTCAATGACCAATTGCAGTTTGCCTCTGAAATGGATGACGGTTCCTTTGAGCAGCAGATAGTCATTTTCTTCAAACGCAGCCTCTGCAATTTCGACATTGTCGAAAATCCGCCCTGGAATTTCCCCTGTCTTATCCACGAGGGAAAGAGCGAGAAAAGCTTTGCCGCTTCGAGCCAGATGTCGGGATTTTTTGGCCACGCGAAAAACCGTGTGAACTTTTTGTTGCAGACTCAAGTCACGAACGAAGACTTTACGAACACGTTCGACTTGCTCTGTTGTAGACTCTGGATTTGTTTTTGCTTCTTCCGTTTGACTCACATCGCACCTATGCCAAGTGGGGTTTGTATGCGCATTTCGCTTTTTATGTTTCTCAGTTTTATTGCCGGACAAGTGCTTGCGGATGAACCACGGTGGGAAATTGCCGCACGCAAAGAAGGAATTACTGTCTTTACAAGAAAAGCGGAAGGCGAAAATATTGCAGAAGTGAAAGCGGTTGGATTGATACAGGCGCCTCCTCAAGAAGTGTGGAAAATATTGGTTGATTTGGACAACTACACACGCCACATGCCGTATACAGAAGTTGCACGTTGCCTTTCGCGCGAAGACAATGGGAAAACATTTTATTTTTATACTGTTTTAAACCCGCCGTTGGTTTCCAGGCGAGATTATGTCCTGAAGATGAGGGATGTTTCCGAGTGGAAGGAGGGGAAGGGTTTTATGAAGCTGATGTGGAGTGTGGCGGAGGATGCCGACCAGCGCATTCCGCCGGACTCCAGCCGGGTGCGGTTAAAACTCAGCAACGGCTATTGGCTTTTGGAGCCCAAAGACGGGGGAAAAACCACGCTGGCCACTTATTATATACTGACGGACGGGGGAGGAGCTTTGCCTGTGTGGATAGTCAACAAAGCCAACAAGTCTTCGGTGCCGGATGTCATTTTGTCTGTCCGCAAGGCAGTGCAACCCGCCCCGTAGAGCCTTCCATTTGGCCTCGGTGGTTGTGGTTTTTGCATGGAGGGGGGAGGTTTTATTCTTTCCTGTATTTTTTCCGTTGCCAGCGCGTAAGCCATTGAAGGCCGATGACAGCGAAGGCCAGGACAAAAAGCGCGCCTATGTGCTGCGCTCCATAGAGGAAAGAAAACCCCGCCACACTCCCAAGCAGGGCCAACCCCAAAGCCCAGCGCATTTGTGTGTCGGCGAAAAAATGGCGTGGTGGTTTTTTGGCCTGAGCGAGTTGAGGGATGGAGGCGGCTTTGCGCCAGAGGGTGTCTCCTTCGCGCTGCACTTCGTCACCGGGCTCCACCAGCCCCATGAGATAAGCTTTGGTAAGCTCCAATATGGAAGGGTAGCTTAACTCACCCTCTGGCGTGCGGACGCGGTATTTCATGTTGAGAATGTAGCCTTCTTAGGGCCCAGGGGTGTGGAAATTTTTGAAAACTAAGCCGCGGCCTCTTTTTTTTGGTACCCGCTTAAAGCCAGGAGAAACACCCCCACCCCCCAGAAGACCCAGTTGTGGACATAAGCCCAGCTGCCCAGCCAGAGGGAAATGGCGACAAGCCTGCAGGGAAGTGCCGCTCGGGTATGTCGAAAAAAAGCCCATTCAGCGCTCGCCAGCACCCAGCTGCAGCTTAGGAGGGCCATGGGTGGCACCCAGGCCGGCCAGGTGTTTTGAAAGGAGGGCCATTGGCGTGCAAAAAGCACAAAAAAGAGGGTGACGGAGAGCAGTGCCAGCACCAGAACCGCCGCCGCCGCCGCATCTTTGGCTGTTTTGGCCAGGGGGTGGTGGAGGGGGGAACACAAGTCCACACAAGCTTCGAGAGCGCTGTTGAGCAACTCCGCAGAAAAAACCAAAGCGACAAGCAGCAGCAAGAGTGCTGTCTCCACAGCTTCGAGGCGGACAGGCACACACACCACCGACAACCCCAGAGCAATGCATACATGGAAACGCATGTTGCGTTGTGTGGACAAAACTCTGTTCCATCCATGCAAGGCATGTTGCAAGGAGGAGAGGAAGAGGGAGAGGGAGGAGCGCATCTTCTGATTCTTTCTTATTCTTATTTTTCTTATTCTTATCTTCTGAGGAGAAGGCTGAAATCGTTGACTGAAGGAGGGCGGGGCCTTAGTTTAGGTTATTGTTTAAGTCATTGTTTTTTTCCCCACAAGCCCCCAAGGAGGTTTCATGGCTGTTAAAGTTGCCATTAATGGTTTCGGTCGCATTGGACGTTGTGTGTTGCGCGCAGCACTTTCAAAGCAGGGAATGGCTTTTGAGGTTGTAGCCATTAACGACTTGGATAAGCCTGCTGCATTGGCGCACCTCTTCAAATACGACTCTGTGCACGGTGTATGGCCGGGAGAAGTTAAAGCCACGGACAAAGGCATGTTGGTGGATGGCAAGGAGATATGCGTCACCGCCGAGAAAGAGCCTGCCAACTTACCCTGGAAGGCCATGGGTGTGGAACTCGTATTTGAATGCACAGGGCGCTTTGTGGACAAGGACTCCTGCATGGCGCACCTCAAAGCGGGTGCGAAGAAAGTCCTCATTTCCGCGCCGGGCAAAGGTGTGGATGTGACGCTGGCCTATGGCGTAAACCACCTGGTGTATGACGCGAAGGCGCACCACATTATTTCCAATGCCTCCTGCACCACCAATTGCCTGGCCCCCATTGTGAAAGTGTTGCATGGGCTTTTGGGCATAGAGAAGGGGTTGATGACAACCATTCACAGCTATACGAATGACCAACGCATTCTCGACTTGGTGCACAAAGACTTGCGCAGAGCGCGTGCGGGTGCGCTGTCGATGATTCCGAGCACCACAGGTGCGGCGAAGGCGATTGGCGAAGTCATTCCGGAATTGAAGGGCAAGCTGCACGGCCTTTCCGTGCGTGTGCCCACGCCCAATGTCTCCTTGGTGGACTTGACAGTGCTGGTGAAGAGGCCGACGACGGTGGAGGAGGTGAATGCGGCATTTAAAGCGGCAGCAGCAGGAGAGCTGCGCGGGGTGTTGGAATATTGCGACGAGCCCACCGTGTCCATTGACTATAACGGCAACCCCCACTCCACCATTTTTAATGCATTGGACACCAGCCTCATTGACGGCAACATGTTGAAGGTGATGGCCTGGTATGACAACGAGTGGGGCTATTCCAACCGCATTATAGACGTTGCCCAATACATTATTTCGAAGGGTTTATGATCCACTACATTGACGAACTTGAATTGACAGGAAAGCGCGTATTCATCCGCGTAGACTTCAACGTCCCCCTCGAAAACGGCCGCGTCACGGACGACACACGCATACGCGAAGCGTTGCCGAGCATTCGGCATGCACTCGAGAAGAAGGCGAAGTTAATTTTGGCTTCGCATTTGGGGAGGCCGAAGAAGGGGCCGGAGCCCAAATATTCGCTGGAGCCGGTGGCCAAACGCCTGACGGAACTTTTGGGCAGTGTGGAAGTTTTGCAAGCGGACGACTGCATAGGTGACGGGGTGGTGAAGATGGCGGGCGACTTGGGGCCTGGGCAAGTGTTGATGCTTGAAAACTTGCGCTTTCACCCTGAGGAAGAAGCCAACGACACGGCTTTTGCAAAACAACTGGCCTTGCTGTGTGACGTCTACGTAAACGACGCCTTCGGCACCGCGCACCGCGCCCACGCTTCAACGGCGGGCATGGTGCCTTTCGTCAAAGAAAAAGCCGCGGGTTTTTTGCTGCGCAAAGAGTTGCAATTTTTAGGCACGCTTTTGGCTTCTCCCCAAAAACCCTTTGTTGCCATTTTGGGTGGTGCCAAGGTTTCCGACAAAATAAAAGTAATAGAGAATTTGTTGCCGCGTGTAGAGAAGCTTCTGGTGGGTGGCGCCATGGCCTATACTTTCCTCAAAGCCCAGGGTGTGGACATTGGGAAGAGCCGACTTGAAGAAGACAAACTCGGCTTAGCCAACCAATTGCTGCAGTCCGCCAACCGCCTGGGAGTGGAGTTGGCCTTGCCGGTAGACCACATTTGCGCAACTTCCGTGGACGAAAATGCACAGCCCATGGAAGTGGAGACTCAAGCCATTCCCGAAAACCTCATTGGCTTGGACATAGGCAAAAAGACGCAGGCCCTCTACCGTCAACACATTTTGGCTGCCAAAACGGTTTTGTGGAATGGGCCCATGGGCTTGTTTGAAATGGCGCCTTTCGCCTTAGGCAGCAAGGCAGTGGCATTGGCCATGGCGGACTCCCAGGCACAAACGGTTATAGGCGGAGGCGACAGTGCCGCCGCGGTGAATATGTTTGGTTTGGGTGACAAAGTCAGCCACATTTCCACCGGGGGTGGTGCTTCTCTGGAGTTTCTCGAGGGCAAGGGTTTGCCGGGAATTAAGGCACTCGAGACGACATAGAGGGTTTTGAAGGAGGAGGGTTTTTAACAGCGCTGACTTTTTAAAGGAGACGAAGCCATGCTACGCCGCTGTCTTGTAGCCGCGAATTGGAAGATGAACATGACGGTGTCGCAGGCTTTGCCGCTTGCGGCGCAATTGGCGACGTTGACGAATGGGGAGGAAGTGGAAATTGCGGTAGCGCCTCCGTTTGTGGCTTTGTTTCCTGTAGGGCAAGTGCTTCGGCCCAGCGGCGTGGCTTTGGCGGCGCAAAACTGCCATGCCATGTCCGCTGGTGCATATACGGGTGAGGTGGCGGCCCCCATGTTGGCGGACTTGGGCTGCCGTTATGTTATTGTTGGACACTCGGAGCGCCGCCAGTTGTTTGGTGAAACCGACGACTTCATTCACCAGAAGGTGAAGGCGGTTTTGGCAGCGGGCATTTCTCCTATTTTCTGCGTAGGGGAAACCCTTGAGGAGCGGGAGGAGGGAAAGACGCTGGAGCTGATTTCGGGGCAACTCCATGCGAGCCTTGCGGACATGGCAAGCAGTGTAGCTACCAAGCTGGTAATTGCCTATGAGCCTGTATGGGCCATAGGCACGGGAAAAACGGCGACGACGCAGGAGGCGCAGGAGGTACATGCCCACATACGGAGTTGGCTCCACCGGCATTGGGGAGAAGTTGCGAAGCAGGTGCGCATATTGTATGGGGGCTCCGTGAAGGCTGGTAATGCGGCGCAGTTGATGGCGCAGCCGGACATTGATGGGGCGCTGGTGGGAGGTGCGAGCCTTCAATTTGAGGAATTTTCGGCCATTGTGGAAGCCGCCAAGCAAGCAACAGGGGACAAGAAATAAAAGCAGCGCTTAAAGGTTGTGGAGAATTGCGGCTTGTGCTTAATGGCGGGCCTTAAGCCATGGATATTTTTCTGTCGATAGTGCATGTAGCGCTTTGTTTTTTTATGATTCTCGTCATTTTGCTTCAGCCGGGCAAGGAGGGAGGCATGGGAGGAGCATTTGGAGGAGGCGCGGCGACGTCCGCTTTTGGTGGCCAGGGAGCGACGACATTTTTAAGCAAGCTGACGGCGGGTTGTGCGATTGCTTTTTTCCTCACTTCGCTTTTGCTTTCTTTTGTTGGTTACCAGCGCTCCGTAGCGGCAGGGCACAAGGCACCTTCTCCTCCCGCTGCCACGGCCCCCGCCGACGCTTCGGCAGTGCCTCCGGAGACATTTATGGAAGAGGTGGAGCCTGTGGAGGAGGCGCCACCGGCAGCAGAAGCAGCACCTGCAGCAGAAGTACCGGCGAGTGTTTCGCCCTAATTTTTGAAAGCCTTCATATTTTATTTTTTGAGGGTGAAGAGGATGGGAGGGTTTTCATTTTTTTCTGGCGAAGCAATGGTGTCGTGGTAGTAGAGCAGAGTCCAAGCCCAGGTGGTGGAATTGGTAGACACGCCATCTTGAGGGGGTGGTGTCGAAAGGCGTGCGGGTTCGAGTCCCGCCCTGGGCACTTGGAAGCAGTCCAAATAAGTCCCACAAAGCCTAAAAAGCCTTGTGGGACTTCGGTTTTTAGGGGGAGTGCTCCCGGGTGCTTTGGCAATCTTGTGCAGACTCGAGACATTGTCTCTGACACTCATTGATTGTGGTTGATTCACAATAGGCTTGCGTTTTCAAACCGGCGAGGTCGATATCGATTCTTCTGAATTCGTCGATTTCGCCGCATGTAAATCTGAGTTTGTTACCTCAGGGCATAGACTGGCCTGCGTTTTAATAGGAGAACTAAGGGACAGAGAACGATTACCTTTTGAAAGGCAGATAGTAATAAGATGTGCTAGTCTGAGGGGAGCTGTTCCTTATTATTGATTTGAGGTCGAAGAACCACGTTCAGAACAACTCTAAACTGGAAGCAGTCAAAAGGTTGCTGGTATAAAGCTAATCATGGAGGCATGGTAGTAATGATCACCGTGCAGAAAGATAGTAATGACTTGCTGTGCCGGGAACTCGAGTCACTGACTGATAAAGATAAAGACTATTGGTCCTTTAAAGGTAATTCGCGCCGTGAATATGGTCATGGCATGTTTCAGTACCCCGCGATGATGGTGCCACAGGTCGTTGAGGCAATTTTGGATAAGGCATGTCTTGTGCATTCCGAGATTGAGCGAGTCGGTGACCCGTTTGTTGGCTCAGGAACAATCATAACTGAAAGCATGATGCGCGGGCTGGCCTTTTCAGGCACAGACATCAACCCGTTAGCGATCCTGATCTGCAGGGTCAAGAGAGGTCCGTTCTTTATCGCTGCCCTCAAGGATAAAGCCAAGGAACTTCTTGCCCGAATAGGCGAGGACGGCAGATGTGCAATAGAGGCAGATTTCCCTAATCGCGATAAATGGTTTGGCCGAGAGGTTCAGCTTGGATTATCGAAGATTCGCCGAGCTATCCGTGGGGAAAATGCTCCGTGGGCTCGCCGATTCTTCTGGGTTGCGCTGGCCGAAACGGTACGAACCACCAGCAACTCTAGAACTTCCACATTCAAGCTTCACATCCGAACGCAAGAGAACATTGACAGCCGTTCTTGCAACCCAGTGGGAACCTTCCAACAGGTGTTGGAGCGGAATATCCAGCACTATAAAAAGCAGAGCACAAAACTGTTCGAATCTGGTCAACTTGTTCGCGGCCACTACCAGCGAGAGGTAGCAGTGTCGCTGGCCGACATTCGCAAGAAGAAGAGCAAAACAGACTTAGATATTGTCATCACCTCTCCGCCGTATGGAGATAACGAAACAACAGTACCGTACGGTCAATATTCATACCTCCCCCTGCAATGGGTAGATTTGCATGACATCGGTAAAGGCCTTAACAACGATTGCCTTGCATCGACCCATGAAATAGATGCTCGCAGCCTGGGCGGAAGCAAGAAGGTGAAGAAAGAGGACGCAGATTGTCTCAAAGATCGTTCATCCGCTTTTGCAAGCTACATTAAGAGCCTGGATGGACAGCCACGGGATCGTGCCCTTCGTGTCACTGCCTTTTTCCGCGACTTGGATGCCTGCCTTGCTCCAATCCTTGAGAGCTTGCGACCTGGTGGGTTGATGATCTGGACATTGGGGAATCGCAAGGTTGGCGGCAAGCGTGTTCCATTGGACAGCATCCTTGCAGATATGCTTCGAGTGCATCATGCTACATTGTTGTGCCAACTGACCCGCCGAATCCCTTCCAAGCGTATGGCTCTCAAAAACAACATCGCGGATACCATGTCCAGTGAAACAATTTTGGTGATGCGGAAGGCGGTATGACGTGGAAAAGGTGCATTTCGATGTTCACCCTTCCGTCGTATATCAGCTCGGAGAAAACCTGATTAGTGACGCCGTACAAGCGCTTATTGAGTTGGTGAAGAACTGCTACGATGCTGACGCAACTTATGCCAAAGTCACCATCGACACTCAGGGCAAAATTTTTGAGGTTGAGGGCGCGAAATATTCATCTGAAGGCGGGCGGATTATTGTCGAGGACGACGGCCACGGCATGGATCTGGCAGACATCAAAGATGGATGGCTCATTATCTCGAATCGTAAAAAGCGGGAATTGAAGCGTTCAAGGGAGACAACCCCTCGCGGGCGCACACCGCTAGGAGACAAAGGACTCGGGCGACTTGGTGTGCAACGCCTCGGCAATAATTTTGAAATTTTCACTAAGGCTAAAAGAAACAGTGGCTATCACTTCGGCTTCTCTTGGCTCAACTTTGCGGCAGCCTCGAGGCTGAGAAATGTTGAAATTCACCTTGCCGAGATAAGCTACCCACATCAACATGGCACCAAAGTTGTTGTATCTGATCTCAAAGAACCAGAGCTCTGGCGGGGACAAACAGCAATTAAACGGTTGGAACAAGAACTTTCGCGGATGATTTCTCCGTACCGACAGCTTCGAGATTTCACTGTGATGGTCGAAGTTGACGGAAAGACGCTTGAGCTCTTGGAGATAAGCGACCGCATTCGAGACATCGCTCCGATCAGATATCACCTGAATTTTGACGGCACCCAAATCGTTATTCAAGGACGCGCCCGGATCGACTATTTCCGCCCTGACAAAATCGATGAAGCCGATCAGTTTGCCTTAATCGTTGAATCAGATGATGGAAAGGCGTTTTTTGATTTCCTTCAGGCGCAAAAACAACCGCGCCAGTTTAGGCTGGAACGATCGTGTTCGAAGCCGTGGTTCGTGGAGTTTCATTATCAACAGCCTCTAGCTAATCTGGATAAGGTGCAGCGGATCAATGGTTCAGAAGGAGAGATTGCAAACCCCGGCCCTTTTTTCGGCGAAGTCGATTCGTTCGATTTAGGTTTAGCAGCTTTTCAAAATCAGAACGTATTTGATGCCATTAAAGAGTACCGTAATAGTATAAAGCATTTAAGCGGTATTCGCGTGTATCGAGATGGTTTTGCGGTCCGAGTGGATCGTGATTGGCTTCAATTGGGTGAGCAATGGACCTCAGGTTCGTCCTATTATGGACTCAGACCAATCAACACTCTCGGATATATCGCTCTGTCTGCCCGTGACAACATGGAGCTTGAGGAGATGACGGATCGGGAAGGGTTTAAGGATTCGCCATACTATCGCAACTTCTACGCTTTGCTGAAAGAATTCACGTCATTTACATTTCGTACCCATGAGTTTTTTGGGCGTTCGTGGGTCGACTTCCGAAAGAAACGGAACGAAGAGTTGGCACAAGTAGACTCTCGAAAAACAGTAGAAGACATCTCCCGCACAATCAAAAAGGGTCTTGCCAAGGCACCGCAACACAAGAAAAGTCTCGCCGTATTCAAGTCAAGGTTTGACACGAGTGTGTCAGCCGCAAAGGCTGTTCTATCTCGACTCAAGTCCGCAAGGAAAATCACCCCTGAACTCCGCGAAAAATCGACCGTCGCGCTATCCGATTTTGAACAGCTGCTCGCTGAAGCCAAGGATATGGATAGCCGCCTATCTGCGTATTTCATGGAGCTTGATTCTCTTCAGGACATAAGACAAGTGCTTGATGATCGCGTTGATGGACTGCGTCGCCAAATGGACAACATGTATGAGATGATTGCCCTCGGTTTGACAGCTGAAGCGCTGTCACATGAGGTTTTCAATGTGGCTGATCAGCTCGAAATGCGGGCAAAGGCTACTCAAACAACGCTTCGCAACAAAGGCATCAACGACCGACGAGTCCTTGTGTTTCTTGAGCATGTACAATCGTCCATCATGGCTCTTCGCAAACAAATGTCATTCTTATCACCGTCCTTGCGATACGTTCGAGAGCAGCGACATGACATCAATATCAGCGAATTTGTCACTGAGATGGCTGAGTTCTATCGCGACCGGTTCGAGAAGAATAAGATAGCCATGACAGCCTCCAACAGCGATTCTGCCTTGTTTGTCATCAGAATGAACAAGGGCAAACTGATGCAGGTTATCAACAATCTCGTGTTGAATAGCGAGTATTGGCTCAAGGAAGACATCGCCCAGGGGCGGATTGCTTCAGGTCTGATAACCATGGATGTGTCACGCCCATTTGTGCGAGTGTTCGACAATGGCAGAGGTATCGATCCTTGTGTCGAACATGCTCTGTTTGAGCCGTTTATTTCGGCAAAGAAGCAAGGCCGTGGCCTGGGTCTCTTTATCGTGAAGCAGCTCTTAGATTCTGAGGGGTGCAGCATCGGTATCGTCCCTGAGCGTAATCGGCACAAACGACTGTTCAAATTCCAAATCGACCTAAGGGGGGCAATAGATGAATGAACAAGACCTTGAACAAGCACAAGAAGCCATAAGAAGCATTTTGGATGTTCTTAGCGTAGCTTGTGTCGTCTTCGTCGATGATGTCAATGGCAAAAGCGTATCGGTGGAAGACGTCATTATTGCTGCTCAGGGTCTGGATGCGGATTCATTGTTGGAGGCATTTCCTGAACTTGGCTCTCAAATTCCGAAAGATTTAGATATGCTTGCCAGGAAGATTCGGCAGGAGTGGGAGCAGCTTGCGCTTGCCGTACAGCTGGAGCGAGCTCAGGCCGTCATGGGTGTTGCCCAACATGATGACAATGAAACGGATGATATCGCTAAGGTCTCAACTCTGAAGCAACTCATACCAGAGAATAAACTCACCCTCCTTTCACCTGCAGAATGGGAAGAACAGGAGGAAAAGCTTCTACAGGACAAACGTACTCTCTTCTTGTTTGACCTGGACTTGAAAGCAGATGGCAGTGGGAAAGAAGGTATCAAAATTATCGCATCACTGCTGGCGAAGGATAATTCCGAAGGTCTGACCTGCGGGCTTTTGTCACACAAAGTTATTCCGGGAACGGAATTACAGACAAGAGATGAGCTTTGCGAAGAGCATGGCATTATCTCTCGGGATCGTTTTCTCGTGATTTCCAAGCAGTACCTCAACCAGGATCTAAATTATTTTGCGCGGGAACTGAAGTTCGCCGCACTGTCGCCTGGTTTTGCGAAGTTAAAGGATAAAGCGAAGGAAATCATGGCAGATGCGACCCAAGCTGCGGAGAAAGAAGTTGAGAAGGTCAATATTTACGATCTCGACCACATTGTCTTTAAGGTATCCGCTAACGAAGGGCTTTGGGAGCCGGATATGCTCTTTAGGCTACATGCAATGTTTCACCGCCTAGAGTCTCGTCGGTTAGCGCATGAAGGTGGAAAGCTTGAGGTAATTGCGGGGACGATGAGGGCTGTGAGTGAAATTCCCATAAAGTGTAATCTGCCAACGCCTAGCAGAGCATGGGAATTGCAGCGTAAAGAGTTGTATGAATATGGTGGTTACATCAACAAGAATCATTTGCCCCTAGAACTCGGAGATATCTTTGAAAAAGATGGCGGAACCAGCAGTAAAAAATACATCTTACTTGCTCAACCGTGCGATCTGATGGTTCGGAATGATGGCAAGCGATATCCTGAGCCTCATCGACTTCCGCTTGCTGAAATAGTTTTGGTTTCAGAAGACAGGCGTCCAGAGTACTCGGAAGAAATGCAATATTTTGACACAGCGCCTGGAAAAAAATGGTACGTGAAATTTAAACTCGTCCATTTTGTGCGTGGATGTCTTTTAGACCTATGCGTGTTCAACCAAGACGGAGTGGCGAAGCTGACAGTCGATGGCAATGCTCCCTCTGGGATTCGGCCCGCATGGAAAGCACGACATGACACCCTGTCTCGCCATTGGGGCCGCGCAGTCCGCAATGCTGACATGCTTGTTCCTGCTGCTGACGAATCCGAGGCTGTGAAGCAGTACAGAGAAAAACTCAAAAAAAACCTTGGCGACCGATTGTTTGACGATGAACCGTTTAAGGGAAAACTGACTGATACGAATGGGCTTCGCTCATTAACATTCAACTGCAAGAGGGTTTGCCGATTATCTCGTGCCCGAGCAATCGGATTATTGATGTCATATACTGCGACACTCGCACGACCTGCACATGACCGACTTTTTGGTGATCCTCCTGAAAGCGCAGACTGAGGCATGAGACGCTCATTATATGGATGAGTGGTGATAGAATAAGCAAAAGAGGTGTGCAGGTTCGAGTCCTTTAAAAAATCCACAAGGCAACACCAAAAATTGCTGGCATTTTTGTTGGCATCGCAAAAACAACATTTTGAAATTCACTGCAAAATCGGCCAATTAAAGCATCAATTCTATTGCCGCCCTGGCGCCAACCGTGTGGCTCGCAGACGTTCATCTCGAAAAACTACTTCTGGAGCTGGCAGGCAGTGATGCGGTGACCGAACATCAAATTTAATAACCTACGAAAAGTCGAAAAGTACTATACTTCAGCGACTGTGTGAAAAGGGCTGCAGCAAGCGGGGTGTCTCAAACTGACGATGGGAAGCAGGCAGTGCCAACGTTGTATGACTGGGAAAGCACAGTGAGGTTTCCCCGCTCTGTTGTTTTCGCAGTCGAAGCCTGGGTTGTTTTCTGGGGGAGTTTATTTTTGCAAAGCAAAGACAGAGGGAAACACCATGAGATATTGGATGAGCGTCATGCTTTTAGTGTCTTGTGCCACTGCTTACGGACACCCAGGACGTACAAATTCGGAGGGTTGTCACCACAACCGAAGAACGGGAGACTATCATTGCCACAATAGCGGGTCAAAACCAACACAAAGAACCACCCATTCCACGAAGTCGAAGCCAGTCAAAACGGAATTCCCAGAAGACAATATTGTTTATATGAATGATGTTTCGCCTGCGCCACAGAAAGCCCGCCATACTTTGGCCACAATTGATTTAGAAAAACAAGAAGAATGGATAAACAATGAAGATTTGGCAAAGCAAGAAATTCATTTTTCTCTCGGCTCAAGGATTGACGGTCAATTCCATATGGCTGTTTGGAGTTTTAAAAGAAGGGGATTAACACCAACGCAATTATACCTTGTAAAAGATATAACAAAAAACTTCCTTAAAGCAGATAATGCAGAAGCTACATTCAGCGGCATCCGCATGAAAAAAGAAAATGGCGCATTGTTTTTTTGCAAAGAAGATTTGGTTAATAAAAATATAATAGACAAATAATGAGGCAGTGGATTTGAAGCGGGTTAAGGTAGCCTCTGAATAAAGAATCGACGGAAGCGGGTTGTGTTGCCATATTGCTGGGAATGAATAAAAGGCATGATGTTATGATAAAAGATGACTTGTTTGTTTATGCAGAAAGCATCAACATAAAAAACGAAAATGATTTGCGTTCACTCAAAGACAAGGCGGATTGGTTTTACAATGTTTGTGAAGTCTTGGAATATGCAGGCGTTGTGGGGAAACGCTTGGCTGAGATTAGCCGTGGTACAAAAACAAAATTCGATAATCTTAATCTTGCTATAGAAGCCAATTCAGTTTTGACGGTTGTTTTAGTCTTTTTGGATTCATTTGCTGATTTGTTTGATTCTGACAATACAAGAAAGAAAACCTGTTTGTTTTATCTATGTAAATATATCAAATCCCCCAAAAAGGAGACTAAGTTTCGATGGCAAATTAGCATGCCTTTTAAGGGGTCACCTACATTTAAGTTATTGCGTGGTTTACGCCATGCAGTGGTGCATAGACATCCTATCAATATGCGTGATGTTGGGTTTTTTGGAAGTGATAAACGTATGGGTGTTGGCTTGTATCTTTTTGAATTCGATAGTGATATACGGTTGTCGCCTAAAAAATTTGAAAATACTCTTAAAAACAACCAGATTAAGTTTGTTCGCAAAGAATTGTTTGTGTCTCAATCTGGGATTGCAGACAAATGGTTTGCTTGGGAGGAAGGGAAGACCCTTTGCTTTCTTGACTGCGAGGATTTGGGTGATGGTATATCAGAATTTTTATTTGACTTGCTTTTGGAAGTTGTGAAACGAAATGATAATAATATTGTGGGATTTTTGAAGTTGTTACGAGAAATAGGTGATCGCAGTATATTGTTCCCTGACAACGGTGTATCTTATAGTTGCTGTCGAGGTTTTCATGTCGTGGAACCTGTGATAAATCGTTTGGAATGTTATTTGAATAAGGCTCTAACGCTCTATTCTCAATGGTAATTAAATTGCATTGTTAGATAAGGAAGAAAAGCCATCTTTCCTTCTTGCCCTATCTCATAAATTATCTCTCCATTCACCGCGCTCGACAGCGTGGTTTTTTGTACCGCCCAACCCAACAAACAAGGCTCAAAAAATAATTCCCAGCTTAAATAAAAAGCCACGCCAAACACTGACAGAATGCAGCAAAGCGGCATCGGATGCAGTGGCTTGAACGCCTAACGTTTGAGTTGGCCTTGAGCGACGTTATTCAAGTCCTTCACCATGAATGACGCAATATTCACCTGTGAGCTCTACCCACCGTAAGGGCTCCACATTGTAGCCACCCTTAACAATGGCTTTGCACCGCTTGCCCTTCCTGGTCTTTGCGGGACAGCGGACTGAAAACTCTTCGTTTGCCCAAGAAAGGTATTGCGACTTAGAAACGCCATAGTGGGAGGCATACAGCGCAATAGGGTCATCAGGGAACTTAACTAATTCCTCAGGTGTTGCTATATGGGTTTCTCCTCCCTCTGGACTGGGAATTGACACACAGAAGCTAACTCCTAGCTCCTGAAGCTTTCTCAAAAACTCCAAATTTTCCATGTTCTTCCCCAAATTGGCTCTAACGCCAAAGTTAAGCGGCAGCGAGGCTGTTCGCCTTGAGCCTAATGTTAGGCTCCGTGGCTGAATATCTCTACCGCTATACCGTTATCGCAATCATCCGATAATCGAATAAAAACTGGTAAGGAAACAGGTGGTATCTGCAGCGATGACCAGCGGGATTTTAGCCATTCAACAGCACAGCGGTTCAATATGTCTTGGGCCTCGTAGGAAAAAAATTCTGCCCCATCAAAGGTGCAAAATTCTCTCCCTCCATGGGTCGGTTTCGCGGGAAATGGCGGGCTAGGGACGCGCTGATTTAATCCCCCCTTGCCGAGCCGTGTTATCTGGTTATGTTGGGAGTTATTGGGGGCAGCGA